>Ga0114932_10005923_pt1 | contig 10637 bp, 8 predicted proteins | sample 2SBtaG_2_FD_87286 | JGI IMG/M metagenome (GOLD analysis project Ga0114932, IMG submission 87286) | Deep subsurface microbial communities from Kolumbo volcano to uncover new lineages of life (NeLLi) - 2SBTROV12_ACTIVE470 metaG | ecosystem: Environmental > Aquatic > Marine > Volcanic ... | reverse complement strand
GACGGCGTCGCCGTCGGGATAGTCGACCAGTGCGTTGCCTGCTTGGATCCACGCCTGGACCGCGGCAGGATCGAGGCCATCGCTGGCGGTCACGCCGCCGGTGATGTCGCTGAGCGCGACGATGCGGGCCCCTCGCTGTTGGAGTTCGGTTGCCGCCCAATAGCCGACTGCGCCGAACCCTTCGACGGCCACGGCCGAATCAGTGATCTGGTGGCCGAGGTGGTCCCATGCGCGTTGGGCGACATGCGCGACGCCGACACCGGTTGAGGCAGCACGAAACAGGCTGCGCCCGAGGATCACGGGTTTGCCGGTGACGATCGCGGGGTCGGAGCGGCCTGCCTCCGCGGCGGCGTGCAACATCCAGGCCATGGTCTGTTCGTTGGTGCCGATATCGGGTGCTGGCACATCGACGTCGGCACCGATGTTGGGCAGGATCGCGAGGGTGTAGAGCCGGGTCACCTCGTGGAGTTCGCGGGCGCTGAGATCGGCTGGGTCGCAGTCGACACCGCCTTTTGCGCCGCCGAAAGGTAGACCGTGCAGGGCGGTCTTCCAGGTCATCAACCGGGCGAGCGCGGTCACATCGTCGAGCTCGACACCGGCGCGGAATCGGGTCCCGCCCTTCGCGGGGCCGAGCGCGTTGGAGTGCTGAACTCGATAGCCGGTCAGCACCGTCATGGAGCCATCGTCGCGCTGCAGAGGCAGCTCGACGATGAGTGACCGGCTAGCACAATGCAATGCACAGATCGTGGTCGGGTCGAGATCGAGTTCGGCGGTGACGCGCTCGAAGCGTTCGTGTTCCCAGGCCAGCAGCCCGGTCGGGGCACCGGGCGAGGGTTGCGCCGCTGCCGTCGCCGGCGATAGGGCGGTCATGTCGGGTCCTGTGTGGATTCCAGTGGGCGGGCGACGATTTCTCGCCACACGCCCCAGCGCCGCACCTCGATAATGTCGAGGCCGGCCGCGGTCACGTTTCGAGCTACCTCGGCAAGTCCGGCGACCGGGTCGGCGACCGGGTCGGCGACCGAACAGAACACGCAGGCGGCGGTGACGCTGTCGAGAGATCCGTCGCCAAGGGGCAGCTGCTGTACGCCGGCGAGCTCGAATGTCGCGTGGATCCTGTCGGTGGCCGCGACCTGCTGTGCCTTGGCCAGCATGTTCGTCGATACGTCGGTGCCGGTGAGCTCGACGTTCTCGGAGTAGAGACCGAGGTTACGGCCGGTGCCGACCCCCACTTCGAGGGTCGTGTCTCGGGCCTGTCGCAGGAGCCGTTTGCGCCGTCGCCGGACACCCATCAGGTCCATCGGTTTGTCGATCAGATCGTAGAAACGCGCGATTCGGTCATAGCGGGCGGTGACCGCATTCTGGGCCGACATCGGCGAGGCCGTGTCAGTCACCGGAGTTCGCTGACTCGTTCGCGGTACTCCTCAGTCGAGATCTCGCCGCTGGCGTAGCGCTCGGCGAGTATCTCGCGGGCCCGAGCGCCCGGCTCCGGTGCTGGGCCTCGAGTTGGTCCGGTGGGGCGATCGGCGGCGCGCACGAGCCACACGATGAGCACGACGAACAGAACCATCATGGCGACGCCCCACAACCACATCCACCCGCCACCCCAGCCGTTCATGTGGTCGAAGCCATTGGCGTCGGCCAACACTGCTGCTGCCACGGACATCACGCTGAACTCCCTTTCGGTAGATCGATGTGGCCTCCCAGGCTCGAGGCCCTGAGCGAATCGTTGCGCCCTGGCGCTCCACAGGGTAGGGCCCAAGGTCCCTACCCCTATCCCCTACCACCTGAGACCTACGGCCATCCGCGGCGTCCGCTCCGGCCCCTGCGCGTGAACACAAGACCGTCACGACCCTCGCTTGGTCGTCGTGACCGGCGGGCCTGGCGCAGCTAGGACCGCGGTCGTGGCATGGCGCCGGCACCTCCGGGCGAACCATCGTCGAAAGCTTTCGGCGCCAGCATCAGGAACGAAGTCAGCAACCGGGCGGCCGCTGGTTTCCTCGTGAAGCGTCATCGTGCCAAGCTCTCGGCATTCCCAAGTTGACGAAGGTCCGGGGTTCGCGCATAGCCCCGGATGACAGCGCCGTGGCCCTCAACGGTGGGGGCTGGCGTCACTCGCCCGCTGGAACTGTCCACCTGATCCGAGTGCCACCCGACGAGGGCGCCTCGGTCCTGAACTGTCCGCCCAGATCGGCGGCTCGCCGAGCCATGTTGTCGAGTCCGTCGCCGTGCTCCACGCTCGGCTGAAGGCCGACACCGTTGTCTTTCACCGTCAAGGTAAGCCAATGGTCTTCGTGCGACACGACGATGTCCACTCGCGTCGAGTTCGCTGCTTCCTGCACCTCGCGGGCGGCGCCCAGTCCCAGGGCGCGCCTATCCCACTTCGTTCGAATACCCGATAGGGGTAGGGACCTTGGACCCTTACAACGTTGCCTGGATCCGACGCATCCTTCAGGAACACGATCCATGGCACAAGGGTCATACCCATACCCCCATTGCGTATGGAGTACGGAGGTCGAACGATGGGTGCCGCAGAGTTGTTCGTGACCGTGGCGAGTCTTGCGCTGGCAGGGTTCTTGTGGTGGTTCTTCTTCGGACCGAAGAAAGCCAGAAGCGCCGCTGTGCGTGGCGGCGTACAGGAGGTGGACATCGCGGTGAAGGGTGGCTACTCACCTGATCTGATCCGTGTCACCGAGGGCGTTCCGCTTCGCCTCAACTTCGATCGTCAGGAATCGGGTGATTGCACGTCACGGGTCGTGTTCGCCGATTTCGCCGCCTCCAAGTCGCTGCCGGCGTTCGGGACCGCCTCCCTGGAATTCACACCCGACAAGGTGGGTGAGTTCGACTTCGCGTGCGGGATGAACATGATCCACGGCAAGCTCGTCGTCGAACCAGCCGGCGCACCGCAGACGTCGGAGAGCCAGGATGAGCAGCCCGTCGCACGAGCTGTCGGCGTCGGCCCTTCCACTGACGAGACCCTGCCAACCGATCAGGTCGAGTTCCGCGTGAGCGGCATGTCGTGTGCCTCATGTGTGGTCAACATCGAATCCGTACTGAGCGACATGGCTGGCGTCGACCGGGTGGACGTGAGCTTTGGGACCGAACGAGCCACCGTCGACTTCGACCCCAACCAGGTGACCCCTACCCAACTCCAAGCCGCCGTGGCCGACGCCGGCTACAAACTCGTCCGCCGCGACGCGCCCGGCTCTGGTGCGGCTGGGGACCACGAGGCAGCCGAGCGCCAGGCCGAGATCCGCGACCTCTCGATCCGGGTGTTGATCGGCACAATCCTTGCGGCACCGGTGGTGTTCGCGGTCATGGCTGTCGACCTCTTCGGTGCCACATGGGTACCCGACTTCCTGCTGAACCGCTGGTTCCAGCTCGCGCTGATCACCCCCGTGATGCTCTACACCGGTAGGCCCATCCACCGGACCGGCTGGCTGACGTTATGGCATCGCACCGCCGACATGAACAGCTTGATCACGATCGGCACGATCGCCGCCTACGGCTACAGCCTCCTCGTCACCATCGCTCCATCGCTGGTGCCAGAAGATGTTCGAGAGGTGTACTTCGAGGCTGTCGGGGTCATCATCACCTTGATCCTGTTGGGTCGCCTGCTCGAGGTGCGGGCCAAGGCCGGCACCGGCGAAGCGATCCGCAAACTCATCGGCCTCCAAGCCAAGACCGCCACCGTGGTCCGCGACGGCGCCGAGGTCGAAGTGCCCATCGAGGAAGTCGTTCCGGGCGACGTCGTGCTGGTGCGGCCGGGCGAGAAGGTCCCCGTCGACGGCGTGATCGTGGACGGACGCTCCACCCTGGACGAGTCGATGGTGACCGGCGAATCGATCCCCGTCACCAAGGAACCAGGCGACACGGTCATCGGTGCAACCATCAACCAGACCGGCGCCTTCCGATTCGAAGCCACCAACGTCGGCGCCGACACCATGCTGTCCCAGATCATCAAGCTCGTCGAGCAGGCTCAGGGCTCCAAAGCCCCGATCCAACGCCTCGCCGATCTGGTGTCTTCCTACTTCGTTCCGGCGGTCATGTTCATCGCCACCGCAACATTCGCCACCTGGTTCGTCGTGGGCCCCACCCCCGCCCTGACCCTCGCCTTGGTTGCCGCTGTCGCGGTGCTGATCATCGCCTGCCCCTGCGCACTCGGGTTGGCGACCCCACTGTCGATCATGGTCTCGACCGGCAAGGGCGCCGAACAGGGCATATTGATCCGCTCGGCTGAAGCGCTCGAAACCGCCCACAAGATCGACACCATCGTGTTGGACAAGACCGGCACCATCACCCGCGGCGAACCCGCCCTCACCGACGTCGTCACCGCCGACGGCATCGACGAGGACGAACTCCTACGACTGGTCGCCTCGGCCGAACAATCCTCCGAGCACCCACTGGCCCAAGCCATCGTCACCGGCGCCCGCGATCGCGACCTCACCCTGGCCGACCCAGCCGAGTTCGACTCGATCACCGGCAAAGGCATCCGTGCCATCGTCGACGGCCACGAAGTCCTCATCGGAAATCAGCGACTCCTCGACGACGCCGACATCGACACCACCCACCTCTCGACCCGGATGGACGAGCTCGCCGAAGCGGGCCGTACACCCATGCTCGTCGCCCTCGATGGCGAACCCGGCGGCGTCATCGCCGTGGCCGACACCGTCAAAGAAGAGTCGGCCGCGGCCATCGCGCAACTCCGGGCCCTCGGCATCAAAGTGGCGATGATCACCGGTGACAACGCCCGCACCGCCGCTGCGATCGCCCGCCAAGTCGGCGTCGAACGGGTCCTCGCCGAAGTCCTTCCCGAACACAAAGCCCTCGAAGTGCGCCGACTCCAAGACGAAGGCGGCGTGGTCGCCATGGTCGGCGACGGCATCAACGACGCCCCCGCCCTCGCCCAAGCCGACGTCGGATTCGCCATCGGCACCGGCACCGACGTCGCCATCGAATCGTCCGACATCACCCTCATCTCCGGAGCCCTCGACGGTGTCGTCACCGCCATCACCCTCAGCCGCTCCACCATGCGCAACATCCGCCAGAACCTGGTCCTGGCCTTCATCTACAACGGCATCGGTATCCCCGTCGCCGCCGGCGTCCTCTACCCCTTCATCGGCGTCCAACTCAGCCCCATGATCGCCGCCGGAGCAATGGCCGCCTCAAGCCTCTCAGTCGTCACCAACGCCAGCCGCCTCCGCCGCTGGCACCCACGCCCCATCGACACCAGCTCCCTCCTGGCGGTCGATGAACCCACCATCGAAGTCGGCGCCGACGAACCCACCACCGACGAGCCAGAAACGGTCACCGACCCGGTCTGCGGTATGAACATCGACCCCGCCAGCGCAGCCGCCCACACCGAACACGCCGGGCACACCTACCACTTCTGCTCGACGACCTGCCACGACACATTCACCGCCGAACCGGACACCTACACCGCAGGCCCAACAAGACACGCCCACCACTGAACGATCAAGGGAGCCGACCATGAACCCCATCACCAACCTCGCCCTCGCAGGACTGGCCGACTACGCCACCGCCAAACTTCTTGCCGCCATCGACAACCTCCCCGCCACACTCGACCGGAGCCCCGCATGACGGGCCAGACAGACAACACCGAACGCAGCGGAGAACGCATCGTCGTCGGTGTCGACGGGTCTCCCGACGCCCGACGAGCCATCCAATGGGCAATCAACCACGCCAGACCAACCGACTCGATCGACCTCGTCCACACCTGGGAGCAACCGGTCATCGCGGCCGAGGCCGGGATGGCCATCGACCCCTCCGCACTGTCTGAGTCCGCGGCCGCCGTGCTCGAACGCGAGCTCCACCTACTTCAGGGCACCCATCGGGACCTTCCCCCGCTCAACATGCGCCCGATCCAAGGCCACCCCGGCCAAGCGCTCCTCGAAGCCGCCAAGGATGCAGACCTGCTCGTAGTGGGCACCCGCGGCCACGGCGGCTTCACCGGCCTCCTCTTGGGGTCCACCAGCACGTACCTAGCCCACCACGCCCGATGCCCACTCGTGATCGTGCCCGCCACCCCACACGAGGAATGAGAGGCCGGCGCCGGCCCGTTCCTCTCCCGCTCAGTCTTACTCCCGCGCCTTGCCGCTCGTCTCGACCCCAAGGCTATTTCTCGGTCAAACGCGCCAATCAACCACGGCTCTCGGCTCCTTTGCCGCCGCTAGGGTTCCTCGCTGGACGACACCGTCCCCAGACCGGGCACCGACGTCGGGCCGGCGCTGACCCCGGCGCAACGACGGCGGGTCAGGATTGCCGGAACGATCGGCAACGTCGTGGAGTGGTACGACTTCGCGCTCTACGGGTTCCTCGCGGCAACCATCGGACAGTTGTTCTTCCCGAGCAACAATCCGTCCACATCGCTGCTCGCGAGCTATGGCGTCTTCGCGGCGGGCTTCGTCATGCGACCGATCGGCGCCGCCGCGTTCGCCGCCCTCGCGTTGCTCGCCTGGCCACTGGCCGGCTGGATGAAGACCGGGCACCTGGCCGCGATCATCGCCAGCCAGTTGATCCTGTTCGCGCTCCTCGCCGTGCCACTGGGGTCGGCACCCGCCATCTTCGTCGAACTGTTCCCCAGCAACGACCGGCTGACCGGCTACTCGATCTCATTCAATCTCGGCATCGGTGTCCTCGGCGGCGCGACGCCCGCGATCGCGACCTGGCTGATCGATGTCACCGACACCCCCACCGTCCCCGCCGTCCTCACCGCCGTCGCCGGACTCGTCGCAGCGCTTGCACTCCTAGGAATGACCGACCGCAGCCGAGAACCCCTGCGCTGACCCGGCCTCACGGCGCGAATGCACCACACGATCATCTTCCCAAGTACCGGCCATGCAGTATCTGGCACCCACGGGGCCTCCGTCTCTTCCGAAGACCGCGATCACCGCGACCAGCGCCGAGAGAAACCGTGATCTGATAATATTGTGATATCGCGAGATAAGAGATCTCATGAGGATGACCGGTCACCACTCGGGCCACGCGGAGGCACTCCTCATATGACAGGCCGGGACGAAGCCACCATCGCGACCACCGCCAAGTCGGCGTTGCCGATTGCGGTGCTCGGTGTTGTGTACGGCGACATTGGCACGAGCCCGCTGTACGCCCTGCGCGAGTCGTTTCTCAGCCAGGACATCGCGGTGACCGACGACAACGTGCTCGGGATTCTCTCGCTCGTGTTCTGGTCGCTGATGCTCGTGATCAGCGTCAAGTACGCGCGCTTCATCATGCACGCGGACAACGGCGGCGAAGGCGGCATCCTGGCATTGGCGTCCCTCGCGGTCCCGATGCACAGCCGCCGCGGCGCCGCAGCAGTGCTCGTCCTGCTGGGTCTGTTCGGCACCGCGCTGCTGTACGGGGACGGCATGATTACCCCGGCGATCTCAGTCCTCAGTGCCGTCGAAGGTCTCGAGGTCGCCACCCCGCGCTTCGCCGACTACGTGGTGCCGATCAGCATCGGCATCCTTGTCGGGCTGTTCTCGATCCAGCGACACGGCACAGCAGCGGTGGGCCGGATCTTCGGCCCGGCCATGGCCGTGTGGTTCGGGTTCCTGGCCATCCTCGGCATCGAGGAGCTCGCGCAAGAACCCCGCGCGCTCGCGGCACTCAATCCGCTCCACGGCCTCGACTACCTCACATCGCAGCCACTGACCGGGTTCCTCTCGCTCGGCTCGATATTCCTCGTCGTCACCGGAGCCGAAGCGCTCTACGCGGACATGGGGCACTTCGACCGGCGCCAGATCACCTCGGGATGGTTCGCAGTCGTGCTGCCGGCGCTCACGCTGAACTACTTCGGTCAGGGCGCATTGTTGCTGGGCGATCCCTCAGCGATCGAGAACCCCTTCTACGAGATGATCCCGCGGTGGGCGCTGTACCCGAGCGTGGCCCTGGCCGCGGTGGCCACAGTGATCGCTTCGCAGGCACTCATTTCGGGGGCCTTCTCGCTCACCACGCAGGCGCTACACCTGGACTTCCTGCCCCGGGTGCGGGTGCTGCACACCTCCGAGCATGTCGAGGGCCAGGTGTATGTGCCCACCGTCAATTGGGCGCTGATGGTGGCCACGGTCGGACTCGTCGTCGGCTTCGGCTCCTCCACCGCGTTGGCCGGCGCCTACGGCGTCGCGGTGGCCACCACAATGGTCATCACCACCGTGTTGTTCGGGGTCGTGTGCCGGCGGCGATGGGGATGGGGCCGCGGTGCCACGGTGGCGCTGGTGGTGGGCTTCCTCGTGATCGATGGCGCCTTCTTCGCCGCCAACCTCACCAAGATTCCCGATGGCGGCTGGTTCCCGTTGCTGATCGGGTTGGCACTGTTGATCGTGATGACGACATGGCGCCGGGGCCGTGAGCTCGTCGCCGACCAGATCCGCCAAGGGCTCCCGCTCGACACCTTCGTCGACAGCCTCGCCGAGACCAAACCCCAGCGGGTGCCGGGCACTGCGGTCTACATGGCCAAGACGCCCGGCATCACTCCCTCGCCGCTACTCAACACGCTCCGCCACAACCACGTCGTCCACGAGCGCGTCATCGTCGTCACCGTCGTCACCGAGCACGCTCCCCGGGTGCTGCCCGCAGCGCGCGACAAGATCCTCGAGATGGACGAGGGCTTCGCCCAGGTGATCCTCCACTACGGGTTTCTCGAGCGCCCCGACGTACCCGAGGCGCTAGCCAACATCGTGCACCCATCGGTCGGCTACGACCCCACCGACACCGACTTCTTCGTGGGCCGCGAGACCATCGAAGCCACCGATCGGCCCGGCATGGCCCTCTGGCGAGAGCGCCTGTTCGCCCGTCTGGCCCGCAACGCCGCAGCCGCCGACCAGTACTTCTCCCTGCCGCCGGAACGGACCTGTGAAGTCGGCCAACACATCGACCTGTGACCCCAAATCCATGACCACGAGAGGACAACCATGACCAACCTCGACCACCTCGTCGTCGGACTCGACGACTCCAACGATTCTGCGCGGGCGCTGCGCTGGGCCGCAGCCCAGACCCCCCAGCTCATCACCGCCGTGCACGCCTTCTCGCCCGGCCTCGAGCTGCTGGCAGCCAGCGTGCAGATCAACCTCGACCCCGTCCGGGCCGAACACCAGAACCTTCTCGACACAAGGTGGTCGGCACCGGCCCGCGCCCTCGGCGTCCCCGTCGACACGGTGCTCATCGACGACGACCCCGCCACCGCTCTAGCCCACGTCGCGCAAACCCGCAGTGCAGATGCCATCGTCATCGGCCACCAGGGCCACCACCGCTGGAACGCTCACCACGTCGGCGAAACCGCAGGCCGGCTGCTTCACCACTGCGACACCCCACTCATCGTCACCAACGACACCACCGAACCCCAGCCGCTTGCCGGCAGCATCGTCGTCGGCCTGAGCCGGCCGGCCAATCCCGACAACCCCGAGCTCCAATGGGCCATCAATGTCGCCGAGCACCACAAGGCCCAACTCCACGTCGTTTGCCTTGTCGAACCGATGGCCTACGTTGACGCCAACTACTCACGCGACATGGCCGACATCCACCACGAGATGCGTGAGCAGCTGGACGCGCTCGTCGCCACCCTCCGCCATCAACACCGAACCATCGGCATCTCCACCGAGGTCCGAGACGGCCCGACCCTCCACGAACTCGCCGCTGTCACCCACGAAACCGATGCAGGTCTTGTTGTCATCGGCTCGCACCACCCCGGCCTCATCAGCGGCTTCATCGCCGGCTCAGTGGCCAGACTTCTGCCACCGCTGATTCGCTGCCCCACCGCCGCAGTCCCGCACCGATAATCGCCCCCGATGCGCGTGAACTCTGCCGCCCATCGCTTCGGCAGGCGTCCACGCCAATCGTAGACGTCTCTTTGCGTGTCGACCCGGGCCAGTTCGTGGTGCTCCTCGGCCCCAGCGGGTCCGTCAAGACACCCTGCTGAATGTCGTTGCCGCCACTGAGCCCGCTACGGCGGGCGAGATCGTCATCGCCGAACTGGCCGCTTCGCCACGGCTGGTTGGTGACACCTGAGACTCTGCTGCGCTGGCACCGAAAACGTGTCACCAGACACTGGACCCAACCTCCCGCTCGTTGTCTGGGCCGACCACCAACCAGCACCGAGGGCTTCAAGATCCTCAAGACGCCCGTGCGAAACCCGGTCGCCAACACCTTCGCCGAGCGCTGGATCGGCTCGATCCGCCGAGAACTTCTCGACCGAACGATCATCTGGAACCGCCGCCAGCTCGAACGACTCGTCGCCGAATACATCCAGCACTACAACCGGCATCGGCCCCACCAGTCGCTCGACCAGCGACCACCCGCTCCAATCGAGAAGCCGCCGGACACGCCACCGGCGACCGTCCCGGTACTGCGAACCAGCCGATGCGACCGAAACCGATCCTGACAACCGACAATTCGCTCCAGCAGACATCGACAAAGACACGCTCCACGCGCGACTGCGCTCTTGAAACCTGGCTTTGCATCGTTCCGGCGAGAGCTGCTCGACCGCGCTCTGTCGTGCGTTGGTTTACCGAGCCAGATGCGCCTGCCGTCGCTGGCTCAGCCGACCGGTATAGCTACAACCGGACAGGTCACGAGCGTCGGGAGTCGTCGAGCAACACCATCGGCAAAGAAGCTGACCAGGG
>Ga0114932_10005922_pt1 | contig 10641 bp, 6 predicted proteins | sample 2SBtaG_2_FD_87286 | JGI IMG/M metagenome (GOLD analysis project Ga0114932, IMG submission 87286) | Deep subsurface microbial communities from Kolumbo volcano to uncover new lineages of life (NeLLi) - 2SBTROV12_ACTIVE470 metaG | ecosystem: Environmental > Aquatic > Marine > Volcanic ... | reverse complement strand
CGTCCGCGTCGTCGTCGTCCGCGTCGTCGCAGTCCTGGTCGACGCCGTCGTACCAGACCTCGCTCGCCCCCGGGTTCACGCTGGCGTCCGCGTCGTCGCAGTCGCTCCCGCCCTCGGCCTCCGAGGTGTAGCCGTCGCCGTCCGCGTCGCTGTCCGAGGAGCCGCTGCAGTCGTTGTCGACCCCGTCGTACCAGGTCTCCTCGGCCCCGGGGTACACGTTCGGGTCGCTGTCGTCGCAGTCCGTGCCGCCGGCCCCCTCACCCGGGTAGCCGTCCGCGTCCGCGTCGTCGTCGTCGTCGCCGTCGCAGTCGCCGTCGACCCCGTCGTACCAGACCTCGGTCTCGCCAGGGTTCACGTCGGCGTCGCCGTCGTCGCAGTCGTCCCCGCCGGCGCTGTCCGCCGCGTAGCCATCGCCGTCCGCGTCGTCGTCGTCGGCGTCGTCGCAGTCCTGGTCCACCCCGTCGTACCAGGTCTCGCTGGCGTCGGGGTGCACCGTGGCGTCGGCGTCGTCGCAGTCCGCGCCCCCGGTGGCCTCGGCGGTGTAGCCATCGCCGTCTGCATCGTCGTCGTCGGCGTCGTCGCAGTCGCCGTCCACGCCGTCGTACCAGGTCTCGGTCGCACCGGGGTTCACCGACCCGTCGCCGTCGTCGCAGTCGGTGCCGCCGGCGGCCTCCGCCGGGTAGCCATCGGCGTCCGCGTCGTCGTCGTCGTCGCCCGCACAGTCCGCGTCGACGCCGTCGTACCAGGTCTCGCTCGCGCCCGGGTGCACCGTGGCGTCGGTGTCGTCGCAGTCGTCGCCTCCGACGTGGTCGGCGGCGTAGCCGTCGGCGTCCGCGTCGTCGTCGTCGGCCCCGTCGCAGTCCTGGTCCGCGCCGTCGTACCAGATCTCCGAGGCCTCGGGGTTCACCGTCGCGTCGGCGTCGTCGCAGTCCGCGCCGCCCACCGCCTCGGCCTCGTAGCCATCGCCGTCCACGTCGGTCTCATCGCCGTCGTCGCAGTCGTTGTCCACCCCGTCGTAGGGCTCCTCGGTCGCGCCGGGGTTCACCTCGGCGTCGGTGTCGTCGCAGTCGCCGTCCACCTCCGTCCAGCCGTCGAGGTCGTCGTCGTAGAGCGTGGTGCCCTCGTCGATGACGTCGTCGCAGTCGTTGTCCGCGCCGTCGGCGACCTCCTCGCCCTCGGGCGAGCTGGTCGCGTCGTCGTCGTCGCAGTCCCCGTCACACGTGGTCCAGCCGTCCCCGTCGTCGTCGAGGCAGCCCTCGACCGTGAGGTCGAAGCTGCACAGGTCCGAGAGCCCGCGCGGGTCCTCGACGCGGAGCTCCACCGCGTGGACCCCGTCGGCTTCCGGGGTCCAGCGGAAGGCGAGCTCGCCGTCGGAGCCGGTGCTGCCGGTCCAGAGCTCGCCGTCGAGGTCGCTGGTCACCCTCGCCACCAGCTCGGAGGCGTCGCTCTCCCCGTCCCCCAGCCGGGCCTCGACGTCGACACCGTCGCCGGTCTCGATGGTCACCTCGCCCGGCGAGGTCAGCGTGCACCAGGGAGCGGTGTTCGGGCTGGCGGTGAGCGCCAGCGTGGCGGTGGTGGTCTGGCCCCGGTGGTCGACCGCGGCCACGGAGAGCTCGTGCTCGCCCTCCGACAAGGTCACCTGGAAGCCCAGGTTGCCGCCCTCGCAGTCCACGGGCGCGCCATCGAAGTCCCAGACCAGCTCGTCCAGGCTGCTCGAGAGGCTGACGGACAGCTCCTCGAGCTCGTCCTCGTCGGCCACCTGGAGGCAGAAGTCCACCGGCGCGGTGGGGTCGAAGAGCGCGCCGTCGAGGGGCCGGAGCACGGTGACCTGAGGGGGCTCGTCGACGGAGCTGAGGGTGCTGTCGCCGCACGCGAGCAGGAGAACGATCAGGGTCATGTGTCAACCGCAAGAATGACGCCCGCCGGGCACCTATCGCGGCGGATGCGGAGGGGTCTGGAGGCGACCCGGTCCGGTGAGCGTCCGGCCGGACCGTGACATCCCGAGACAAGGAAGGTTCGCCGAGCGTGGCAAACAGGGCGACATCGGCCCACATCCGAGGATCCCCCCATGCGCAACGTCTCCCTTCTGGCCCTCTCCCTGCTCGCCGCCGGCTGCTACACCGGCGAAGAGGAGGTCTTCGAGGGCTCCGGCGTCGAGGCCGACGGCAAGATCTACGGTGGCTCCCCCGCCAGCGCCGTCGAGCACCAGGCCGTCGTCGGCCTCCACCAGCTCGCACGGGGCGGTCGCTCGGTCTACGTCAGCCCCTTCTGCAGCGGCACCCTGATCCGCGACGACGTGGTGATCACCGCCGCCCACTGCATGTCGGGGGTGTCGGCCAACAAGGTGGCCGTGTTCGTGGGCGACCAGGCCTCGACCAACCCCAGCAGCGACCAGTACATCTGGGACCACCTCTACACGGCGAGCGAGGTCCTGGTGCATCCCGGCTACGACAGCCGGGCCCTCACCGACGACATCGCCGTGATCCGCCTCTCCAGCGGCGCAGCGACCGCCGAGGGCGTCACGCCGGTGCCCGAGCTGCCCTCCACCCTCGGCTTCACCTCGGCCGACGTCGGCGCGACGAACCTGAACTTCGCGGGCTTTGGCGTGACCGAGACCGGCACGAGCGGCGTGAAGCTGGAGGTGGACCTGACCCTGGGCGGTCTGGGCTGCTCCGTGTCCGGGTGCCCGTCGTCGGGCGACACGGCCACCCAGATCTCCTACGACCAGACCACCGTCGAGGGCCCCTGCAGCGGGGACAGCGGCGGGCCAGCCTTCGTCGACCGCGGCGGCGCCGCGTACGTCGCTGGCCTCACCTCCTACGGCGACGCGGGCTGTGTGATCTACGGCGTCAGCACGCGCGTGGACGCCTACGAGGCCTGGATCGCCGACTTCGCCGATCCCGGTGGGACCGACATCGGCACCACCGACACCGGCACCACCGACACCGGGCTCGGCAGCTGCGGCGACGGCGTGTGCGACGTCGGCGAGAGCTGCGACGGCCGGGACAGCACCAGCGCGTGCTCGACCGACTGCGCGGGCAAGACCAACGGCAAGCCCACGGGCCGCTACTGTTATGTCGAGGGCACCTGCGAGGGCTCCGGCTGCCCGTAGGCTCCGAGCCCACGCAACGGCCCCGAACCCGGTTGGGCTTTCCTGGCTCGGAACGGTGGGGCTTTCGCCGGCACCGGTGTCCGGGTCGGACACGAAGGCCGGGTGGTCCCGGTGCTGCTCTCGGGGCTTTCGTGGCGGCGGCGGGCTCACCCTGCATCCGGTGCCCACCGAAGCACGGCCGGCACGGCTCCATCGTGGGCGCCCCTTGGACCGCGACCATCGGATCGTCACCGCGGCTTCTCTGTTCGACCTGCCCCCGGAAACGCCAGCGGCGTTCACGAGCAGGCCATCCTGAAGCAGCTTGAGCGAGTGACGCTGATGTACGTGGTCTCCCAGACCGTGCGGGCGATGGCGCCGTTGTCTTCTCGGCCGATCCGTTTTCATGGCTCGACCTGCGCGTATTCAAGACTCGCCGCGTCGCCCTTTCGTCGGGCCATGGTGCGTCGGCGTCGAGCCCCCATGGGCGACGGACAACGAGTTTGGATCGTCGCTCTTTCACCACGCGCGTGGGGTTTGGAGGGGCGGTGCCCCGTGCATCGGCTACGCTGCACCTCGCGGTTCCACGGAGTGAGTGAGGGGATCGGGTCGTGCTGTGCGGGTTCTGGACGTTGGTGGCATGCGGGCAGCCGTCGAGCGGTGCCCTCGTCGACGTCGTGGCCAGCTCCGACGAGCCCGCGTCGGCGCCGCTGGGGGCTGCCGTAGCGAGCGAGCGCGACGTGACCGATGCGGACCTGACGCTGGTGGGCGGGTCTCCCGACGACTTCGCCGGCGCGGCGGTGGAGCTCATGGACTTCGACGCGGACGGACAGGACGACATGCTCGTGGGGGCCCCGCAGGACACCTGGGCCGGTAATCGAGGAGGATTCCATGTCCTCCTCGGACCAGCCCCTTCGGGACATCTCTCGCTCTCCCACGCCGACGACCACCTCCTTGGTTCCAGAGCGGGCGACCTCGCCGGCAGCACCCTCCTAGCTGTGGGCGATACAGACGGCGACGGCTTCGACGACCTGCTCGTCGGCGCTCCGGGCGCCAGCGGCGTCGAGCACGACGCTGGCGCTGCGCACCTCCTCCTGGCGGGGGAGCCGCTCACGGAGTCGAGCCTCTCGTTGGCCGCCGCCACCATCGAAGGCACGATCGCTGACCAGCGGGTGGGCGAGTCGATCGGCGGCGGGGGCGACTTGAACGCCGACGGCTACAGCGATCTCGTGATCGCCTGCGCGAACGACCAGACCTACGGCAGCTACGTGGGGACCGTCTGGCTCTTCTTCGGCGGTCCAGCCGTCACGGCGCAAACCCTCGACGCGGCCGATGTGGTCCTCTGGGGGCCCGAGGAGGACTGGTCTGCGACCGGCGAGTCTCTGGACATCGTCGGGGACGTCGACGGGGATGGCTTCGACGATCTGGTGGTCGGCACCCGTGGCGTGGAGCCGTCCGGCGCTGCCCAGCTCGTGCTCGGCCACGAGGCCCTCGAGGACGGATCCCTGTCCGACGTGGCAGCTGCCGTGTACGCCGGCGACGAAGAGGACAACCGGTCGGTAGGCTACGGTGTCCGTGGTGCCGGGGACGTCACCGGTGACGGCTACGACGACTTCCTGGTGGGGGACCCGAGCGGCAACCTCACGGGGGCGAACCTCGGCCTCGACGGCTTCGTCGCACTGGTGATGGGAGCCGACAGCCCCGCTTCCGCCGAGATTCGAGATCTTCCGGACCGCTTCGGCGCGGAGACGGGCTCGTCGTTCGGCATGGGCACGGCCGCGGGCACCGACATGGACGGCGACGGCTGGCCCGACGTGGTGGTGGTCGACGCCAACGCCGGGGACACGTTCATCTACTGGAGCAACCCGGGGGAGAGCCCGGGCGTTCGTAGCGCTGCCGACGTGGTCGTGCGGGGGGACGACGACGACGCGGCGGGGAGGGCCCTCTCGACGAGCGGGGACGTGAACGGCGACGGACGGGCCGACCTGCTGATCGGCGGCTACCTCTGGGACGAAGGCGGCACCAACGCTGGTGGCGCATGGCTGCATCTCGGGGGCGAGTGGTGATGGGGTGGCTGTTCCTGCTGGCCTGCGCGGGTTCCCCACCACCCGCGGGAGCGTCCGATGACACGGGCACCGAGGCCGGAGAGGCCACCGATACGGCGGCGCCGACGGGTCCAGTGCCCGTCGATACGTCGCCGGACGCCACCTCCGACTCCGGTGAGCCGACCGACTCCGGAGGCGATGTCGACGGAGACGGCTACAGCGCCGACGACTGTGACGATGACGACGCGAGCGTGTACCCGGGCGCCGAGGATCCGGCGTGTGATGGCATCGATCAGGACTGCTCCGGCGACGACGACCGCGACCAGGATCGCGATGGATGGTGGGACCCCGCCTGCGGTGGGACGGACTGCGATCCGGCGCACCCGTGGGTCCACCCCGGGGCACAGGAGCTCTGCGACGGGATCGACCACGACTGCGATGGCGATACGCTCGACGAGGACACGTGCAGCGAGGTGCAGCAACACCTCGGGCTGGCGCGCCCGACGGTGAGGATCGACGCGTTGGACGGGCATGGCTCCGCAGACGTGCTCGGGATCTCCGGCGACCTCGACGGCGATGGGCTGCCTGACGTCGTGTTGTCCTGCGGTGACTCCAATGGCGCCTGCCTGGGGGCGGATGGCACAGCCGATGACGGCACGTTCCTGCTGACGGGCGTGGAGGGGACCTGGAACGTGGCCCACCACCAGGCGGCCACCGACCAGGTGGACTGGCGCGTGACGGGCGCGGCGGTGGGCTCCGGAGACCAGGACGGTGACGGCATCGACGATCTGTTCGTCCGGGCGAGCAGCACCTGGGCCGGCGTGCTGCCCGGGCCGTTTTCCGAGTGGAGCTCGGCGAAGTCGGCCGAGGCGGCCGCGGCGGTGTCGATCGAGGGGAACTCGGGCATGGGGTGGTGGGTGGAGCAGGCGGCTGCCGGCGATCTGGATGGTGACGGGCTCGCCGAGCTCATCGTCGGCTTCCAGGTGAACACGTGCGCACACCACGGGTCAGACCCGGACGGCTTTCGCGTCTGGCCCGGCGGCGAGTCCGGCGCCATCTCGGTCGCCCGGCTCAGCGTCGTGGACAGCTACGACACCAGCTACGGGTTCGGCGACCAGTTCCTCGTCGTGGGCGATGTGGACGGCGATGGCTTCAGCGAGCTGCTCGTCACCGACACCGGAAGAGGCGTCTACCTCTTCTCCGGGCCGGAGGTGGTCGGGCTCGGCTCGGACGAGGCGGAGCTGACGGATGTCGTCGCTGGGACGTACACCGGCAACCCGTCGTGCGTCGCCGCGCCAGGCGACTGGGACGGAGATGGTCTGGCGGACTGGGTCGCTGGGACGTCCGGTGCCGACGAGGGGGCGACGGGCGCGGGCGCGCTGCGTTTCCTCTCCGGCGCGCCGCTTGCCGATGGGGTGCTCGCCGACGCACCTGGGTCCCTCTTCGGGGATCAAGAGGGGGCAGGGCTCGGGGCGAGCTGCACGGCCGCCGACGTGGACGGCGATGGTGAACGCGAGATCGTGGCGTACCGTGCGATCGACGAGGATCCCGGCTGGTTGATCGTGGACGCTCCCGGGAGCTTGCCCGCTGGAGCGTGGGAGCCTGAGGCCGTGATCCTGATGCGCTCGGCGGACACGGATCTCCTGAGTGACAGGGACGCACCTCACGTCGGCGACCTGGATGGCGACGGGGACGACGAGCTCCTGTGGCGAGACTACGCGGACCGGGTGGAGGGAGAGCTGGGCGGGTACGCCGTGGTCCTCGGCTGGGACCTGCCGTGGCCTGGCGCCACGCTCCCGCTGCGGTGAGCGCATCACCGATGCCTGCCCCGGCGTCCCTACACCCGCTTCCGCGTCAGCCGCGCCACGCTGCCCGTCGGCGCCAGCAGGCCATGGGCTCCTCGCGCGATGCCAGCCGCGTTCGCTTCGTCGGTGTCGATGTGCATCTCGAGCGCGTAGCTGGCCTTCACCCTCACCATCACGTCGCCGAACACCAGGTCGCGTCCGCCGCTGTCGATCGCCACGTCCACCACGTCGCGGTCGTCGACCCCGAAGTGGGCCGCGTCGTCCGGCGTCATGTGGATGTGGCGCCAGGCGCAGATCACGCCCTCGGAGAGCTCCAGCTCGCCCGCGGGGCCCCTCAGGGTGCACCCCGGCGTGTTCGTCACGTCCCCCGACTCCCGCACCGGCGCGTCGATGCCCAGGTGGAACTCGTCGGTCTGCGAGATCTCGACCTGGCAGGCCGAGCGCACGGGTCCCGGCACGCGCGCGGTGACCGAGTTGCGGGGTCCCACCACCTCCACGCACTCCACGGCAGCGAACTGCCCGGGCTGGGTGATGGGGTTCCGCTTCGTCAGGGTGGCGCCCCGTCCATACAGCACCTCCACGGCCTCCTGGGTCAGGTGCACGTGACGCGCCGAGACCGACACGGGAATGGTCCGCACCGCGTCCACCTTGTCGTGTTCGCGCGCCAGCTCCAGGGCGGCCTGGCCGATCGAGCGGGCCTCGTCGGTGGCGACCACCAACAGCTTCACCCGGCTGTGGGGGGCGTTGATCTCCACGACCGGGGTCTCGGCGTCCACCTGGGCCGTGCGGTTGTGGTCCTCGGAGAGGTGCGCGCCAAGGAACTCGAGCCGCTGGCAGGCGCGGTGGCGCACCAGGGCACTGTTCTCGCCGATCCCCGCGGTGAACACGATCGCGTCGACCCCGCCCATCACGGCCGCGTAGGCGCCGATGGTCTTGCGCAGCCGGTGGCAGAACACGTGCAGGGCCAGGCGGCAGCGGTCGTCGCCTTCGGCCGCCCGGTCCTGGATGTCGCGCAGGTCGTTGCCCACCCCCGAGAGCCCGGCCAGGCCCGAGCGCTTGTTGAGCAGCTCGTCGAGGCGATCGGCGCTCCAGCCGGCCCGCACGAGGTCGACCAGGATGCCGGGGTCCACGTCGCCGCTGCGGGTGCCCATCACCAGGCCCTCGAGCGGTGTCATGCCCATCGAGGTGTCGACGCTCCGGCCGTACTCGACCGCACAGCAGCTCGCGCCGTTGCCCAGGTGGGCGGTGACGATGCGGAGGTCGCGCACGTCGCTCTGCATCCAGGCGGCGGCCTGCCGCGACACCCAGCGGTGGCTGGGGCCGTGGAAGCCGTAGCGGCGCAGACGGCGCTCGGAAGCGAGCTCGTGGTCGAGGGCGTAGGTGCGGGCGCGCCGCGGGAGGGTGGCGTGGAAGGCCGTGTCGAACACGGCGACGTGCGGCAGATCGGGCAGGGCGGCGCGCGCGGCGCGGATCCCGGCGAGGTTGGCCGGGTTGTGGAGTGGCGCGAGCGGCGACAGCGCCTCGATGGCCGCTTCCACGGCATCGTCGATCACCACCGGGTGGCGAAACGACGCCCCCCCGTGGACCACGCGGTGCCCGACCGCTTCGACCGGGAGCTGCCCCAGCTCCGAGAGAGCCTGCATCAGGGCTGCGCCGTGGTCGGTCACCCGCTGCAGTCGCACCCGTCCCAGGCGCTCGCCGGTGCCGGGGTCGAGCACGTCGGCCTTCAGCGAGCTGGAACCAGCGTTGAGCACGAGCACGGCCATGAGCACCTCCGGATCGGCGCCTAACGTGCCTCTGGGTCGGGTTTGATTGGAGGATCGCCGAGTCATTCGGGTTCCCAGTGGCCACGCGTCCGACGACGGCGTGCCAGGGGCACGTCGAGGAGGCGCGGGGTCGCTGGGGGCCCGAGGGGCCGGCGAGGCCCGATCAACTCGGCGTAGAGGCACGGCAACGTGCGACACGGCCGGTCTGGTGGCATCATCGGGCGGTGACCCGCATCGCCCTGGCCGCCGTTCCCCTGATGGCGCTCCGCACCTGCATGGCCCAGCCCGTGGACACCTCACCGGTCGACACCGGTCTCGTCGACAGCGCGGAGCCCAGCGGTGACGGCGGCGACGGGGGACCGGGCGGCGATGAGGGTGGTGGCGGCGGCGGTGACGGCGGCGACGGCGGTCAGGACACGGAGGAGCCGTGCGCGGGCGAGGGCCAGGGCGTGCTGGAGATCCAGAACGAGAGCTTCGAGACCATCACGCTCTTGTTGAGCGTGGACTGCGACGGCACCATGGAGACCAAGACGCTGCTGGAGCCTCTGCAGGGCAACCGGTCCATGCTCATCGAGCTCCAGCCCGGGCTGTGGGACTGGATCGCGATGGTGGAGAACCGCTGCGCCTCGACCCGCGTCGAGATCGAGGACGGCGAGACCACCTCCTGGGAGATCACCGAGCTCACCGGCGAGGTCACCAGCACGGCGGACGGCTGGGGCTGCGAGTAGCGGCCCGCGCTACGCGCCCGTGTCGCTCGCCGGCGCCGTGGTGACGATCAACGAGTAGTCGCTCCCCGCCTCGTGGCATCCGTAGCAGCCCGACTCGGAGCCGGCCTTCTTGACCGTGCCGTCCATGCTGTAGGAGGCCCAGAACCAGTCGCCGTTGTCGGGGTCGTAGCCTTCGATCTTGGCCATCAGCGTGAGGCCGGTCGCTTCGCCATCCTCGGTGTCGTAGCTCTCCTTCACGAGGACGCCGCCATCGGCGACCGTGCCGCCCAGGGTCGACACCGCGGCGTCGTTGACCCAGATCTGCACGTAGGGCCCGTGCGGGCTGCTCGAGGCCTGCACGCCCAGCCAGGGGTCGTACTGGCTCCAGGCGTCGTAGCCGGCGCTGTCGCTCCACAGCTGGGCAGCGATGTCTTCGTCCGACAAGGCGCCTCCGCTGTCGGCCACGAGCGCCGTGTCGTCCAGGGCCTTGTCTCCGTCACAGGCCACCAGGCCCAACACCGTCACAACCAGCACGCGAAACCTCCATGGGGTCGCCAGGGTTTCCCCGGCGTCGACTCGATGCCTCGCTCGGCCACGGGTTTCAAGCTGGCTGCACGGAGGGCGACAACTCGCTACGCTGCGAGGGATGCCGACCATCCCGCTGGGTCCCTTCGAGCTGTCCGAGGTGATCGGCACCGGCGGCATGGGGCAGGTGTGGAAGGGCACCCACCGCACGCAGGGCATCGCGGTGGCGGTGAAGGTGGTCGGCCAGGAGCACCTGGGCGACGATCGGCGCTTGAGGGCCTTCACCACCGAGGTACGCGCAACCGCCGGGCTCGACCACCCGTCGATCGTGAAGGTCTTCGACTTCGGCACGGTGGGCGACGACTCGGCCACGGCGTCTGGAGGGGAGCTGGTCGCCGGGAGCCCCTACCTGGCGATGGAGCTGGCCGAGGGCGGCAGCCTGTGGCCGATGCGGGGGAGGCTGCGCTGGCGGGAGCTCTGGAGCCTGCTCTCCTGCCTGCTGGATGCGCTCGCCCACGCCCACGCGCGCGGCGTCGTGCACCGCGACCTGAAGCCGGGCAACGTGCTGCTGGGCCTGGGGGGTGGCCGCCCCGGCCCCAAGATCACCGACTTCGGCCTGGCCCACGCGGTCGGGGAGGCGGGCTCCGAGCGGCGCACCCAGGGCACACCGGCCTACATGGCCCCCGAACAGTTCGGCGGGGTCTG
>Ga0114932_10005920_pt1 | contig 10643 bp, 10 predicted proteins | sample 2SBtaG_2_FD_87286 | JGI IMG/M metagenome (GOLD analysis project Ga0114932, IMG submission 87286) | Deep subsurface microbial communities from Kolumbo volcano to uncover new lineages of life (NeLLi) - 2SBTROV12_ACTIVE470 metaG | ecosystem: Environmental > Aquatic > Marine > Volcanic ... | reverse complement strand
GTCCACTTCAATATTTCGGAAATGGGTTTCACCATTTTCATCAGCATACACATTATGGATTCTCATTATATTTACCTTTTTAGATGAATTTATTCCGATGATATTATGTTCAAATCAATTAAGTCGCTAAATATGAGTACAAATATTGCTAAATCATAATTATTTCAAATCTTATGTCATTGTCTATTACTGTCCATAAAATTAATTCAAACTAATATTTATAACCTAAATTTGTTAGTCTAAGTTCATCTGATAACTAGCTGGAATCCATATAAAGCCATCTTCTCTTCTTTCAATATAACCTACAGAGGGAAAAGGCATATGAAAACCAATAGCAGCCATTTTATTATCAGCTATCTGGCTCAGAACACGTCTACGTGAAACTGCAGCTGTTTCGGGATCATCATCCATAGAAAAGTGCCATTCAGGGTTAGGTATAGATATTGCGTAATGCGCAACCGTGTCAGACATAATCATAAGCTCTTGTCCGTTACTTTCTATGTGATAGGCCATATGACCAGCCGAGTGTCCAAACGCATTTACAGCCGTCACTCCATTAACAATATTGTCCCCAGGCTCTATAAAACGAGCGTGTTCTGCCATGGGCTCACAAACCTCACGAAACATAGCCAGTGTGGGAGGACGAAAATCTGGTATATTGTCTCCTTTGCGCCAATAATCAAATTCAACACGTCCAAATACTATCTCCGCATTAGGAAAAGTGGGTTTACCATCAGCTAGTAAATTTCCAATGTGATCAGGATGACAATGGGTAACGACAACTGCATCTACATCTTCTAAAGTATACCCACCCTCAGATAATAAGCCATTAAACCAACCAGTTGTAGGGCCATGCGCTTTTTCACCGAAGCCAGGATCAAATGCTATAAGCTTATCTCCTGTGTCAACCAAAGATGGTACAAAATTATGTTCCAGTTTAGGGAAAGGTAAGCGGTAACCCTTTGCTGCATCTTCCATTTCTTCAGCGCTTACATTCGTGCCTGCAAATGGGTGCATATCTTCTCTATGGATAAAACCCTCCAGTATATTTGTGATTGTGAAATCACCATGTTTAAATTGATACATACTTGGTCGAGTCATTTTTGGTTTATTAGCTACCACCGATTTTCCTCCAGTAAACTTTATAAGTTTCTACTTTCTATTATTTATTGGTATAGCACTGCAAGCGCATACCTAAAACACATTTTGTTAAAGCCTTAATAAAAAACACTTTCTTTCCTAAAATTATTAAAAACTAGGCTTTTATGCATAATATAAATCATTACTGATAGTTAAGTTTAATATATTAAAGGTATTTTATTTATATTTTTGGAAGACTATGAATATGTAAATCAGGTTTTTGACCTGAAACAAGATCCACAATGATGTAACTAGGACCGCCTCCTATATTATCAGTAGGTGATCCGCTGTAGGCTGCAGCTGTGTAATCATTTAATATCTGTTTAGCTGCATGATGATGACCTAACGCAAGATAGTCACATGGACTTGTCTCTATTTGGTCCATAAATATTGGTGAAGACCGAAAAGTTTGTTCACCCCGGGGTACAAATAAGCCATGGCCCAAGCCAATATACCACTTGTAACCCTCTGGCTTATCTGGACAACCATCAAGAGGCCTATATTTACTATCATGTTGCACAATTCCTTTACCCCACATAGCGAGTTTAAATTCATCAAATCTTAATAATTCTCCTTCAGCTTCCATCAACATAAAAATATTAGGTATTGAATTAAAATCAAATTTTCTAAAAATAGTATCTTCTTCCATACAATCATGATTACCAGGAATAATTACTACATTGAAAGATAATTCAGATAGAATTTTCATTGCCCATTCTACAGTTTCATTACTTACATTATTATTATCAAATAAATCTCCAGCTATGATTAGTATGTGAGGAGAATGAGCACTAATTTTCTTTAAAACCAATGAAAAGGCATTAATAGTAACTTCATCATTAAAGCTATTCGCCCCAAGATGAATATCTGAACAATGAGCTATACTCAATTTATTAACCATTTTTTAAACCTAGAGCGTCAGAGATCTATTTAAAATTAACTCGTCAAAAAATATAAATTCAATAGTCATAAATTAATAATTTTCTAAAAGAGTTTTTCTTAAATAATCCAGTAAACTTATAACTGAGTAGCTGCGCATTCTGCTTAGCGCTCCGGGAAGAGTTATAGAACGAGATTTGCGGACACCTTGCATAGAAATAGCAATAAAAACAGTTCCCGGAGCATAGTCCTCATTTTCTTCTGGTAAAAGTGCAGCTATACCAATATCTGAAGAGAAATAAGCCCTTGCACTTTGGGCTGCAGCCGCAGCCCGGTTTGGTCCTGGTATTTTTAAGTTTTTTTCATCATGAAGTCTAACAATTGATCCCTTGTATAAGTCTAGTTTACTATCCAAAGCTGACATCCGGGTAGCTAAAATTCCTCCTGTTAGTGCTTCTGCTGATGATAAAGTTAGTTTCTGGTCCTTCAATAAATTTAGAATAACACTTTCCATAGATTCTTCATCGACACCGAAAATAACATCACCAAGTATATTTCTTATTAGTATTTCTTCGGTTGAAAGAACTTCTTGAACTAAGGCCTCGCTATCAGCCTTACAAGTAATTCGTACCTTTATCCCATCAATACCACTTGCCTGAAAAGCCAAAGTAGCGGTACCCAGATTATCAAGTTCTTCCATGCGTGACGCCAACATTTCAGCAAGACCTGATTCACTTTGTCCCCAAGTCCTTAATACTCGGCTTCGGATTACTGCGGACTTACCTGACCTTTTCTGTAAATCATTTAAGATCGTTCCCTTCATCATCTCACGCATTTCAAAAGGTACTCCGGGAACAGCATAAATAACTTTATTTCCAATTGGACATAATAATCCCGGCGCCGTTCCTGGCATCTGTGAAATTGGCATTGCTCCATGCGGAATATCAGCTTGTCGTAGATTATTTTCTGCCATTACACGTCCGCGAGCTTCAAACATCTCTCTTATTTTACCAGCGATATTCTCATCTCTGTGCATTCTGACCCCCATTATCTTAGCAATAACTTCACGAGTAATATCGTCTTGAGTAGGTCCTAAGCCGCCGCAACAGATCACTGCATCGCTTCGTGCCAGCGCTGCACGTATGGTCTCTTCCATTCTTTCAGCATTGTCGCCTACTTTAACTTGGTAAAGAGAATCAATTCCCGCCAATGCCAACTGCTCTCCAATCCAAGATGAATTAGTATCAACAATCTGACCAAGCAATAACTCAGTTCCAATGGCTACAACTTCGCAGCGCATAAATTTATCTCCTGCACTATTAATTTATTTTAGACACAATGATTATTATTAAATTGTTACATAAGTATTATATAATTTAATTTTTTTTATTTAAATGAGGATACTGTTCAGTTAAAAGAGAACCATGGTAAAAAGTTGGTTGGAACGCAGGATGGTTTTTAATTAATTCTAACCAATGTGATATCTCGGGTTTATTATCCCACATATATTTAAGGCTTAAGTCTTCTAGTCGAATAATAACAGGCATCATAGCAATATCCGCAATTGAAAATTTATCACCTAAAAACCAAGGTCCTTTAGAATTATTAATTTCCGCCTGCATTCTTATTAGAGATCGTGATAGACGATCAAGAGATTCATTTAATTCTTTCTCAGAAAAACCCACACGACCAAATTTCAACAAAAACTCCTTACGTAGGGGTTTAGCATTGGCCATACTCTGAAACTCATCTTCTGGCATGTTTTTAAAATGAGTTAAAAATGCCATATTATATGAAGGTATACGAACCGCGGGAGTTGGCACTTCATCAATGTAGGCCATTAGGGAACGCATACGCGCCCTCATTGCGGGATTTTGAGGTGTGAAAGTTTCCGAGTTATCGCATATCTCATCTAGATATTGAACAATAACTAGAGAATCAATAATATTAATACCGTTATGAACTAATGTAGGTACTAATCCATTGGGATTAATCAATAAGTACTCTGGTTTTAGCTGGTCTCCTGAAAATAGATCAAGTTTATATTCAGTAAACCTTATTCTCTTAGCATTTAGTGCAAATCTTACTTTATGACTACATATCGATTGAGAAGCATTATACAGCTTAAATTCTTCCATTTTCCCAACCTTGCATTATTAAAGCCCGGCACTTTAATAATCATATTCCAAGCTTAACCGTTCTAATTAAACAGACTTTGGCTTATATAGTACCATTCTATAACAGTCTAGATTTCGCGATAGGAATTCATATGTAGCTCCCCATAAATATAAGCGAAACCGGCGATATTCAAAATCACCAAACTGTCGTATAACATTCTCTTTGTTTTTTTCTAAATTCTCAGCCCATTGCTTGAAAGTAAGAAAATAACTATGTCTATCATTTTGAATCTCTAGCACTTCAAAATTAGTCTTAGCTACCTTGTTTATGAAGTCATCGAGAACCAAGAATGAATGGTTACCAGGATATATATAGCGAACCATAAAGGTTGATAACTCATATTTTTTACGCGCCGCACTGCCATCTAGAAATATTAGCCCCCCCGGCTTTAATAAATAATCAAACTTTTTTAAAACTCTCTCATAGTTAGGTAAATGTTCAATTACACCCATTATTACAATTGAATCAAATTTTTCATCAGGTTCATAATCTAAAAAATCTTGTAGTAATATATTAAAGCTATCACGGTACTCACTTAGTTTTTCATTAATAAAACTTTTAGACACTTCCGATATAGTAAGACCTGTAAAATTAACACCCAATGGTAAAGCATGACTAGCAAACGCCCCCCATCCTGGACCAATCTCTAATATCCGAGACGATTGCTTTAATTCACACATCTCACTGGTGTATTCAAACTTTCTCTTTAATGCGTGCTTTAAAGATTCATTATCACTGTGATATATTCCCTGGCTGTAAGCAGGCAGTTCAGGGTCCAAAAAACTTAGAAATAAATTAGCATCCAGGTCATAGTGAGATTTTATGGCTGCTTTATTAGTAAACACTTGTCCAAATATTAATGGTTGAATAAAGCGCCAAGCGGCTACCATCGGATGCCTATCATCTAAAGATGACCTTAAGGCAAACGGGCTAATCATATCCCCATCAAGGTCAATATCTCCTTGTAAATAAGCCTCAGCTATATTGGCTTCATCAAGAGAGCTGACTGCCTTTACAGCACGACTAGTCCTCAACGAGACTTCAAAATGAGACTTGCCCTCACCAACTGTTCTTTTCTCACCGTCCGGTAATTCAATTGAAAAAGGGGTTTCAACAGCTCCAATGCGATCTATAAATCTATTGATCCGACTGAACTTTGAATCAACAGCCATTCTCCCCTCCCACTTAGTTAATATTGTATAGGTCAATATTATTTATTATTCATTAATTTGTCATAATTTTGCATAAAAAGCATCACTAGGGAAAGACTGATAGTATATAATATATTAAGATACTTATAAATTAGTGGGCTAAAAACCAACATTTTAATAATAATTAATGTAAGATCTCTAAAACCTCCGACTTTATCAGTTAACACTTTGCTTGAGCTGTATCATTTAAAATATAAGTAATTTCTTTAATTCTATAAGCAGGATTTATTTTATGGATAGGCAACATAATCTTTCAATTGACGGTAATCGACTTTGGAACTCTATAATGGATTTAGCAAAGATAGGGGCTACAGAAAAAGGAGGTAATTGCAGACTAGCCTTAACTGACCTTGATAAGGAAGCTCGTGATTTATTTATTCACTGGTGTAAAAAGGCGAACTGTAAAATATCTATTGATAAAATGGGCAATATCTTTGCCCGAAGACCTGGTAAAAACCCAGAAGCCGCTGCTGTCATGACCGGCAGTCATTTAGATACACAACCCACTGGCGGACGTTTTGATGGCGTATATGGCGTGCTAGCAGGCCTGGAAATAATTAGAACCTTAAATGACTTAGGCACACAAACTGAAAGACCAATTGATGTAGTTGTCTGGACCAATGAAGAGGGCAGCAGGTTTGCACCTGCCATGATCTCATCTGCAGTATTTTCGGGAAGCATCAAATTAGAAGATGCTTTAGCTCAAACTGATCAAGAAGGCTTTTCAATCGGTAGTGAACTAGAACGTATCGGATATGCAGGTAAAGATGAAGTCGGATCAAGAAAAATTCATTCTTACTTTGAAGCACATATTGAACAAGGCCCAATACTTGAGGCAGAGAACAAAACCATTGGAATTGTTACTGGTGCCCAAGGTCAACGCTGGTACGAGATAAATTTGACAGGTGTGGAATCCCATGCCGGCCCAACACCCATGGATCGGCGGAAAGATGCACTACTTGGAGCAGCCCGCCTAATTGAACTCGTCAACCGCATAGGTTTAGAAAATTCACCTCACGCCTGTACTACAGTAGGTATGATTAATTCATATCCAAATTCTCGTAATGTAATTCCAGGCCAAGTGTTTTTAACTGTAGATTTCAGGCATCCTGATGACGCTGTACTAGCTCAGATGAATACAGAATTACTAAATCATTTAGAAGAAATTGCTGCTAAAACAGGCCTTAAGTATGAAATCAATCAAATTCTCTATCTGCCTCCAATTGTTTTTAATGAAAATTGTATATCAGCAGTAAGGCAGTCTTCTAAATCGCAGGGTTATACTTCACGTGAAATAATATCTGGAGCCGGCCATGATGCCTGCAATATTGCTTCAGTTGCAAATTCTTCAATGATTTTCATACCTTGTATTGATGGTATAAGTCATAATGAGGTAGAGGACGCTAAGCCAGAGTGGATTACGGCAGGAGGACAGGTGCTGCTGGGAGCCATTCTTGAAATGGCTGGTGTTTGCTAGTTTCAAGTCAATAACCTAATCAAAGAACACAAGAGCCCTGGTCTCTATACTTTCGCGCGGACTAGCATTCGATAGACTTGTAGGATCATTAAAGGCTGTATGCATTGAATACCTTGCTCTACCATCCAGTATACTATCGTAGTTTTTGATCAGTATGATTTCATGAGGTTGCATCTTAGGAAAATAATACCAGAGGTTTTTCGGATCATACGACGCGTGCCTAGTTTGACCGATACGATTATAAGCACGCCGTTCTACCGTGTGCAAAAAAGCATCGTTTATACTGCGGGAATCACATAATGCCAAAGGCCACTCCTGTATATTTCCATTAATGGAGCGCCATATGTTTACTATAGCAAAACGCTTAGATAAAAGATTTTCTGATTCGTTAGGTAGTATGTCTTTTACCCTCTGTATCGCCGACCAATCGGTATAATCGGTGTGAGCTGTTCCAGCAGGGTCGCGAGCATTATGTTTCTCTCTCAACTCTTGAGAACTGGAACGACGTGTATGATCAAAAACAACTACCCTAGTAGCGTCAATTTTCTCAGTTATTAACTTTTCCACCTCCGATTCATATACATTAGAAAGTTCTAAATCATCATAAAAATTATTTACTTGAGTATGATGTTCTGTAAAAGCAAAACCTTCAACCTCAAGAGAAAATAAGTTGGGAACTAAACGCCCATTAATTATCTTCATAATTCTTTTTTCACGGGTTCCTTCAACCTTAGTTCTTTCCCCAGGAACATTCGATTGATAAAATACAGGCGTTACACCAGTATCGACCATATATCCTATAGGCGCCTCTATTTCAGATAACTCACTATCACTAGATAATTGCGTCACAGTTAAAACTCCATAAATATTCTCTTATATCTTATTAAGGATTTGTATTATCGTTTCGTGGTAAAACTACAGGTTCTCCGCGTTCTACCGATAAATCCGCAGCTGTATATACGGACATGACTGTAAGAGCTTCCTCTCTTGTGACCATTGCTGGCCGATCAAAAGCAACCGCCTCTAAAAAGTGACCTGTCTCATCATACATAGATCCAGCAAAAACATGGTCAATTGGCTCACCTGGCATGGATGAAAGAGGGTATCTAATACCGTTTGCTGTAGTGTTAAATTGTACTTCTTTATGCGTATCATCAATAGTTAAGGCCCCATCAGTACCAATTACCTCAATCCATGCCTGAACATAATTGGGATAACCGATAGGTAATATCCATCCAACTCCAATAGTTACGGTAGTTCCATCATCCATAGTAACCATCACCCACTGATGATCCGGGGTATCGCTTTTTTTACTAAATAGCTTTCCAGCAGTCTGGGAATAAACACGTATGGGCTTTCGTGGTTGCAAACACCACAATACAAAATCTAGGTCATGTACTCCTCCAATAGAAGTAGGAGACATCTTAGATCTACCTGTAATTTTTTCTCCTAACTCTCTAGTTGAGTGCCTTGAGACTAGGCATGTTACAGGATCACCAATAAGGCCTTCTCTAAGGGATTTCTTGACATATACATAACGCGGGTCAAACCGTCGGGAATAACCAATTGTGATTTTAAGATTCTTAGAATCGGCAAGTGCGTATGCCTGCTCGGCTTCTTCAATTGTAGGTGCAATTGGTTTTTCAACAAATACATTCTTTCCCGCTTCAAGAGCCGCCATTAATATTGGGTATCTTTGTGTCTCAGGGGTCATAGAAATCACAATTACATCAATTGCTTCATTATCAATTATAGTTTGCCAATTATCGGTTATAGAGGTTGGATTAGTTTCAGCTTGAATTTCTGACTGGCGTTTGGGATTAATCTCGGCAATATGCAACTCATCAACAATACCATTATGTGCACAGGCATTAGCTCTTATACCACCAACCCATCCAGTACCTATTACTCCGACATTTATTCGCTTTACTTCAGCCATTATTATTTTACCTTATAAAAAATTTAAACTAACTTATCTTCTGTTGGTTTAAACAAAATGTATCTATTTTTTAAATCCATAGATATTTAGAAATAATACTAAGTAAGTTTTATAGAAAACCTAAATAAATTTTTCTTTTTTATCTATTATTATTCAGTCCCATGAAGCAATAATAACTAAAATATTAAATTGGTGTAGACTTTTGAAATATACATTTCGAACTTTTTGGACTAAGTACAGGCCGTGGATGAGTCCTTGGCAGTTGCTACAAGCAGCGATAGCCACGCTAATAATATGGCTTGCTAGCCTCTTACCTCCACGCATAGCGAGTAATACTGGAAGTCTATTAATACGTAAAATTGGTCCTTTATTGCATTGGCATAGACGGGGAATGGCTAATCTCTTGCATGTTTATCCAGAAATGTCTCTAAAGGATCGTCGTAACATCATGCGCGGTGTTTGGGATAACATAGGTCGAACTATTGGAGAATATGGATGTATTAGAAAAGTCGGTCCTAGTGTTACGGTTTCGGGCCTAGAGAATGTACCACCAGAAGGAACTCCTGTCATCTTTGTAACGGCGCATATGGCTAACTGGGAAGCCTTAGCCTGGTTTAGTCGTTTATGTGGTCGTCAATTACTTGATGTATATCGCAAGCCTAATAATGTTTATTTAAATAAATTATTAGAAATACGTAGCAAGGGTCTTCCTGTTACAATGGTGGAAAAAAACAATAAGTCTGGTCTGTATCTTTTACGAAAACTTCGGGAAGGTGGAGCAATCAATTTATTTGTTGATCAAAAAGGTACGCGAGGTGACTATTTATTACCTTTTTTAGGTAAAAACGCTCTAACTATTAGGGCTCCAGCACTTTTAGCTGCAAAGACAGGTGCCCTAATTATACCTGGCCGCATGATAAGAGAAAACAATCATAATCTTCATATTAAAATTTACCCTCCACTGCGTAAGTCCAATGAAATGGATGATTTAGAAGGGGCCCATATAATGCATGAAATTAATAATATTATTTCTAGCTGGGTAGAAGAAACACCGGAACAATGGTTATGGATACATAGACGTTGGAAAAATGCTGAGATTAAAAGTTAGTTGAAGTAATGAAGTCAAATTCAATAATATATATCATTTAGACAATTATATATTTAATTACCTAATATTATAAAATTAATTTAAAATTATTAATTAAAAAGGGCTATCAGACTGATAGCCCTTTTCAATAAACAGCAATAATGTTCAAGCTTCTTGTATATTGACCGCTTTGGGGCCGCGCGCATCCGGCTGAACCTCAAAGTTTACTTTTTGTCCTTCAGTCAGCTGCGACATTCCTGCCTGCTCTACTGCGGAAATATGAACGAAAACGTCCTTAGAACCATCTTCCGGAGAAATAAAGCCGAAGCCTCGCGTTACATTAAAGAATTTCACGGTACCTGTCGTCATTAGTCATTCTTTCTTAGTGGTAAGGATCCGCAACGCACCCGCGCGCGGTGTGATTAATTTCACATTACATCTAGAAATCATATTTTATGCTTCTTCAGAGAATAAAATAGCCTCTAAATCCATTGCGGAATTTTCACATTATTATATATGCGAACAGTAATCTGAAAAAAGCAAGTACAATTAGCTAAGAAATTTTATACAAATTAGTGAAAAATGCTCTAATTGATAGGGTTTTCTTATGATTTTTAGTTAAAAAAAAAATTTATAATAACTAATTTAATAATACATTTAATGAAAATTCGATCAATACTTAGGATTAATCGTATTAATCTTTAAATCTAATATTCTACTTTGTATTTTTAG
>Ga0114932_10005917_pt1 | contig 10645 bp, 13 predicted proteins | sample 2SBtaG_2_FD_87286 | JGI IMG/M metagenome (GOLD analysis project Ga0114932, IMG submission 87286) | Deep subsurface microbial communities from Kolumbo volcano to uncover new lineages of life (NeLLi) - 2SBTROV12_ACTIVE470 metaG | ecosystem: Environmental > Aquatic > Marine > Volcanic ... | reverse complement strand
GTTCTCAGAGGATAATAGAGCAATTGTTGATACTATTAATAGAACTTTAATAACTATTTTTATTTTTTGGGTGATGCATCAAGTTATTGAACCAATTTCATATGTTTTAAGTGGATTGAATAAAATTTTAACAAGAGAACTGATTGGCTGGATAATTAAGTCATTAAAGATTTTAATTTTTATTTTAGGTTTAGCAGCAGTTCTTGAATTATGGGGGATTAAGATTGGACCAATAATTGCTGGATTAGGTTTGTTTGGAGTTGCAGTAGCGTTAGGGGCCCAAGATTTATTTAAAAATTTAATTTCAGGAATATTAGTTTTAGTTGAAAAAAGATTTAAAATTGGAGATTGGATTTTAGTAGAAGATATAATAGAGGGAATTGTTGAAAAAATAGGATTTAGATCAACTGTTATAAGAAAGTTTGATAAATCAATTGCAATAATTCCAAATTTTCAGTTTGCTGAAAATGCAGTTATTAATATTAGTCAAACAACTAATTGGATTATTAGTTGGACCATAAATCTACAATATGACACTACAGTCGAACAACTTAAATCAATTAGAAATCAAATTGAAGATTACATAAAAAAACATGAAGATTACAAGCCAGAGCTAGGTTATGCAGTAAGAATTGATAAATTTGCTGAGAGTTCAATTGATTTATATGTTCGTTGTTTTACTCAGACCGATGATTGGGATGAATGGTTGGCGGTTAAAGAAAGACTTGCAATTCAAATTAAACAAATTGTAGAAAGTAACAAAGCTTCTTTTGCATTTCCAAGTCAGTCAATTTATGTTGAAAAAAAATGATAGCTGTCTTTTATCTAATTTTACAAATTTTAAAACTTTATTCATATATAGTAATTGCAAATGTAGTCATAAGTTGGTTAATTGCATTTAATGTTCTAAATACTTCAAATAGATTTGTTTATTCTATTTTAGATTTTACTTATAGGATGACGGATCCTTTTTTAAATAAAATAAGAAGATTTTTACCTAATCTTGGTGCTTTTGATATTTCGCCAATCGTACTTCTTTTGTTGATCTGGTTTATAGAAATGTGTATGAAGCTCTACATAGCACCAATTATTTTTTAGTTAATTTATGATATTAATAGACGGAAAGAAAGTAGCAGCAGAATTAAGAGAAGAATTAAAAAAAGAAGTTTTAAATTTAAAAGCAAAACATAACAAAACCCCTGGACTTACAGTAATCCTAATTGGAGATATGGCTCCAAGTCAAATATATGTTCGTATGAAAGAAAAGGCTGCTAACGAAGTAGGTTTAAAATCAGAAGTTATAAAATATCCTAGTGAAGTAGAAGAAAAAACTGTTTTAGAAAAAATTAATGAACTTAACAAAGACCCAAGTGTATCTGGTATTTTAGTACAGTTGCCATTGCCAGAACATATTAATAAACAAAAAGTTATTGAATCAATAGCTCCAAAAAAAGATGTAGATGGCTTTCATCCAATGAATGTGGGAAACTTATCTTCTGGATATGATAGTTCAATTCCATGTACTCCTCTAGGATGTTATCTATTAATCAAAACTATCGAACCTAATTTAAGTGGAAAAAAGGCTATCATCATAGGAAGATCTAATTTAAATGGTAAACCAATGACACAACTTCTCTTAAGAGAAAATTGTACGGTTACAGTCACGCACTCAAAAACAAAAGATTTAAAAGCTGAATGTTTAAAAGGAGATATTATCGTTGCAGCTGTAGGAATACCCCAACTTGTAAGAGGTGATTGGATTAAAAAAGATGCAATTGTAATAGATGTAGGAATTAACAAAACAGACAAAGGAATTGTAGGTGATGTTGCATTTGAGGAAGTTTCAAAAGTTGCTAAGGCATTAACACCAGTTCCAGGGGGTGTTGGCCCAATGACAATAGCATGCTTACTAAAAAATACTATTGAGTGTTTTAAAAAATCTAATTAATTCAATTTTTTATTGACTAATTTAAGAAATATTTTTTCTAATTCATTAATAAAATTTTTATTTTCGAATAAGTATTTTGATGCTTGATCTTTAAAATATTTTTTTTTCTCTAAAGCTTTTTTTTTATCTAAATTTGCAATTTCAATTGATAAATCAACATATTCATCAACCGAATTAGACACTGGTGCATTCTCTAATTTCATTTGGTCGTAAGCACCTTTAACAACTTTTGCTTTTAGATAATTGCTTGTCAACGTAACAGTTGGAGTCCCATAATACATAGATTGATGAAAACTATTTCCTGCACCAAAATGAAGTGGATCTAACAATACCGAAGCTTGTCCACAAAGATTAGTATACTTTTGATGGCTTATTCTATCTAAAAAAATAAAACGATCTATATTTTTTCCTATTTTTTTTTTTATTCTATTAAAAATACTATTTGAAAGAATATTTTTTGGATCCTTTAGTAAAAAAATTTTTGCTTTTTTATCTTTCATAAGTATTTTTTTAATTACTTCATCAAAATCAGGATGAATTTTAATTAATGATTGAGGACAACAATATATATTTCTATTAGATAAATCTTTATTTTCTAATTTAATACTTTCATCTACAATTGGTTTATAAAAATACATTGGCAAACTATCTGTTAAAATTAATTTTTCACTATAATGATCTTGAGCTGTATTAATTTCACATAATTTTGAAGACAAAAAATAATCTATAGTTTTGTTTCCCGTTGTTTCAGGATGTCCCCAAGAAGTAATTTGATACTTTGCTAAACGAAGATAAGACAAAAAATATAAATCAAATGACATATGAATGTCTGGATAAAATATTATATTTAATTTATTATTTAAAATAGTTTGAACTTTTTCATCAAAATTTTTTGTTAAAAAAATATTTTTTATATTACCATTAACTTCCATTTCTAATATTTTTTTAAAATAATTTCCTTTTCTAGTTCTATAAGAATGAAAAATTATTATTTCAAATCTACTTCTATCTAAGTTTTCTATTATTCCTTTATAAAGTTCTGATATTGTGTGATCGGTAAAATATTCTGATATAAATCCAATTCTAATTTTGTCATTATTATTTTCTATTAATTGAATATCCTCATTTAATTTTGGATAAATGTGTCTATATACAGATACAATTTTTTTATTAATATCAAGATTATCATATTCATTGTAAGAAAGTTGAAATATTGGCGGCAATATATAATCTTTTGATAAATCAAGTTTAATATTTTTATTATTTAAAATATCATCTAAATTTTTGTTAAGATTTTCTCTGTTTAATTTAATTTCTTCTTTTGAATTAAAAAAATTTGGAAAATAAATTTTACTATCTATTTCATCTTTTAATGTTAGATTTTTTTTGGCTTTTCTATCTAAAATAATTTGATTACGTTTTATATTTTCATTTAGTTCTTTGTAGATTTTTTGTAATAAATCAAATGATTTTTGACTATTACCCTCTTGGCTAATTGCTTTTTTTAAAAAAGTAATTGCCTCACTAAATTCATTTTGATTATACAATGATAAAGCTAAATTTTCTAATATACCAACATTGTTTGGAAATAATTTTTCTGCCTTTTTAAAATATTCAGAAGATAATTTAAAATTATCTTTTTTATACTCATCAATACCTAAATTTAAAAGTTTTAGTGCTTCTTCTTTTTTTTCCATTAATAAATAAGCAATGTTATCTTAATTGTTTTTTATGATAATTAATAAATTTTTCGACATTTGATTTATTAAATGCTTTATTTTCTTCAAAAGATACTTTTTTTATTGAATAAGCTTTGCTTTTTGTTTTTCTTGAAACAATTGTTATATTGCCTTTATATAATTTTAATTTTATAAATCCGTTTACTTTGTTCTTTTTTAAATCAACTATCCTTTGCAATTTAAATCTTTCCTTTGAATACCAATAACCATTGTAAATAAGCTCTGCATATCTTGTCATAATATGATCCTTTTTATGCATTGTTTTTTTATCTAAAGTAACAGATTCAATAGCTCTATGTGCATTTATTAATAAAGTTCCGCCTGGCGTTTCATAAACTCCTCTGGATTTTATTCCAATAAATCTATTCTCAACCAAATCCACTCTTCCAATTCCATTTTTTCCAGCAAGATTGTTAAGTTTTCCTAAAAGTTTTGATGGTGAATATTTTTTTCCATTTACAGATACTGGGTCACTATTTTTAAATTCGATTGTCACAAATGAACTTTTATTAGGTGCTTTTTCTGGAGATTTTGTTCTTTGAAAAATAAATTCTGGCGCTGCATTCATAGGATTTTCCAAAATTTTTCCCTCAGTTGAAGTGTGGAATAAATTATCGTCAATAGAAAATGGAGGTGCACCTTTTTTATCTTTTGGAATTGAAATATTATTTTTTTTTGCATATTTAATTAGGTCTGATCTTGATTTAAGTTTCCATATTCTCCATGGAGATAAAATTTTAATTTTAGGTCCAAAATAATGATAACCTAATTCAAATCTTACTTGATCATTACCTTTACCTGTAGAACCATGAGAAACTGCATAAGCATTATATTTTTTTGCAACTCTAATTTGATCTTTAGCAATTAAAGGTCTTGCTATTGAAGTGCCCAATAAATACACACCTTCATACAAAGCGTGCCCTCTTATCATTGGATAAACATAATTTTTAACAAAAATATCTTTTAAATTTTTTATGATAATTTTTTTAACTCCAAGTTTTTTTGCATTACTGGTGATTTTTTTTTTATTTATTTTTTGGCCAATATCTGCTGTATATGTAATTACTTCGGAATTATACTTTTCTTGTAACCATTTTAAAATTATTGAAGTATCCAACCCACCTGAATAGGCAAGAACAATTTTCTTTTTTGATTTCATTTATTACTATTTAAGAGCAACTTTTTTTTGCAGCATTATAAGCTTTTGAAAATCCCATAAGTGAGTAATGATCTATTGTTTGAGAACCTTTTTGATTATAACCTGTAATCATTATTCTTGAACCAGCCTTCATTGCTCTTATCATTTTTCTCTCTATTTTTTGATCTGCAATCCAGGCAAAATTATCTTGTGAAATATCAAATTTAAATTTTTTTTTTCCTGATTTAGCGGTAATAGAATTTTTTTTATTATATTCATAACCAGATGTAGTACTTATTTCATCTTTGATTTTTTCATTTGGTCTAAAGCTTACAAATAACCTTGATTCCCTTTTATTTTTTTTTGGTGATTGTAAAACTGGTTTTGTTTGAGCAAAACATGTTTTTTGATTATCATTTTTTAAAACTATTGTTTCCCAATCTTTAAATTTTCCCATTTTTTTTACTTCTTCGCTAATAGCTTTGTTGCTTAATAGTAAAACGAAAAATAAAATTGTGAATAGTCTAATTATGGACATGGGTTAGAGTAAACCTTTTGAACTTCATTAATTTCTTTAATAATTTCATCAGTTAATTTTACATTTACACTTTCTATATCAGTTTTCAACTGCTCCATAGTTGTAGCACCAATAATAACACTAGTCATAAATGGTTGGATTTCACAAAATTTTAATGACATTTGTGCAAGATTTATATTATTTTTTTTTGCTATTTCGAAATAAGCATCTACAGCTACGCCAGTGTTTGGTTTATCGTATCTTGACCAAAATTTAGGGTCTAGAGCTATTCGAGAATTATTTGGCATTTGATTATTTCTATATTTTCCAGACAAATAACCACTTGCTAATGGAGAGTATGCAAGTAATCCAATTTGTTCCCTAATAGAAACTTCTGCAAGACCAACTTCATATGTTCTATTCAATAAATTATAGGGATTTTGAATAGACATCATTCTAGGCAAGTTTTTATTTTTAGAAATTTCTAGATATTTTTTTGCACCCCACGCTGTTTCGTTCGACAAACCGATATACCTTACTTTTCCTTGATCAATAAAAGTTTCTAAGTTTGCTAAAACGTCTTCAAATTTATTCCAATTTTCATTATCCTTATGTTCATAACCCAATCTACCAAACATATTTGTATTTCTTTCTGGCCAATGGAGTTGATATAAATCTATATAATCAGTCTTTAATCTTTTTAAACTTCCTTCTAATGCCTCAGTAATATTTTTTTTGTCATACTGATTTCCTCCACCTCTTAAATATGGACGCATAGGTCCTGCTACTTTTGTTGCAAGTATAACTTTTTCTCTTTTTTTATTTTTATTAAACCAATTACCAATGATTATTTCTGTATGACCAAAAGTTTCTTTTCTTGGTGGAACCGAATAAAGTTCAGCTGTATCCCAAAAGTTTACTCCTTCATCTAATGCATAATTCATTTGTTCAAAACCCTCTTCTTGAGAATTTTGTTCACCCCAAGTCATGGTTCCTAAACAAATAGTACTAACTTTAAGGTCTGTGTTGCCTAATTTTCTATAATTCATTGAATATTAAATATTTTTTAAGGTTTTTATGATATCTTGAATAAATAGTAAAAGACTATTATATAAATAGTATGGAATTCAACAGAAATAATATTTTAAACAGATCTACAACTACTAAGCAAAAAACTGTAGTCATGGATGAAGGCCTAAGAGCCTACATGTTAAAAGTTTATAATTATATGGCAACCGGAGTTCTGTTAACTGGAATAATAGCTTTATTATCTTTCAAAATGTCAGTAGTAACTGACGCGAGCGGAGCTATATCTGGTTTTACGAGCTTAGGAAATGCACTTTTCTTTTCAGGATTAAAGTGGATCGTAATGCTTGCACCATTAGGAATAGTTTTTTACATGAGTTTTGGAATTAATAAAATGAGTGCCGCGAAAGCACAAACTGTTTTTTGGATATTTGCAGCTCTAATGGGTTTATCATTATCTTGGATATTATTAGTTTACACAGGAGCAAGTGTTGCTAGAGTATTTTTTATAACATCAGCAACTTTTGGAGCTATGAGTATTTATGGCTATACAACAAAAAGAGATTTGACAAAATTTGGATCTTTTTTAATGATGGGTTTAATCGGAATTATAATTGCATCTTTAGTTAATATATTTTTAAAATCATCAATGATGTATTTTGTAATTTCAATATTAGGAGTTCTTATTTTTGTTGGTTTGACTGCATATGATACCCAAAAAATAAAAAACATGTACGCAGCTTCTGATACAGGTGAATTAATTGGTAAAAAAGCAGTAATGGGAGCTCTAACTCTTTATCTAGATTTTATTAATTTATTCATAATGTTATTAAGACTTTTTGGTCAAAGAAGATAATCTTAAAGTTTCTTCCAATTAATATTTTTAAGCAAAATTTTTAAATCATTAGAATTTTTTAATATCTTTCCTTTTGAATCTGTAACTAAATACTTTAAACTTTTATTGTTTGGTTTAAAATTTTTACATATTTTGTACATAGCACTTTCAGTAGCATTTTTAAAAACACTAAAACCTACTTGTTTACTTGATATACTAAGACCATAGTCTTTCCAAGAACCTTCAGATACCATTTTTGCATATAAATCTAAAATTATTTTTAATTCATTTTTTTCAAAAAAATATTTTTCGTCAAAATTTTGTGAAGTATTATTAATTACTAATTTTAAATTTTTATTCATTAATTTTATATTTATTTATTAAGGGTATTTGAAAGGCTGTAAAAATAAAAGTTATTGGTAATATACCCCATACTTTAAAATTAACCCAAAATTCTTCTGATTGAGTTCTCCATACAACTTCATTTAAAAAAGCCAAAGCAAAGAAAAAATACATCCATCTATTGTTTAGTAAATTCCAACCATCAGAAGTTAAAGATAACGATTTACCCATTATTTTTTTTAAAACAGGTTCATTTGTAAAATATCTTCCAAAAAATATAGCTAAACCAAATAAAATATTAATTACAGTTGGTTTTATGTAGATAAATATAGGGTTTTTAAAATAAATTGTTAAACCACCAAAAAAAGTAATTAATATTCCACCAATTAGTGGAATCATAGGAATTTTTTTTTCTAGTATCCAAACAATTAACAATGCAATTAAAGTTGCAATTATGAAAGGAGGTATTGCAACTCTTAAATCTTTACCACTGTTGTAATAGTAAAAGAAAAAAATCACTAAAGGTCCAAAGTCTGTGACAAATTTAACAAAAGATTTATTCACAAATTTATATTAACAGATTAATTAAACTTTAATAATTTTTTTATTGATTTTTAATTATAAATATCCATATTAAACGTATGTCCACTAAAAATGCCAAATTTTCCATCGGTGATATTGTAAAACATAAACATTTTGATTTTAGGGGCGTTATTTACGATGTAGATTTCGAATTTAACAATTCTGAGGAGTGGTATGAGTCTATACCTAAAAAGGTTAGACCCAAAAAAGACCAACCTTTTTACCATCTTCTTGCAGAAAATGAAGATATTACTTACGAGGCTTATGTGTCTGAACAGAATCTTCTAATTGATGATTCAGAAGAACCAATAAAACATCCTTTAATTAATGAGATTTTCTCAGGAAGAAAAGGATCTTCTTATTTTAAGCCCTCTAACTAAGAAACTTTAAGACATTTTTTAAACACATTTATTTCAAAACTTTGTCATATCCAAGGGTTAAAAATAATTATATCTTGACCAAGAATTCAAACTTTCCCTTATCTCCCTCATAGTTCTTGGTCGGGATAATCTTAACAGTTTCAAAATAAAAAATTAAATCTATAATAATTATATGTTTACTTTTTTTCAGAGTGATAAATTTTTATTTTTTTGTTTAAAATATCAAAAATTAATTTTCTATTTTTTTGTATCATTGCTTGTTCTGGGGTTATGGGAAGGACTTATAGTATCTCCTCAAGATTATGTACAAGGAAATTCCGCACGTATAATGTATGTCCATGTGCCATCAGCTTGGATTTCACTAGGGATATTTTCTGTCATAGGAATATTGTCTATATTTTCTTTCATATTCAAAATTAAAAATTTTTTAATTATATGTAAAAGCTTAGCTCCTTCCGGACTAGTTTTTAATCTCATTGCTCTAGTTACAGGTTCAATTTGGGGAAAACCAACATGGGGAACGTGGTGGGCATGGGATGCCAGAATAACATCTATGTTAATTTTATTTTTATTTTATTTTATTTATTTAGTTTCATTTAGTTTATTTAAAAAAAGTAAAAATCTAAATAAAATTTCATCAATCATTGCAATTCTAGGATTAATAAACATTCCGATAATCAAGTTTTCTGTAGAATGGTGGTCTACATTACATCAACCTTCAAGTGTTAAGATTTTATCTGAAACATCAATTCATAACTCAATGTTATTACCTTTGCTAATAATGACTGCGTCATTTGCTCTCTTTTCATTGTTAATTTTTTTGATGAAATATAATACTGAACTGATAAAACTTAGGAATAAAAGGCTCGATAGATTATGATGTTAAATTTTCTTAATATGGATGGACACGGTATATTCGTTTGGTCTGCTTTCATTTTTACAATAATAAATTTTGTAACTCTGCACTTTATAATTAGTAAGAATCTAAAAAAAGAAAAAATAAAATTTTTTTCAAGATATTCGATTTATAAAAAAGATAGAGCTAAATATTTACCTGAATCAAAAGAAACTGTAAGTGTTTTAAAATTTGCCGTTAAATCGAAAAACTAATTTCTAAATCTAAAAAATTAAATGTATGGTAAAAAAGTAAAACTTAGATTTATTTTTATTTTTGCACTTATATTAATTACAATTTTAACATCCTACTTAGTTTTAAATAATTTAAAAAGTAACGTAGTGTATTTTTTATCACCTACTGAAATTAATAATTTGAGAGAAATTACAAATGAAAAATTGAGGGTTGGTGGAATGGTAAAAAAAAATTCAATTAAAATAGATTCGAACAATATTAATTTTGTAATTACAGATTTTTCTAATGAAATTATTGTTTCATTTTCTGGGTCAGTTCCAAATCTATTCAAAGAAGAAAAAGGTGTTGTAGCCGAGGGATATTTAAGAGATAAAAATTTTTTTATTGCGAATAAAATTTTGGCAAAGCATGATGAAAATTATATGCCACCAGAAGTAAAAGAAGCTTTGGAGGGTAAGTAATTGATACTTAGTCAAATTGGTTATTATTCTTTAATTTTTGTTTTAGCAATATCGATTTTAATATTATTTTTTTGTTTTAAACAATTAAAATTTTTAAATAAAAATTACTATTCAAATTTAATCAATCTTAATTTTCTACAATTTTTATTAGTTGTTATAAGTTTTTCTAGTCTAATATTTTCATTTTTAAATTCTCAGTTTATTAATAAAACTGTTTATGAAAATTCACATACCACAAAACCTTTTTTTTATAAATTATCAGGAACATGGGGCAATCACGAGGGAAGTTTATTGTTGTGGATATTAGTTTTAATAATTTTTTGTTTGCTTTTTTTATTTACATCTCAAAAAAAAGAAAAAAAATATTTAACGTTGACTCTTTTGTTTCAACAAATAATTATTTTAGGTTTCCTGATTTTTACTTTAGTTACTTCTAACCCATTTGATATAATTTTTCCTATACCTAATGAAGGATTGGGTTTAAATCCTTTTTTACAAGACCCAGCATTAGCTGTTCATCCTCCTATTTTGTATATTGGATATGTAGGTTGCTCTATAATTTTCTCCTCATCGTTAGCTGCTCTAAT
>Ga0114932_10005915_pt1 | contig 10650 bp, 17 predicted proteins | sample 2SBtaG_2_FD_87286 | JGI IMG/M metagenome (GOLD analysis project Ga0114932, IMG submission 87286) | Deep subsurface microbial communities from Kolumbo volcano to uncover new lineages of life (NeLLi) - 2SBTROV12_ACTIVE470 metaG | ecosystem: Environmental > Aquatic > Marine > Volcanic ... | reverse complement strand
GGTCTCTTAACTTCCTACGGTGTAAATACGTTTCTTTTTTCAAGCGTGGAAATAAATGATCGTTAATTTCTCTTTTTTTAAACATAATTTAAACTTAGGAACACCATTTTATTTCAAGATGGTTAGAAAAAGGAGTTATGAGCATGTAATTTTATTGGTGTCTATCGACTGGCAAGCAATATGCTTCGAGGACGGCGCGGGTCCAATAATCACAAATCTATTGTAAGGCAAATAAGTTTCGGTTGTAAATGGGCTTCAAACCCCAAGACCAAAAAAAGTATTATTTGATAATTAAAAACTCTCCTTAAATAAGCCATAGAAACTTGCTCCTTTTCCATAAAAGTTAATCATTATAGCTGTAATTAAGACGCGTTAACTAATCAAGGAAAGTTAATCAGTTTTGAATCGCTAAACTTTGTAAAAAAGTTAGTGCCTTCCTCAAAACCGAAGAAACCTAGATTCAATTTCTCATTTCTCTATTTAGACGCTTTATATGTGTCATAAAGGACGTTATGATACATAATGTGGTAAGATTACGAAGAATCAATTTTTAGGAAGAAAAAACAAATGACCGAAAAATCCATCGTCACGATTCCGAAAAATGTTTTAGGTCAAACTTCGGCCATCGTGCCAATGATGATCTCAAGACAAGGCGAAAAAGCGTTAAAACGTTTTTTGGAGTTCTTCACGGCCACCATCAGAAACAAAAATACCAGGCAAGCTTACTATCGGGGAATTTCGCAATTTTTCGACTGGTGCGAAAAAAGAAACATCACCGACCTGGCCAAAATTGAACCCATTGTCGTTGCGGCTTATATCGAAAAAATAACCAACGAAAAATCCGCTCCGACCGTCAAGCAACACCTAGCTGGAATTCGTATGCTGTTTGACTGGCTGGTAAACGGCCAGATCGTGCCGACTAATCCGGCGCACAGCGTCAAAGGACCAAAGCATGTGATCGAAGAAGGCGAAACGCCTATGCCCGAACCCGAAGAAGTGCGAGAACTCTTTGCTTCTTTCGATGCCACATCGATCATTGGTTTACGGGATCGCGCTATTATCGGGGTTATGACTTATACCTTTGCCAGGGTCAGCGCAGTCTCCAAACTCAAAGTCGAGGATTACTACCCGCAAGGCAAACAGTGGTATTTAAAACTCACTGAAAAAGGCGGCAAAGCGTTAAAGCCTCCGGTCAATAGAACATTGGAAAATTATTTGGACGAATACATACAAGCGGCGGGAATCAGCGAAGATAAGAAAGGGTTTCTGTTTCGATCAACGGTCGGAAAAAGTAAAACGCTCACCGATCGTGGCATGCACCGAACCGATATTTTACGGATGGTGAATCGACGCGCTAAAAACGCGGACGTACAAACGGCCATCTGCAATCACAGTTTTCGTGCGCGCGGCATTACTTCTTATTTACAAAATGGAGGCAGTTTAGAAACGGCCCAACGCATGGCCGGACATGCTTCCCCAAAAACAACCAAGCTCTACGACCGCAGAAATAAAGAAATCGACGTGGCCGAAGTCGAACGAATTAGGATATAAATAGGATAAAAAATCAAATTATTTTTGAATTTTTAGGCATGCTTCATCGCACCTTTTTTTATTGAGGATACAATAATTAACATCATTATATTTAAAACCATCCCCAAGCGAACAAGTAACCATGCTTGACGCACGTTTGCATACATACACACAATTCTTTGACCTCTTTGAATGTTCTGAGGATAGTAAATTTGAAATTTCCTTATTTTTAGCATAAGAGCTTAAATCCCAAGGAGTCCAATCGTCGTCATCCTTTAAATCCATATCGGCTCCATGATCTAAAAGAATCTTCACAGCTTTTGGGTTTTCTTTCTCGATTGCCCAGTGCAATGCCGTAAAACCATTTTCTCCTTTTTGGTCCACATTAACTTCTTTTTCAAGTAAACCTTTAATCCTCTCAATATCTCCACTTTTTACAGATTCATGCAATGGGATTGTTTCCGTTATTTGTTTTTTAGAAACATCGACCAAAACCTCCCTATTAAAATTATCTTTTTTAATTTTTTGGCATACTTCTTCGCAACTTTCTTTGTTGATGGCGCAATAATAATCCTCCTTATGCTTAAAAAAAACGCCATTTATAATCCTACAAGATACAGCCGGCGGAGACCCTGACCCATGTTCGCATGCATACACACAATTCTTTGACCTTTTGGAATGTTCTGATGTTAGTAAATTTAAAATTTCCTTATTTTTAGCATAAGAGCTTAAATCCCAAGGAGTCCAATCGTCGTCATCCTTTAAAAACAAATCGGCCCCATTATCCAAAAGAATCCGAATTGCTTCGAGATCTTCTTCGTCAACTGCGTGGTGTAATGCTGTATAACCGTCTTCTCCTATTCTATTCACATTCACTTTTTCTTTAAGTAAACTTTTAAGCTTCTCAGTATCTCCATTTTTTACAGCTTCATGTAATGGAATTGTTTCCGTTGTTTGTTTTTTAAGAGAATTGCCAAAGGATTTTTCATTAATCAAAACAAAAAATGTAAAAATTCCAATTACCCTGGCTATTTTTTTACCCAACCTTTTATTCAGTTGAATTAGCATTACTATTTTTCCAATACGGCTAATAAAAAGGCAATGAAATAAAATTTTTAAAAATTAACCCTGTTTCCAACTTAACATGTGTCTTAATTTTTGAATTTCAATTTGAATGAATATTTATAAGTTTACTTAAAGGTTGTTTCTGAATTGTAATTGAGCGGATTTTCTTGGGCACCATTACGCTTGGTGAAAAGTCTAATGCCATTCCAATTCGGGATAAACTTTCAAGAGCCTCTTCCATATTTTCCTCAGAAAAACCATTTTCTAAAAGCATCTTTTTTATGGCGCCTTCTTTAGCATTTTTTAGAAAGAGGAATTCACTATCCTCAAATGGTTTGGACGGAGGCATAAATGGAAAAATAGCCGAAATTTTTTCTCCTTTTGGAATAAAAAGAGCTACCACTCTATTTTGCTCTTTTAAATTAATCTTAAAAATTGGGCCATACACCATTTGGTTATTCTTAAATGCAAGACGACATAAGGTCGTAACCGGTTGAAAAAATCTACAACTGTTATATTCGTCGGAAAGATCATCCCACTTAGAATATCTTTCAGGAATTTTTTTCCCCACCATAGCAAGAAACTCGACATCATTGGTTAAAACTGAAAACTCCACCTCCTCATGAATCATTTCTCCAAAGAACGGCGTTTCATAAAGGAAGTTATCCGTTTTAAAACGTATCGTTAAGCCTCGAGGGACGGAATCAATATAAAGGGGATATTTTTCTTTTTGTTGAGCGAAAACCTCTGAAATATTTATTAACGATAGAACCCCAATCACAGTGATAAAGATAATAAATAAGAGTTTTCTAGAATTCGTGAAATGTTTTTTGGTTTTCATAAACCTACTTCCTCCTTCCAGGGCGTTTTTTCTTCCACTAATTTATCATACCAACCACTTAAAAAATCAGAGTACTTGAGATAAAAAGCATTATCTCAAGTAAGTAGTTTCTGGCCGGAATAGTCAAAGATGACTATTCCGGCCAAAATTCTATTTTTTATTTTGCAGGATCGCAATAATTTGAAAAACCTGGTCTATGCTGACTTTTCTAAGTTCTAAATTTATTTTATGGTCAGACCATAAATTAACCCGACCGTTATCAAAAGAAACCGTTCGGGGCATGCGGGCGGGACGTAAGTCACGCCCTCCGGAAAATTTTACAAGAACGTCTACAATTTGTTGTAACGTTTCTCTTTCCTTCTCCTGTCTAGCATGCTCGGCTTTGGCTCGTTCAAAAGCGTTCCTATAATGCGGGATCAAACGCTTTTCAATATCCGCTGCAATCGCTTTTGCAGGACGCGAGACACTAACACCTATGGTTTTATAATTCTTCTGTAATGACAAAGTTTTGTTTGGTGGGAAATTCCCGAAGACGGTAAGATTGTCGCCTCGTAGATAGAAAGACAGACCACGCCCCGATCCGTCTATAACGCTCCAGTGGTATTTTGAAAATCCGTTTAAACGGTTAAATTTCCAGGGGTGGCCAAGATACAGGGCGATTTCCTCAATTTTTGCCTGATAGTTCATGCCGTTTTCCCTAGCATGTGGTTTGTTTTTCTTTGCGGCGTTACAGAGCCATATTTTTTACGAATTTGCTCAAGGCTGGTTTTACCTCTTGAACGGCTCCGGAAATTTTCGGGCCGGAAATACCACGCTTTCTTTTTTGAAGCCCAGTAAAAACCGGATTCCTTCAAGCACTTATTATGCGTTCGCGTGTCTCCCGTGATCCAAACCCAAGCCCCGCAGATTTCTATAGTCAGGTCTGCCAGACCTAAAACGGCGTTAAGGGCATCGTTTAAAAGATCGCCATAATCGCTTTGCTCTTCCTTAATGGAACCGGAATAGTCTTTTAAAACCTCAAAGGCCTCATTGACGATTTTCATCATCTCTTGCCCTGCCGGGTTCCTGTCGGGATGGTATTTTTTGCAAGCGTCAATGTAAGCGGTTTTAACTTCTTTTGGTGTGATCTCTCCAACCAAACTTAAAATTTTTGCCGCGTCGTAAATATTCATTCTCTTTCCTTCCAAATTGTTACTGGGTTGCGTATATGCAACCCTGCTTTCGGCGAGAATGGGGGTAGCAGAAGTCAAATGATGAAGACTTCCGTGAAGTCCTTGGGCAAAATAATTTTGGAAATAGGACGCTACGACCCGCATTTTTGAAATTCTTTTGGCTTCGCATTTGACGGCGCGAGGGGCAAAGCCCCTTAGCAAATCTAAAAGTTTTTTTGTATTTGAGTGGATCGGAATTTAACTTTTTAGTTTGAGTTCCAACAGATATTTTTTCTCGTCTGGGGTCAGGAAACCGCTATCGTTAATATGATCTTCCGACAGCATGGCCAGAATTTCATCCCGCTTTTGAATACTGACGACTAAAAGCTCATCTTGGCCGTCTAAGTTTTCTTCTAGTCGCTGGATCGCGTGGAGCAATCCAATCAGCTCTAAAATTTTTTGATTAACGTGCATCGAATGATGGTAACAAACAAGATTGGTAGGAGAGTTCTTAAATCTAGGATTTTTTACCGATAGGCAACTTCATATTGAAGATGGTTTGTTTTATTACCTTCTTTGGCTTTATCGCTTGTACTACCTGATCTTCATTTTCTCTCTGGAGCATGTCACCTTCTTTGAACATCAGATAAAGGATATTGAGGTTTGTTTTCTTATGCAGACAAGCCAAGGTTTCGGCAGAAGGTAGCGTTTTGTTGTTTTCGATTTCCGATATGGTCGTGATTCCGATTTTGAGCTTTTTAGCTAATTGACTGAGATTAAGCTTTCCCGCTTTGCGCCATTCGCGCAGTCTTGTTCCCAAGCCGGCTTTGATAACCTTGCTAGCGACAGCCTTCTTGCGCTTGGCTTTTACCCGTTGTATGTGTTGCTGGATTGGGGATTCTGCGCTTTCATCATTTTCCGGGGTGGTCTCTCCGTCCATATCATTTCTCTGGTTCGGCTTTCTGTTTGTAATATTCCCACGCTCCGATTCCTTTCTGCTCACGAGCGTGATTGATGACAGCGAAAGCCGCATTACACAATGGCTCGTCGCCTTTTGTTTTGATCTTGATCCGTGGCAACTTCTCCCGGTTCCAATTTGAAACACAGTCGGTCTGTCTGCCCATAATCTCGACATATCCGACGTAACAAATCATAGCGAGATTGTGGTACGGGTATTCAATGGTTGTCTGGGTTTTGTCCCGATCAACATAGTAATCATCATCACAACTAAGCCTGACCGTTGAATCATTGCAAGTCGGGCAATTTGCTTGCAGGATGATTTTGGCCGTGGCCGAATCAATCCGGGCAACTGCTTCTTGATCCGGTTCGACCGGAAACAAAGCACAGCCGGACATCACAAACATCAGGTAGAACAAAAACAGTCTTTTGAATGTAGTCATGTTTGGTGGGGGAAAATATTGTTTACTTTTGACGGTAAGACAGCTTAATCAAAAAGCTAGGATTAGACCGGAACGGGAATGAGGCGCGGTAGAGGTGGTCTACCTAATCAAACCGCTATTTTACTTGAGCTTTTTTAGATGAGCAACGACTTTTTTGTATGGGAAAAATTATCTGCTAATCGATTATTAGTACCGATAATGCGAGGATGACTTTTATCTGATATTCTTATGGGTAACAGTGTTGTTCTGGGGAACGGCACACTTACCAAGTTACGAACTGGTTGTATGCGGGACTGCTGGCCAGTTCGAGCTTGGCTCACTTCTTGAGCATATCACCTTCTTTAAAGAGCAACCACATAATGTTAAGGTTGGTGTTACGGTGAAAGCTACCGACCGTTTCAACCGACGGCATACTCTTATTGTTCTCGATCTCAGACAACGGCCCAATGGTAGCGTCGATCATGGCCGCTACCTCATTTAAAGTAAGCTTCTGACTTTTACGCCACTCCTTAAGGCGTTCTCCGAGTTTTGGTTTGATACATTTTAATTTTGGGATCATCACTTTCTCCGTGTTCATGTTACGGTCTTATGAAACTGGATTATCCCTTATAAAGTAAGCTATTGAAAGGGTTTGAGAGTTAAAATTTAGAGTTCCGAACGCCCCCTCTTTTCTCCGTATTGCAATAATCTCCACATACGAAAAACGACGTGACAACAAAGGCCACGTCATTTCTTAAATCTAATTTTCACTCGCAAACATGATGGTTAAAATACGTAAGGTTTTGTCCGGGTCTTCAGGGTGTTCACTTCCACACTCTTGACCTTTTTCAAACGCTTCCTTGTCGTAGTAAGAAATACGCCAATTCACCGTGTAACCGTCATAATCGAACGTTCCAAAGTCATGCTCTTTATATGGGTCGTTTGCTTCAGTGAATACGTTAAAATCACGCACTCTAGCGAAAATTGCGCCTTGGTCGCCGGGGTCTAAAATCGAGATACCATGTGTCATCATTATTTTGCCCGGAACTTGGTCAACAGGTTTACCAATGCTCGCGCGCAATTCATCATTCAGTTGAGCTATTTTTTCTGATTCTGTCATTCTCTTGCCTTTTAAAAGGGATGGAAAAAATGAACGGCCAGAAGGGCACGTTGTGAAGAAATAAAACGGCATCGCCCTGGAGGGCAGATTTTCAGGTGGTGGGTTATTTATGACCGTTTAAAAATTCTCTGGCAAGAAAATTTCCAATAAGACGTATGACAATTGACTAAGGTTTCGGTGGTCTTGCGCCTTTTATGAATAAATAACGAATAACGTCATAATGTCGATTTGCGATAGCTTCTTTTATGGCTTCGTCCTTATTGATGTGTATGTCCTCTCCCCTCTCCTCTGCCAAGTATTTCACGATGTCGAGACAGCCGATTTTAGAGGCGTAAGGCAAACCGCGTTCATACTGCGTGTTGATTTTTGCGCCTAACTTGATTGCAGATTTTACGCGGTCAAGGTCGCAATGTTGAATGCCGTAAAAAAATAATCCGGTTGGATCGTCTTTACCGGCCATGACCGACAATGGCCAAAGCAAATGAAATACAAAAAGGAAAGTAAGAAGCCTTACCCAAGGCATTTTTTAAGAAAGCTTGGAAGCTTCGTCAAGGAGCATAACGGGGATATTGTCGCGGACTGGAAACACGAGTTTGCATTGACTGCAAATGAGACCGTCTTTTTCATCGGTGAGGCAAACACCGTTCCTACATTGGGGACAAGCTAAAATATCAAGTATGAATTGATTGATGGCCATATATTGAAATCCTAATTTTTCAAGCCGCGAAAATAAACGGCACCGGCCAATGTGTGTTTTTCTTCAAAGGTAAGCGGGATGGATTCAAGATTGAACTTCAAACCCGTAGACATAAACCGATACACAAGAAAACATCTTATTTTCTGAATGATTCCAACGGAACCATCTTTATAAACCCGCTTCAGCATTTTTTTATAATTGCCGATGATATTGCGCAAAGCATAGGCCGGACATTTTAAAACCCCTGCATCGGTTTCTTCTAAATCCTCGAAAATAACCCGTAGACCACTCACCGACATATTAAAAAAATGATCGGGTACGTCATGGTAAGGAAATACAAACGGTACGCTTACATCTACATAGCCTCCAGGCTTCAAGACGCGCTTGATCTCCTCCCCTACCACAAATGGTTTTGTGACGTGTTCCAGGACCGCATCACAAAAAACCGCGCTGAAAGAATGATCTTTAAAAGGCAAACGTAGCGCATCCCCTTGAACAGTCGTATTTTCATATTGGAACATATCAAACTGAACGACACGTTGATTGACCATTGGAGAATTTCCGGCTCCAAGATCCAGCACCAAACCCTCTGGATTGTCTTCTAAAAACGGTTGGATTCGATCATTGATCTTTTCCGGCAAGTTGTTTTTATTTAGCTTTCGGTCGGCTTCAAATTTTGAGTACGGATTAAGGCCCATTTTAGGTGTAGAAAGCCCCTACCCAAAAAGGGCATAATATCGGGATTTTATAAGTTTAGAATCTCAGGATGTCCTGAAATTCTAACATCCCAATATTGGAATATCAACAGAAAATAACCTTTTTTTCAAAAAAAACTTTATGTCGAAAAAAGAAGAAGAAACCAGGCCAGTATCTATTAAACGATTGTCTTTTCCAAAGAAGGAGACACACCCCTTACCTTTTTATCCACCGCTTCCTATTTATGAAGAATTACGGAAATTAGGGTTTGATGAACGGTGCTCACTGACCGGGCTTGTTTTGGAAGGGGTAGACCTGCTTTTTAAAAAAAGAGGTCTTAAAGGTGTTGAAGCATTGCTGAAGGAGCAGGAAAAAGACAAGAAGAAGAAATAGGGATATTTAAAATTTGGCCCCCTACCCTACTGATTTAAAATTTCCTGCTGCAATCTCAAAACGTCCGGTTTTTCCTGAATCGTTAAATATCCCGTCTGTCTGATTTCTTCCGGGCTTACTTCTCTTAATAGTTTATTCCGTTCCTTGATGGCTTTCTGCAATGCTGTTTGTTGATCTGGCAAACCTTTTAGTTTGCGGATTTCTAAAATCTGGTGAGCTAAGAGAAGAAGCTTATTATTTCCCATGGAAAGATTTAAGAGGATTTGGGGGCCAGCCCCCCTACCCCCGAAGTTTATTGGAAAGGATGAATTTACTTAATATTATTTATATAATATAAATATTTTATATTATATAAAATATTTAAAGTATTTATATGTTTTAAAGTTATGCTATTATTAGCTTGCTATGAATAAACAAAAAATAATTACTTTTATAAATGAAAAAGGTGGGGCTGGTAAAACCACTACGGCTCTCAATTTTGCTGTTGGCCTTGCGTTAAAAAATTTCAAAGTAGTTATACTTGATGCAGACCCGAATAAAAACCTTTCTCTAGTCTCAAAGCTCCGAACCAATAAAGAATTAATAATAAGCCCCGCTTTAAAAGAAACTCAAATTAAAGAAGAAGATAAACAAGGAATAAGGTCTCAGTTAAACAAAAAAAACGCACTAGATTTTTTCCGCTCATTCACCCCACACAAAGAAGTGAATTATTATAAAAATTACGATTACATCATAATTGATTCGCCTGGGCGTGTTTTAGATGTGGGTGGGAAAAATCCTGAAGAATTAGCAGCCTCAGCCGTTTCATGTGCTGATCTTATTATTATACCCCTCAATGCTTCCCCTCTTGAAGTTATCGGCAGTAACGCTGTTATTAAATTAATACGAGCCGTAAATACTGCAAAAGCTAAAAGGAACAAAACCCCCTCTCAATACTTATTCTCTATAAATAGAGAGAAAACATTTACCCGGCTTGCAAAAGCAGTTAGAAAACAAATACACAATCTTTATGATATTCCCGATAAGGGGACTGCCGGAAAAGTTAAAATCTTTAACACAGTAATTGTAGAGAGAATTATTTATCAAGAAGCCATGTTAAAAGGGGAGAGTGTACTCGAATATCAAAAATTCGGGCTTGCAAACCAAGAGATCAATAAACTCGTAAAAGAAACTCTCAATATTTTAAAAAAATAACTGGACACACATTCAACACTATATGTATAATTTATATAATATAAATTATTTATAATATATATATATTTTAAAACATATAAAGAATAAGACCATATGGGAAAGAAAGACCTTCCAGAGTATAGCGGAAACGTTTTTGATGAAATTGTCGATGATGTTACCAATAAACCCAAAAAGCCCAAAAAAACATCTACTCCAAAAAAGGTAGCCACTAAAAAGTTAAACAAGACCCCCACTAAAAAAACAGCCGTAAAAAAAAGTAGCGGGCGAGGTGATAAAGTACCATTTCCACAAGATACAAAAAAATTTATTGGTTATCCTGCGGACTTGGACGTGGAATTAAAAATTGCACAGGCGAGAAGCAAACAATCGGTTACTGAAATTATTGTCAGGGCAGTAGCAAAAGAATTAAAGTTTGATATAGACAAATATTGTACTTAGGCTAAAAACAAGAAAGTAAAATCCGTGTTTAAGGCATGTTTTAAAGGCTTAATCACAACCGGAAAACTCTCCGGGCGGCTTCTTGTTTTTCTTCTTTTTGGTTTGAAACAGATTTTCAAGTTAATCTTCAGAAAAAAAAATACCTC
>Ga0114932_10005912_pt1 | contig 10656 bp, 12 predicted proteins | sample 2SBtaG_2_FD_87286 | JGI IMG/M metagenome (GOLD analysis project Ga0114932, IMG submission 87286) | Deep subsurface microbial communities from Kolumbo volcano to uncover new lineages of life (NeLLi) - 2SBTROV12_ACTIVE470 metaG | ecosystem: Environmental > Aquatic > Marine > Volcanic ... | reverse complement strand
TGAGTCAATGTAACGTCTTGATCTTCACCGAAGGCTAATACTGCACCATCACCCAAATACAAATCAGACCATGTTACTGATGTAGTGCCAAGAGCATCTGTATTTGTAGTATCAGATATGATACCACCACCAGTTGTTAATACGCCTGTAATTAAGCCTGTTCCAGAAACATCTAATGTTCCGTTTAGGTCTACCGCGGTGGCATTAAGCTCAATCTCGTCGGTCGCATTGATGTCGAGCACTGTCGCGCTCGGCGCGTTAATGTACTGACTCGCATCGTCGAATTGGATAGCCATCGTGGAGTTCAACAGCAGACCGGTGTCGTGCACATGGGTAAGGCTGACATCTGAATCGGTACCAAAGTTTAGGACTGCGGCATCTGACTTTAGTGTTACGTCGTCCCCGACTTCCAGGTCGCCAGCTAACGCTAGCTTACCGGCTGTCCAGGTGCCCACAGCGGCACCGCCAATAACGTCCAGCATCGAAGCGGCCCCAGACAGATACCTACCACTGTCCTTGTCTGACTCAAAGCTATACGTCGGCCTGGCAAGTGTGCCGTCGCGTGTCTGCAACTGACCTTCTTTGTCGATCGTAAAGCGTAGGTCTGATTGCGTAGGCCCATTCCACACTTCCAACAGCGAATCGTCTGCCGTGCCACGGGCTGTGGCAAAGCCGAAAATGTGTTCGTTGTCCTGTGGCTGTATCGCCTTGATTCCAAATGCCGCCATGTTTTATCGCCCGATCATGTACACTATGTCGTCGCCTGCGTTGTCACAGATGATGTATAGCTCGTTTAGGTTTCCTACGGGGATCCAACCTGTTTCTTCTTTGGCGTCCAACTCCCAGCCCGAGGTAGTGTCTGTAGTACCATCTACCACAGTTACTCCTGCAAATCCGACATACACGTTTCCTGAGTTGTTAGCTACTGCTTTGATGTTTACACATTTGGCAGTGATGTCAGGCAACTGAGCCGCTGAAGTTGATCCAGACTTTTCCCCCGTTGCTACCGCTCTAACGTATTGACTTGAATTTCCCTGCATGATTCGTCCCTATCTATGTATAGTAGTGTGTGCCCAAGGTCGGTTTTGGCCTGAGCTTGCGTTGCGTCCTGCTACGACGAGCGCGTCTGAACGCTCTCCGCTCGCACGTTTGGACCTTGTTCCTGATCTTGGCCTCCATCTCTTGGCCTCCAGGTAACCAATCGTCCTCCATAGCCCGTTCTGCGGCGTATGCAACGATCAGCGGTCTGTCTTCTGCCGGAAAATCTACAGTGTCCGACGACAGCGTCGGGATCCTGAAGTGGTAGTCATAGAGCAGGCTGGCCGGCGGGTTTGCTCCTTTAGCAATCCACAGGTTTGTGCCTTGCAACCAGTACCGGTCACCCCTAACCCTGAACCTGTCCCTGAAGTTTATTAGATGGCCCCACCGTGTGCCGTCCGCCTTACGCAGAGCACTTGTCATGTCGTCGCCTGCCAAGCGAAAGAAATCGCTTTCAAGCGGTTTGTAGCGACCACCGTCCGTAGACTCTGTGCCGCTCCACGAGGTAATAGCAGTAGCTTGTTTTACCCACCGATCCGACAGTCCGCAGTCCATCAAGTAATCCTGGGCATCATTAAGCCCATACTGTAAAAACTGATTTACAGCCTCTAGGGTGCTAGCGTCATGTTCGATCAGACTGTCGTCGTCGGACGCTGTGCCCGTCAGCCTATAAAAGGCTCTCTGCAAACTGGCTAGATTGGTGAGTACCGCCATTACGTTTTAGCCGCCTTAGCTCTGGTCTTGGGTTTAACCTTTTCCGCCTTGCCTTCAGCGACAAAGTCCGCGATCTCAGCGGCTGACAGACCTCTGTCCTCTGCTACCGCAAAGAATTCCTCTTGTAGCTTGCTGACACGAGCGCGTTTGGCTCTTGCTTCTACTTCGGAAGAGTCTTCTCTGAAGTGGTAGTTTCTCATGTTGTGACCAGTTCGGAGTTCGTCGTAGACGTATGTCTCAGTAACCTCTTCGGGGATTAACTTGAAGACAGGCACTGTTTTAATGCCCAACTGGTTCATTTTCCACACCTGTTCACCGTCGTTGTCTAGCACAGGTACACGCACTTCTTTTGTAAACGTGCGCTGAATAATGGGGCGACCATCAGTGTGCGTGTCGATAATCTGCTCGTTATCGCCAAGAACCGTCCTTGGTTGTAACCCACGAATACTGTTCAATCTCTGTCTCATAGCCCTGGTTCCTTTGTCGGCCCCTTGTCAGGGGGGGACTGGTTAAAACTGATTCCTACTGGTAAAACTGGTTCGCTCAGAACTCGTTTCCGAACGTCTCTGGCTACTGCCATTGCTTCATCTTTCATTGCCTGTCTAAGAAGTTCCCGCTGTGTCCGCTGTGTTTCTACTTGCCAGGTCATGGCTTCTTGTATGGAGCCAAACTTGCCCTGTCCGCTCCACATATCGCCCTTCTCTAGCATCTCTACGAGACCGCTAACACCTAGTTCGTCGAGCTCATAACCGACGTACATACCGGCTTCGTCGTCGAAGTAGGTTATTTCTACCGTCTCAATGGGTTCTTCTTCTGCCTCTCCTGCCTGATAGGCTCGCAATACCGGATCATCGGCCCTGAGCGTGATGCGTACTTGCCACTGACACACAGGCTCTGGGATCCACACAATACTCGCGTGCCTGCCACTTTTCCTAAAGTGCAGTTCAACCGCCTCCTGAAACTCTAGGGGGGCACGGCGTCTTTGCCGCGCCCCACCTACAGTCGATATCAATGCCATTACGGCGTTCCCACCGCACTGAACGACAACTGGTTGTCGGCCAACAAAGCCTTACCAGCCGCTCCAACATACTGATCGTTGTAGTAGTTGGTGTCCTGTGAAACCTGGCCACCAGACCCACCTTGCAGTGCATCTGTGCCTGCCACCCAGTCTTGTCCTGAAGCCGCTTGCACTGTGACATAGCCACAGGTAACAGTTCCAGTAGCGGTTACGTCGGCCAGATTGGCCTTGGCCAGAGCCTCGGTAGAAGCTTCGGCACCCCAATTCACATAGGCAGTTGTCCCGTCAATGTTGATAGACAGAAGTCCAGCCGCCCAGTAAGCGTTGGTTGCTATCACAGTAGACGTACCAGTATCAAATGCTTGATCGGTAGCTACCGTCTTTTGTATACCGCCTGCTTCAATCTCGAAAGCATCTCCGTTCTGAATGTCGAAGTTGCTTCGGATCTCAAAGTTTGGCGGCGTCACACACCGTGTCTTTAATGCGGTGCTCAGGTCATTAACCTGATTTGCAATTTTTCGCACTGTGTCGTACAGAGCGCCTTGCATTTTAACTGTTGCCATTTTTGTGTCCTCTCACCCCCGCCTTCAGGGGCAGTCTACAGCAGTGAGAAGTCTTGCACACGGTGTGCAATCTTTTTTCACCTAAAGAAACTTACTGCTGATTAGGGTGCGAGAGCCCAGGACGTTCAGACCCTCGCACCCCAACCACACACAGCCCCTAACTACTAGTAGTCAGGTGTCGGGCTGAAGTCTGCCGCTGTTACGTTGGCAAGACTGATACCCGTCAGTGCGGCGTGCCTGTTACGCCTGTCACTGAACGACTGCATATACGACTTGACGAACCACTCCTTACCGTCGAAGTCGGCCAGTCTTGAGAACTGGCTTCCATCTTCAGCAAAGTAGTCGGCCTCACCGTCGAGATCGACAGTAAAGAGGTCTTCTACGGAGAGTGTGTACAGCACATCATGCAACTGCCAGTCGTCTTCAATGAAGTCCATGTTGGCAATGCGGACGGCCTGGTAACCGCCTTCAAATGTGCGTCCTAGCTGAGTCTGCTGTTGGAATCCAACCAGAGTTCTGGCCAATTCAGCAACAACCGCACCCTGGGCTACACAAACGTGTGTGCTAGGCCCAACTGGCGAGGTGCTCTTAGCTCTCAGCTTACGGAAGTGTTCCGTGACTTCGATGTGATCGAAGCTGGAGGAAGCCTTGCGGAACGGCTTCCACCGTGGGTAACTGCCTTCAGCGATGTTAAACACCGTGCTTGCGCTCGCATCTGGGTCTACAATGTTCATTAGACCGTTAGGTGCGTTGGTGTACTCTGACGTAAAGTAGTCAGTCGCAATGTTAGGCGTAGTAGCCATAACGATTAAGTCATTTGCGGCTACATCGTTTCCTGGCTCCCAGGTTGCCGCCGTCGTTACGGTTACTGTGTTTGTCGAATAGTTAATAGCAGTAATGGTTCCTGCTCCAGCGACGTTATTACTGTCGTTAACGTCTACCCATCCGATAATCATACCCACCTCTAGGTGCATCAGAGGGGGCGTGGATGCGTGCCCGTAACCATCCTTGACAACAAACACTGTTGAGCTTGTGCGCGACGAAACCTTACAGAGCGTTCCTGTTGAGGTTCCTACGGCATGACGAATCTGAGCTCTCCCGAAAGCGTCCCACATCTGGTCGAACATACGACCGAGTAGGTCTCCGAAAGCGCCTGGACCCTTCTGCGCTCTTTTCTCAATAAAGTTGTCGATCGCCCTACGAACGTAGAGCCGTGCCGGCGTTGTCTGCCCTTCCACAGCATCAACATACTGGTGGTCAGGAAGGTTACCGTCTGTACCCTGTGCACCGCCTGCAAAAGTCAGGTCGGCTGAGAAGACGAGCTTCTCGCCGTCGATGCGATAGTCCCCTGCTCCAGCCTGCTGAAAAAGCTGGCTGGTGGGTGACCATGCGGACACATTTGGCTTGACTTCGCCAGCATAGATCTCATGCACCAACCCCGTAAGGTTAGTGATGGCCTCAAGATTTGAGACCTGTGATCCTAATGCCATTGGTCAATACCTTTAATCATTGAGCTTGTTGACCCCATGTCCTTACACGGGCTCTCCTTGCTCGTTTCTGTTGGCCTGGACTCATCAAGCTCATTGCTTTGTTCTCGTCAGATGTGCCAGTGTCGCGCACACCCGCAGTAGCATTGGCTTGAATCGTCCGTGGTCGTGTACTATGACGAGTGGCGGCTTCTTGCAGTCTCTGCTCTTCAGCCTGCCGCGCTTCTTTAGCCGCTTTAGCTGTTGCTTCAGCGGCGACTTTCTTCTGCCGTTCGGCTATTTCCACGACTTTCATCTGCTGAACCTCTGGCTTTTGCCCGTATACAGCATTTGCATACGAGTACCAGCCTTTCGGTGTCGGCGTCTCATTTCGTGCTTGGCATATCGAACCGTAGCCTGATAATGCCAACCTAACCTCTGGCTCAGTCCAGAGCGGATACTGTGCTGGCACGTTGGTCGCTGGGTTGCCTCGTAAGGCATCGTTAATAGCATCAACCGCAAACTTCTGCGCTTTTTGTTGTGCTACCATTTGACCGTGCTCTTGCCTCGCTTCCGCTTTTTTCTGTTCTAAGCCTTCGTTGACGGAGCTTGAAAGTATGCCGTTGCGGTAGTTATCCGCGTCGGCTTGACCGTAGGTGTTGAGGATGTCTTGGTACGCTTGCGTCTGTTCTGAAGTCAAGACTCCGCCATTGCTGGCGCGTTCTCTCCAGTATTCTGCATCAGCGCGGGACTCTAAAAGTTGGGCGCTAATGTCATTGACTTGCTGTTGTACCGCGTCAAGCTCGCTCCTACGAGTGTGGCTATTTAACAACGCCCGAATATCTCGTTCGTCTTCGGGTGAAACGTTAAACGCCTCGCGCCCCCGTTGTCGCAGAGGATGATTGTCTGCTACGGGAACTGTCACAGTACCTACAGGGGTAATGGCCTGGTCGGTTTCTGTGGCCCCTTCCTCTACCGTCTCAGAAGCGATAACGGTTTCAGTTTCGGGGACTTCTTCTGAAACGTCGGACGCCGAGCTTTCGGGCGGCACCTCTTCTGACGTTTCTTCCATTCCTTCTTGTTTCATAAACTGTCCGCCTTGTGACGATCCTTTCGGATGCCGCAAGCGATCAGTAGCTGTCGCTGTGTCTGACTCTGGGTTTTCTTGAGCTAACGCCTGGTTCAGCTTTTCAGCCAAGCGCTGGCGTGCGCCCATTTTGATATCGCTGACGGTTTGGGTTTCAGGTGCCTGTTCAGGTGCCTGCCCTACATCAACGGGTTCCGTCGATTCTACAGGGACCGGCGGGGCCTCAACGGCGGCGCTTGTCTCACTCATAGGTCGTCTCCATTATGCCGCTCCCTGAGCGGCGGTTGTCAATCCTTGTATCTCACTTCTCGGTGTGGTCATCGCATCTGATGTTACGGTCCCACCAACCGGTGAAGATCCTTGATCGGCTTGCGGCGCTGGGCCTCCTGCACCTTTCGGTGGTGGTGCGGCCTGCTCTGCGACAGCCTGTTGTTTTCCGCTTAACCACGCAAAGAACTGGTCTTGTCTTAACATGGCTATGCGTCTTACGATCGAATCTTCGCTTTCGTCTTGCGTCATGGTAGACAACGCTTCGAGGTGCGCCTCAATGTCGTCGTCCATCATTATGGGATATTGCTGATCTATCATCGGCCATAGGTATTGTGCCGATTGTTGGACGGTTGGGTTAGCAAGCCCGTTTACCTGGTTTGGATCTAACCCGTACTCTTCCCTAAACTGTTTAACCGTGCCCCTGATTCCCTGGTTTACAACCTTCGCACGGCGCTCTCGCATCTCCTGCGGGTCAAGCTCATCTGGCCACAGACTTCTGTCTGGGTACTGCTTCTTGAACTGCCTGGTTGTAATCGCACGCTCACCAGTTACCGGATCCACCATTGACCACAGGTTCATCAACTGCTGAGCCTTAGCTTCTGTGGTGGCACCAAACCCAGACGTTAGCCTGTACATTGGTGGCTCTTCGCTCATCTGGCTTCTGTCAATATACGGCTTAATCAGGTGGGATATCTCGTCACCCGCTACGTCTACCAACCAAGGCACATCGCCGTACTGTTTCATTAACCTCCAGCAGATGCCCATAAACTGTTCTGCGCTTCTGCGGAACTGCATATTCGTAGGCCCATGAATCGTGTCGTCTGCTCTGGCTAATGCCACGACCTTAGCGGCGGCATCGCCTGATTTTGATTCACCTCTTGATGCGGCCTGCCACCCCCCTTTCCTGAACAACCCTTCTTCGAGCCGTCGTATTTTGTTTTCTAGCAAAGGGATGTGGCGGTACGGAAGCTCTAGATAGCTAGGTATAAACTGCGAGCCTGGGTCTATCTCTATCTCACCGTCGTCTAGGTACGCCGCGCTATCGTCTGCGATCACGCCTGATGTGATCAGCGGAGCCCGTACACTTCTTCTTACAAACTCGTTGACCAGCGTCTCTAGCTGGTTGAGTTGGACCTGGTCTTCATCTAGGTCTGCTACGAACGGCTTACCTAGAACGTCGTCAAACCTGTTAGCCGAGTACACTTGTACCGCGCTAAACACACCACCAGGCAATGGGCCGTCATGTAGCAGTATTGCGTTGCCGTAATGACCGGCACTGCTTCCTGAAGCGTCTGCGTGATCAGTAGACGCACTACCGTTTAGTGCTACTATGGAAAGCCTGCCAAGCGGGTAGTTTATGTCTACGCCTGGGGCGATCTCTCTGTAAATCAATGCGATTAACTCTTCACCATCGACACCACCCATCATCGCGGCAGTGCCGTGTATTGAGTTACCCGCTTGTAACCATTTGCGAACCGTGCGCTGGAATCGGCTACTGGAGTTCAGAGTAGTCGAACCTTCAATATTTGGTATGTGTGGGAAGGCTTGTCTGACTCCTTGAGCCGATACGACCCTTCCATACGTTAATCTCTCTACTTGATTTCGTTTGCTACCCGTACTGTACACCGTGTCGAACGGGTCTCCGACGAAACAGTCGATAGATCCACGTTGCGGTCCCTGCATACCCTCGGCGTGAACCGGCTGATATGCATCGAACTGCGGGTCATCTCTCCAGTACGCATGGACAGGGCAGTGACCAAAAGCCGCCGCCATATACAACGCCTCTGCAAACAGGCTGTTCAAGTTTTGTTGAGCCGCCATGTAGTTGGCAAAAGCTTGGTCAATCGCCCCTGATTCTCTAGACTCTCGGTCTGGCCTAGTCTCTACGACATACCGAAACGGCATCGTGGAGTGATAGGCCACCATGTTGTCTACGATCGGCCTGAGAAGGTTGTTCTGGGCTCTCGGGATCCCGCTTAGATTGTGGGGGATCTGTATCCGCTCACCGTTATAAAGGTCAGCCCACTGGTTGTCACCTTCGCCGTCAATGTGTATCAGGTACTTTTCGGCAGTCAGGTCATGGAAACGTCTTGTCTCTAAACCGTTTTGGTGGAATTCAGCTACGTCCTGGGCGACAACCCTAGGGTCAAGGTTGGGGCTATCAGCCTCATTACCCCGCTCGGAGGGAAACCCCTCCGTCGCATGGTGCCCCGAAGACGTAATTGTGGTATTTAATTGATCTGCCATAACCTTTAACTTATATTTGCGACCGCTAAGCCGTCAGTCAGCGTTATCCCTGTCAGGGTCAACCCTTACAACTTTGTAGTAGATCTCGGTTATCGTCTCTCGTGGACGCTTCTTGGACGCATAGCGAGAAGAGATGCGGCTGACATAGGTCTCGACGGTGCGACCAGAGATGCCAAGGTGGCTACCAACCTCTCCGTAGCTCAGCCCGTACTTGCCGATCAGGAAGATGACTTGTTGTTCTCGGGGTGACAGCCGTATCTCAACCAAGACTCGCCTCCAGTTGCGCCTTGATCTCACTCCACGCCTTGCCTTCTCGTGTACGAGCAATCCTGGCCTGGTTGCGTAACAATTGCCTGGTTGTTTCGCTCGAAAATTTGTCGATGACGTATGCCAGGTCTGACGGTATCGGCTCCATTGGCTCTTTTTTCTTTGTCGGCAACTCCGTCATACCCCTGTCCTTACGCTCCACTCGTTTCACATGATCCTCCCAGGTGTCGTTCTTGGCTCTCAGCCTATCGCGTTCGTTAAGCAACAGGTCGTATGCTGTTCTACTAACCCACGGCCATCTCATCGTCGGAGCACGTTTTCTAGCTGGGCCTGCAACACTGCCATGTCTCGCTCCATTGCCGTTACACGTTCCTCTAACTCGTCGATGCGGGTGGTCAACAACCCCGATACACCGATGTACTTAGAGCTTCGATCGCCAAGGTCCTGCAACTCGACCTGGTTGGCCCCTATGCTATCCTGGATATCAGAGAACTTCGCTGACGTAACCCAGGTAGCTGTCAATACGGCTAGTGCGAACCCGATTGTAATGCTTGGAAGGTTGCTGTTCTTGCTGATGCCGTTAGTCATGCTCAATAGTTTTCCCCTTAGCCATACGGTCCATCACAGCCTTGTTCTCTTTGTCCCACCTTGAGCTATACACGAACCGCTCGAACGCTCTGCGCCGCGCACTGCACCACCCTTTAAAGTTGAGCCAATGGTACTGCGCCTTTTCCCACGGCTTCATGCGCTTGTAGAAGACATACTCTTCTAGGAATTCGATGCGTGGATCTATCATGTGAGTGTGGTAACGATCCAGTATCGTCTTTACGTCACTTACGGTCGTAAGCTTCTGCTCAAAGGCTTTCTGCCTGGCCATCCTACGTCTGACACCACGACTATGCTTCTGCTCGTCCTGCTTCTCATTTCCGTTGCTCAAAATGGATACCTTTGGATTCGGTGTTGTTGGTTAGCAATACGTTCTAGTACGTCTTCAAGTCCTGTGTCGCGGTTCCTGCTTGGCTTGTCTTCTGGTGCTTCGTACCTGGCACCTTTCCACCACGACATGACTAAGTACCTCAATGCCGCAATGGCGTCTGCCCCGTCTGCTGTGTCGTCATCGGGGTCCTGAGCTTGAGCCTTGCCGTCCCGCTTCTCTGGATACCGCCATTGACGGATCTCCCACATCAGCCTCGACCCGTTCATCTTCTTTCCTTGGCTAGCGACCGATGCACCCTTGTACCATGTCATGGATCGGCCCATTGAGCGATTGAACAGCAACGCTCGTCTGCCTAGCAGGTCCTGTAGTCGTTCGACACAAGCTCTTCGATACGGCTTGCTTTCTCCTGATGTCTTCGACACGGCCCTGACCCTGTACCTGGATCCCATTGTCCTGAACGCTTGGTTGATCTCCAGGATGTCTTGAGGGTTAGCTGAGTCGCCCCATATCGGAGTCGTCTCTGGTGCACCCCAATTGGTCAGTAGCTCGTCTATCGACTTGGCTCTGGCACTCAGTGTCTCTTGCTGACTGAACAACTCGTCTATGACATGGAGCCTCTTGGCCCTATCTGCCGTTGCCAACACGAAGCTGAACCTCCAGGCCCCGAAGTCGATGCCACCGAACATCGGCCATCCCTGGTCTTCGATCGCTGTCGGCTCGAAGGTCTCCATGTGGTCACTATCGACAAAGGACAATGTGACTCCGGTAGCTTGCTTGGGGCTGATGCCTCTGACCCGACTCTCATACATCGACGGGATGTGGGCGTATAGCTCCTTCCTTCTTTCGATCGCTGAGACGCTGACGGCCCCTGGGACGATCAATGCATCGTTGCCAACGACGTTGGGGTGGTCCAGGGCTGAGACCCTGACATGGGTCACGTTGGGAGACATACAGAACTGGTGTAGCTCGTCCTCCTCATAGTCAGGGTTGCCGAACGCCAGTCTCAGGTTGTGAGGACTGCTACAGGTGTTCTCGAAGGCCACCATGAT
>Ga0114932_10005911_pt1 | contig 10656 bp, 7 predicted proteins | sample 2SBtaG_2_FD_87286 | JGI IMG/M metagenome (GOLD analysis project Ga0114932, IMG submission 87286) | Deep subsurface microbial communities from Kolumbo volcano to uncover new lineages of life (NeLLi) - 2SBTROV12_ACTIVE470 metaG | ecosystem: Environmental > Aquatic > Marine > Volcanic ... | reverse complement strand
TGCTGCTGGATCAGAAAGAGAAGCAGCAGTGACATGGGCAGCAGGGCGATGGTTCCGGCCGACGCCGCCCGCCATGGACTGGACGTCGCCGAGACCAAGGCTCGGACCCGCGCTTCGGGAACGTGGACCGCCAAGTGGCTCTGCAAGCGAGGGGAGTACCGGAATGCGACGATTTGGTTCTCGCCATTGCCACTGACAAAGCGGCCGGAATAGTCCGCGTCGCTGGTCGCAAAGTCCGCCAGGCTGGCGCCCTCGCCGGTCTGCAGATGCCCAATTTGCTTGCCGACCTTGGACGGGTCGAGGGTGTGCACTTCGAGGGTGGCTTGGGGGCCGAAGAGGCACAGATATTGGCCGTTCTCACTCTGCTGCCAAGCGTCTTTGAGCTGGTCGACCACCTGGTCGTGTGACACCTCTGGCGGAATCTGCTCGATGCTCTCGGCCAGCACCCCGGCAAGGGTGACGGTCTGGGCCTCAACGAGTGCGATGCTGTGCCGTTCAGCACGAATGCCTGCGTTGTACACGAGGCCCATCGAGATCAGCACGCTGATCAAGCCCAGTGCCAAAGCGAGCCATGCGCGCTGACCTCGTCCCACGAACCGCTCCTCCAAGTTCCGGCGTGTAGCCGGCTGAAGTTAAGGATGCGAGGTTATTTTCGCTGAATAGTGGGATTTCCCACAGTCGCCGATTTGACCGGGTCTATTGGCAGTTCAGCTCGCCGGGGCTCGACGTGCAGATCTCGGCGGCGAGCCAGTTCTCGGCGTCGTCTCCTGCATTGACGTCGTCGCGCTGGATGCTGATGCCATTGCCGGCGTTGTAGGGCCAGCTGAAGCTGTCGATCACCGTCACGCCGTCGAGCTCAAGCAAGGTGATGGGGTCATTGGTGGCCAAGCCAGAACCGAGTGCGGTGTCGTCGGGCACCACCAGCAGCGTGCCGGCGGGAATCGTGTACTCGCCGGCATATTCGGGGTCGAGGATGAGCGCGTAGCCGCCAGGCGCCAGCATGGTGTCGGTGGGGTCAGTCATGCCCTCGAGGTTGTCGAGGGCATCGCCGTCCCACAAAATGACCAGCGACAAGTCCACGTCCACCGCACCGTTGTTGTAGATCTCAACGAACTCGCCGGTGTCCTCGTCGAGGGCGTTGGCCAGCACCTCGTTGATGACGATTGCCGGCCCGCCGACCGGGGGCGGTCCGCCCGCGCAGTTCTCGGTGCCCGGTGACATGCCGCCTCCGCACTCCGAGGCGATCCAGTTGTCGGCCGAGTCCAGGTCTGTCAGCGACACACGCTCGATGCTCACCGCGTTGCCCGGATTGAAGGGCCACACGAATCGGTCGATGACGTGGGTGCCGGTCTCGTCGAGCAGGGTGATGGGATCGGACGTCTGCAGCCCGTTGCCCAAGGTCGTGTCGATGGTGCTCAACACCAGCGTTCCAGAGGGAATGGGGTGCTGGTCGGCGTACTCGGCATCGACAATCACCGCGTACTCTCCGGCGGGAAGCATCGTGATGCCCGGATCGAAGCCGCGCAGCAGGTCGGTGTTGTCGCCGTCGGTGAACTTGGCGGTGAAGCGCAGGTCCACATCGTCAGCGCCGGCGTTGAAGATCTCAATGAACTCGCCGGTGTCTTCGTCCCCGGCATTGGCCATCACTTCGGTGATCTGAAGCATGGAACACAGGCCGTTGCTCGGCGGCGCGCTGTTGAGGCGGCCCGGGCTGCGGCCAGTCACACAGGGATTGCTCTGCCAGTTTGTGTTGTCGTCGGCGTCGTCGTAGCGGCGGCGCTCGATGGATGTGCCATCAGGCGGGTCCATGCCGCCCATGTAGCTGCTGATCGTGGTGACTCCATCGGACGTCAACAGCGAGACCGCCTCGTCGGAGCGCAGACCGCTGCCGATGGTCACGGTGGACTCGATGGTCAGCAGTGCCACGCCGGCGGGCAGGGCGTACTCGAAGGCGTACTGTGGATCGAGGATCAATGCGTGCTCAAACGGCGGGATAATGCCGCTGCCACCGGCATAGCCGACCAGTGCGTCGGTGTTCGTGTCGTCAGCGATCAGAAGACCCGTCGCGTCAATGGGCACCGCGCTGGGATTGAACAGCTCGACATATTCACCGGTCTGCTCGTCGGTCGCGTTGGCCAAGACTTCGGTGATGACGAGCACCTCGACGTCATTGGCACCAGGAGACGTGAAGCAGGCCGCGGCGCCCGCGGAGTGGCCGCTGCTGCAGTTGCTGTCGGCCCAGTTGCCCGAGACGTCTCCGCCCCCGGGTTCGATGCGCTCGCGGGAGACACCGTCGCCGGGGTTGCTCGCAAAGCCATAGCTGTCGATGACGGTCACGCCGTCGGTGTCGTACAGGCGGATCTCGTCTGTGGTCGTCAGACCGTTGCCCACGGTGTTGTCGCCGGTGCCGTACATGGTGACGCCACTGCCCGACTGGTAGATGCCGTAGAAGTCCAGGTTGTAGCTGTACTGCGGGTCGATGATGACCGCGTATTCGCCGGGGGCGAGCAGCGTTGGGGCGTCAAAGAACTTGGTGAGCGTGTCATCGGAGTCGCCGTCGCTGATGACCAGACCGCGCAGGTCGATGGCGACGGTGCCGTAGTTGTAGACCTCGACGTACTCGTCTCGGCTCTCGATCAGCGGGTTCGCCATGACCTCGGTGATCCACAGCGTCGTGCTGGATGCCGAGCCGACGGGAATGAACTCGTGCCGGCCCATGTCATAGCCGCCGCCATTTGGCCGCACCAGACCGTCGGCATCGTGTTGCTCGACCCAATCGGCCTCAGACTCACCCGCGGTATCGATGGCCGGAGAGCCCGCCTGCAAGTGGTAGTCGCCCTCGCTCGCGCTGACGAACAGCGGGTCGAGGTCCAGGTCGCTGCCCGATGGGCCGACGTCCCAGGCGTAGTCGATGGTGTTGCCCCAGACCAGGTTGCTCTCGAAGCCGCCGCCATCAATGGCGATCAGACCCTGGCTGTTGCCGACGACGATGTTGTTGACCGTGACGCCGTAGGCCTCCTCAAAGGGCATGCCGCCCGCGAACTCGGGAGCCGGGCTGCCGTGCCCGTTGTCGACCACCGTGTTCATGGTGATGGCGACCGGTTCGGCACCGCCCAGCGCCTTGATGCCGGCGTCGCGGTTGCCCGATGCCAGCACGTTGGTGACCGTCGTGCCCACAGCGCCGTCCAGCGTGATGCCGACGCGGTTGTTGCGGTAGTGCCCGCCGTCAACGGTAGCCCCGCCGCCGGTCAGCAGAATGCCGTTTCGGTAGCCCGACGAGCCGACGTTGATGAAGTCGTTGCCGTTGTTGTCATCGAGAATGCCAGCAAGCTGGCCCAAGTCCTCGGTCTCGGCCATCAGGCTCAGGTCCGAGACGATCACGCCGGTCTCGCCGTTGATGCGCAGTCCTTCGGTGATCAACAGGGTCTCATCGATGCCGGCACCATCGATGGTCAGGTGCTGCAGCATGGTGTGCAGTCCGGGCTCGGTGTACGTGCCCGACGGAATCTCGATGGTGTCGCCGGGACTCGCTGCGGCGATGGCATCGGCCAGGGTCGTGTAGGTGGAACGCCTGGCTTGGTAGTCATCCCACTCGCCGTCTGCGGCAGGCTCGACGTACAGGGTGCGGCCCTGATCCATCAGCGCAGAACCAGGGGAGCAGGCCGACAACAGGGCAAGAGCAAGAACCGGGCGCATGTGGTCTCCAGGCGAAGCCGCACGATACTACGCAGCCGCTACAGGCTGCCGCTATTCCCGAAGCTGTCTGTTGCGGTCACACTGGCGGCCGACGACACGTCGATCGGAATGAAGGCCTTGCCACCGGCGATGCTCTGCACCTCGATGTCCTGTGCGGCGGCTCCGTCGACCGACACCGAGATCGTGCCGCGAACCGGATTGAGGCCTTGGCTGTTGCCCTCGAGGTCGACGAGTCGCCAGCCCTGGGCAGGAGCCACCATCCATGCGTAGAGGCCGCCATCACCACTCTGCAGCGACACGGTGGCGGGAGTCACCTCAAAGCTCGCGGTCTCGATGGTGTAGTCCGATGTGGTCCATGGCCAGGTGGTGTCGCCGCCGTCCCAGGTCTTGCCCTCGACCACGAGTCGGTAGCTACCGAGTGGCAGTCCGGCTCGGTCCTTGACGTGCCCCACGGCCTGCCAAGCGGCGAAGTAATGGTGGTCCTGGGGGTCTTCTTTGGGGAAGAGGGGATCGGGTGTGTGGGTGACCAAGATGTCGGTCATTGCCTCGCTGACCGGCCGGCCCATGGCGGTCTGCACCCTCTCCCAGGTGCCGGCGTTGTCGCGCTCGACATAGACATGAGGCGGATCGACCATGGCGTCGCCTCCGGACCATGCGATCTGAATCATCTGCATTCGCTCGACCTGCGCCGGCATGGTCAGGTCGATGGACAGGCCTGGTGGCAGGAAGAAGTCCTCGACGGGGGCTGCGGTGTGCAGCGTGCCGGCGGTCGGCGTCAGGTCGGGCGTAAAGGTCGGCAGTTCGCTGGGAGTGAACTCCGTAGGTGCGCTGTAGCCCGTGGGGTCGATGTCTTCGTGGACTGGCGTATTGAGGGCGGGGGCGTAGTTGAGCATCCCCTCCATGATGTGCTCGCCTTGCAGCGGCCCCCACAGGTTGATGTTGGGCTCGTAGCCGCCCAGCAGCCAGTCTTCGGGGATCAGCAGGTATCCCTCGTGGTCCTGTGAATAGCCGAACGTGACCGGCATATTCCACCCGAGCTCTGCGTCGGCGCGGCGTCGCCACTGCTCGGCGAAGGTCGCGGTCACCTCTCCGGGGAAGAAGCCGCCGGTAAACGGCCGGCTCTCGGTGCTGCCGTCCGGCAACAGCGTCGGAATGGGGCCGAACTTGGTGGCGGTGGTGCCCGCTTTCATGGTCTCGGCGAACGGCAGGTGAATGTCGTCCTGGTTGTAGTCGAAGGTGCCCGCGATGACGGATGCTAGCAGGCTCACGTCAGTGCACGAGTCGTAGGGAGCGACCTCGGCGTTGATGCCACCCACGGGGAACAGGGGGTCGCCGCCGCAGAAAGCGGCGCCATACTCTGCGTTGAACTCGTCGATCGGCGAGATGATGCTGCCGTCGTCGGCGTAGACCTCGTTGTCAGGGGTGTAGCCCTCGAGGGGCTGCAGCTCGCTGTAGCGCAGGTCGGTGGTGCCCGTGCGGGTGACTTCGATCTGACTGTGGTGCTGCCAGACGTGCCCACTTGCGCTCTCCATGTCGATGGCATCGGAGCTGGTTGGGGTGTCCTCCCACAGGTCCAAGATCGGCTGCAGGGCGTACTCGCCGATGGTTTCGATGCGGGCGAAGTGACGGTCTGAGCCACCTGGGCTCGCATCGCCGCCGGCTCCCTGCATGTGCATGACCACACCGGGAAAGTGCTCGCTGACGACGCTCTCGACGCCGCCACTGCTGTCTCGGCTGATCAGGGGATTGTCGCCGCCCAGACTGGTGCCGTGCATGCCAAAGGTGACCATCATCGCGATGGGCTCGCCTTCGGTGGACTCGACCTTGAGCATGTTCATGTGCGGGTCTTTGTCAGTGACCCAGTCCGCCTGATCTTCCCAGATGAGCAGGTCGTTGTTCTCGCCGCGGCGGTCTCGATAGACCAGTCCAGCGGGATCCCAGTCAAACGCCCAGCCCGATCCGATGGCGGCCTCTTGCCGGTTGCTGTGTGCTTGCAGGGCCACGGTGACCAGCTGGTCGACGTTGCGTTCGAAGATCTCTTCGTTGTAGCGATCGACCCCCAGAAACCAGTGCCATTGGTCGGCATAGCAGCCCGTCGAGCTGTGGCTGTGACTGACCGAGATGACCACCCGACCGTCTAGGTCTTCGCCGGTCGCCGCCTCGAGCTCGTCGGTGACGACCTGAACCAAGCCGTCGTTTCCGAGGCAGGCGTCGATCTTGATGATGACGAGGTTGTCGTCGCCGTTCTCGAGCCACAGCACCTTGAGCGTACTGCGGGTGTGAATGCCGCCGGACTCATCAAAGCCCGTGTTGTACGAGCCCTGCCGTCTGTCGACATAGGCCGATGAACCCAGCACCTTGCTGCGGGACGAGAAACAGCCGAGAGGAACGCCGATGGGCACTTCTCGGCGACTCTCGGCGGCGCCGGCCATGGGTGTGCCCGACACAACGGGGTCCCAGGCGACCTCGGTGACGGGGCCGGTGCAGGCAGCGAGAAGGGCGAGCAGGGGAACGGTGCGCATGCCGTATCTATACCTGAACTGGCGGCGTGAGTCCTTCGGCGACCTGCTGCAAGCCGTAAGAGTGACCCTCGAAGAGCGCCGGTCGGCGGCCGAGCCCTGAGAGACCATCGAAACAGGTCCGGTGCGCCGGGTTAGCAGCGGGCACCCGGACAGGAGTCCCCATGCGTTTCCTTCTCTTCATCGCTGCCGGCAGCATGCTCATTGGTACCGGTTGCGGTCCCAAGACCTGCGATCAGCTTGGCTTCCAAGAGCGAGACCTCGACTTCTTTGAGGTCACCATGCCCGGCGGAGTCATTCAGGCGACCTTCGACCCGCCGACTGCTGCCGAAGTGCTCGTCGAGAGCGAGGACGGCGACGTCGTCTGGCATGCCTTGTGCGACGCCGACGACGACGGAATCATTCCAGACTGCCTCAACTCGCCCCAAGACATCAGCGGCACCCCCGATGGTGCCAGCAACCCGGTCGAGACGGGCAGCTTCGAGGCTGGTGTCGTCTACACAATCATCGTGCGCGACTACGACGTCGAGTGCGACGACCAGGTGCGCAGCGGCGAGGGCGAGCCCTTTACGCTGGCTCGCTGATCGGTGCTCTAGAACTACAGCCCCAGCACGACCTTGAGGTCATAGGGCTCGAGCTCTTTGTCGACGGGCAGCCAAAGCGTCAGGCAGGCCGGCAGATCGACCGCACCAGGACCGTCTTCGGGCTCGAGGTTCACCGTCAGCATGGGCTCGTCGTGCTGATCCCAGTGCACGTCCACCTTGCCGGCGATGCTTGGGCTGAGCAGGCGCGCTCTGGCCGCACAGGCCGCTGCGATGTCTGATGGTGGGTTGGGCCCGTCCTCGGCGCGGGTCGGCCCAGAAGAGCGCCACAGCTCGGCATAGGCGGCAGTCGACTCGGCGGACGGCTCGGGTTGGGCCACATCGGTGAGCTCGGCGGGCCAGCCATAGCCTTCGGCGAGCATGACCCAAGCCAGCAGCTTCTCGGCCTCTTTGTTCTTGTCGTTGGGACGCACTGCCTCGGCGCGTCGCCGCGCATCGTCGGGTCGTCCATTCTTGAGGGACTCCCAGGCAAGTCCGATGGTGCCCAGCGTTGAGCTCTCCAGGTCGCCGAGCTTTTCGGCGCGCGCAAAGCGACCTGCGGATTCCCAGCCGGTCAAGGCAAGGATCAGATTGGCCCGTGCCGACAGTGCGGCCGGTTCATCTTGATCTGCGAACTGGATCACCGCGGCCAGGGCCCCGTCGTCATCTCCGGCGGCGCCATGGGTCTGTACGGTGGCCTTCAAGGCCAGCGCGCGGTCCATCGGCGACGAGGCTCTTGAGACTGCGATCTTGAGCGCGGCGTACACGCTGGTCATGTCGGGTTTTGCCTCAGGCCCGCCATAGGACTCGGTCAGCACCCGAATCGCCAGCGTGGTGTTGGTCGAGTCGTCCGGGGTCTTGAGTGGTGCGAGTCGCTCAAGGGCCTTTGCCTTGTCCGCGCTCGCGTCGGTCATGGCCAGCCCAATCTGGGACCAGACGGCGGTGTAGGTGCCGTCCTTTGCTGCAACCGCGCCGTACAGAGCGGCGGCGTCTGGGTCGCCCGGCCCGTGAAGCTGCGCCCGCATCAGTCGTCCGTCGGCGTTTAGCTTGCTGGCTCCCTTGTCCAGCTTGGCCATCAGCGCATCGGCGTCCTCTCCCGATTCGAGCCATGTCGCGCACAGCTTTGCAGTGCCGCCGGTCAGGCCCTCGCAGCTGAGCATGGGCCCAATGTCGTTCCGCTCATTGGCCTCGCGCATGGCGACCAGGTCGTTGAGTACAACCACCTTTTGAAGCTCGGCATAGGCCAGCCACATCTCGGTTCCGCCGATGTCCAACAGGCCCTTGATGCTCTTGTAGGCGGCGGCATGGTTCGCTGGTGTGGGGTCGGCCTGCCACGCCACAAAGGTGTCTTTCTGGCCGCCAGTCAGCTTCTCGGTCCAGTCGGGAAGTTCTGGCTCTGCGCTCAGCGCGGGTGCATAGGCCGGAATCGGTACTGGCTCGACGCCAAGGGGTTCAGCAAGAGCGGTCAGGGCGACAAGCAAGGTCAGCATGGGCGAAGTGTCGCACAGCAACGCGCACAGCCGCGCCGACAAGTGACTTCACACTTCTTCACGCTGGACAGAGCAGAGGCTTCACAGACGGGCACCACATTGCAGGAGCACACACTGGAGCACACATGTTTGGATTCATACTCGGAACCCTCAGCCTCATCGGCCTGATCAAGGTCGTCGGCGGAGGACATCGGTCCCACTGGGGCCGTCATGGCCATCGCAGCCATCATCGACGCGGCTGGCGAGGAGGTCGAGGTCGCACCGGCGGCGGCGGATTCTGGCGAGCCGGAGCCGAGGTTCTCAAGCGCCGCTTGGACCTCGACGAGGACCAGGGAGACATCGTCGATCACGCCCTAAAGGACCTGCGCGAATCCACAAAGGAGTTTAAGGAAGTACTCAAAGACAGTCGCGAAGACTTGGCCGATGCCTTCCGAGGCGACAAGGTCGACGACGCGTCCCTCGCCGCCATCTTTGCTCGCCACGACGAAGAGCTCGTCAGCAGCCGGCGCGGCATTGTCAGCGCTCTCAAGCAGATCCATGCGGTCCTCGACGAAGAGCAGCGCAACCGCGCCGCGGACTGGTTGGGCAACGGCCAGCCTGGCTTCGGCCGCAGGGGGTGGTCGGCATGAAACGCCTCTTTCTGGCCGGTCTGTTCAGCGCCGGCGTCGTGATTGGCTACGGCCATGCCCTCAAGAGTGTTGCTCACCACGGGCAGTCCTGGAAGGCGAACTCGTGTCATCATCAGGGGGATTGGCGAGACCAGGCTCGCCCCTCTACCGCGCCTAGCGAGGGAACCGTTGGCAATCCGGGCACTGCTCATTGACGATGACCCGAAGCTCGCTGAGCTTCTGGCCACCTACCTCAAGCCCCACGACGTCGTTCTGGCTCACTCGCCAGACGGCGCTCGTGGGCTGTCGGCGTTGTCCGATGGTGGCCACGACATCGTCATTCTCGACGTGATGATGCCGGGCATGGATGGCCTGGAGGTGCTGCGTCGCATTCGGGCCAAGCACGCCATTCCGGTGGTCATGTTGACCGCCCGCGGCGACGAGACCGATCGCGTCGTCGGCCTCGAGATGGGTGCCGACGACTATCTGGCCAAGCCGGTCTATCCGCGGGAACTGCTGGCCAGATTGCGCGCTGTGCTGCGTCGGGCGGGCCCCCGAACCCCCCATGCCACCTTGGTGATTGGAGACCTCGAGGTCGACCCCGGCGGCCGGACTGCTCGGGTTGGTGACACCACGCTGCCCCTGACAGCCTTGGAGTTCGATCTGCTGCTTGCGCTGGCCGAACGCGCGGGCCGAGTCATCTCACGCGACGCGCTGTGGGAGGCGGCTGGACGGGCCGATACCGCCGTCTCAGAGCGCACCGTCGATGTTCACATGTCCCACCTGCGCGCCAAGCTCGGTGACGACGCTCGCAGTCCCAAGCGGCTCAAGACCGTACGCGGAGCGGGCTACGTGCTGGTTCGGGAGCCCGGATGAAGTGGGGCCGCCACCATCGCCACAGCCGCTGGCACCGTCGACGCCGGCATCGCCACGGGCCCGAGGGCCGCTGGGGCGGTCGGCACTGGCTATTTGTGCGCGGCGTGCACCGCAAAGTCGTCGGCTTTCTGTTCGTGGCGGTACTGCTGGGGCTGGTCGGTGGATGGGCGACGCACCACTACCACCACGTGTTTGTGCTCGGCTTGCTGTTGGTGCTCATGTGGCCGCTGGCGTGGGTTGCGACGTTCCGCATTGCGCGGCCCATGGCGAAGCTGGCCAAGGTAGCGGGCGAACTGCGCGAGGGAGAGCTGCGCAGCCGCGATCAGCTCGACGAGCTCGATGGGGCCGAGATCGCAGAGGTGGCCGATGCCCTGGGCGGCATGTCGGACCGCGTTCAGCAGCAGCTCGCCGACCAAAAGGCGCTGATGGCGGCGGTCAGCCACGAGCTGCGCAGTCCGTTGGCGCGGGTTCGCGTGTTGGTTGAGCTGGCCCGAGAAGGCCAGGCCAGCGGCAGTGTGCATGACGACCTGCAGGCCGAGGTCGATGGCATGGATGCACTCATCGCGGACCTGCTTGCTGCTGCACGCATCGACTTCGAGGCCACCAACGTCGTCGAGCTCGATGTGGTTGACGTCGCCACGCGAGCCCTCTCGATCGCGAAGCTGCCCATTGAGCTCCTGGAGGTCGAGGGGGATGCGGGCACACTGCACGCCGATGCAACGCTGCTGGCGCGGGCGCTGTCCGGTCTGCTCGAGAACGCGTCTCGCTATGGCGGGGGAGCCGTGCGGCTGCTGGTCAGCGCATCCGAGGACTCGGTGCGCTTCTGTGTCGAGGATGGCGGACTGGGCTTTGCCGGCGAAGAAGAGCAGATCTTTGAGCCGTTCTG
>Ga0114932_10005909_pt1 | contig 10659 bp, 12 predicted proteins | sample 2SBtaG_2_FD_87286 | JGI IMG/M metagenome (GOLD analysis project Ga0114932, IMG submission 87286) | Deep subsurface microbial communities from Kolumbo volcano to uncover new lineages of life (NeLLi) - 2SBTROV12_ACTIVE470 metaG | ecosystem: Environmental > Aquatic > Marine > Volcanic ... | reverse complement strand
TCAGATAATCTTTCTAAAAAAATTGAATTTGAAAAAGAAAGACTATCAAAATGGTTATAATTTATTCATCTGAATCTTTACTTTTTGATAGATGTTCTAAAATTGCTTTGACTCCTACATCTAATTCTTGATTATCTTTTGAAAGATTGAGTTTTTCTGGAATACTATTTTTAAAATCTTCATTTTCTAATTCTATACTTCTTTTTTGAACACAGTCAAGATGATCTTGGTCAGTAGCAGAAATCTTGTGACAAATCTTACAAAGTTTCATTAATTCTGTTAATTGATAGGACAATTTAATAATTTCATTTTGTGCCTCTGAAACGAGGGAACGTAGTCTAGCTTGGTATGATACTAGTCTGGGGGACTAGTGGTCGCAGGTTCAATTCCTGCCGTTCCCATTATAGCTTTAGAATTTTGAGCAATTCTTCAAAATTTTTTCGTGATTTTTCTTGTTTGTATGATTTTAATGCCTGAATAATTTTTTCTTTAGATGAATTTTTGTAAATTTTTTGAGTTTTTTTAGAAATTCCTGATCCAATAAAAAAAGCTTGTGCGATTGATGTAACATTTGAAGGTCTTCTAATTGTACTAGAACTTTCAAAATCAATTAGAGAAGCTTTTGTTTGGCCTACAATAACATGTTTTGAAATATTGCTTAATTCACCATGATCAAATCCAATTTGATCTAATCTATAACAATCTTCTAAAATATTTTTTATTGTAGATTTTAATTTTTTTGCACTGCCAGTACCTTTTAATTCTTCAATCCAATCACTAAATTTTTCTCCATCAAGGTATTCCATTACCAAGAAATTTTTACTAACATCAATCATTTTGGGACCAACTTTAACAGAATTAACTAATTTTAATAACACTGATTCATTTTTCATATTTTTTCTTTGAGAATCGGTTCTTCTAATTTTTAGAGCGACTGCTTTGTTTCCTTTTTTTGCAATAACTACAACTCCTACGTATCCTTTTCCTAAAATTGCTAAATTTCCAAGTGTAGTTGGACCTTCTAAACAAATTGATTTGATTTTCAATTTTTCTAATTCAGTAATTCTTGATTTTATCTGACGATTAGTTGCTTTTGGATATCCGAGAATATTTGAATATGGCTCTTCTGAGAATTTCTTAATTGAAATGAAGGAGTGTGCCATCTACTGAAATCAATTCAGCTGCTTCCTCTTTAATTGATTTACTTAGACTCTTGTTTCCTACAGACACCTTGAAACCTTTTTTGAAATCCTTTTGGAGGCCTTTTGGTATGCCTACTTGAAGATTTTTTTTCAGAAATTCTTTCATGAAACTTGCTGCATCAGTATGTTTCCTTTTTTCAAGTGAAACCACCTTTCTTTCATCTCCAACCCACACTAATTCTGCATTTCTAAGATTTTTAGAGATAAAACTGAGAGTACCATCTTCCATAAAGTATTCAGGTCCTTTCTTTTGATACACCTCACTAATTTTCACAGATTCCAAAAAGAACAGTAAGTAGGCTTCCTTTTTTTGATCCGTGTGTGATTTGCTTCTAAGAACTGTAAATCCGCCTAATTCTAACTGTATAACAAGACTTGATGTAGCTCTTTTGATTTGCCCCCAGATAATATCTGGACTTCTTGCTTTGAAATTAAATTTCAACACAAGTAAATTATTCCAAAACTTGTTTGCAGTTTTTAGTTTCTTACTTTTGAAAAATCCTAAACTTGGTTTATCTTTGAATGCTCTAGAAATTAGAATGAACTTTCCAATATTTTCATCTGAAATAGCAGCAGCTAAATTCCTGTTACTATCAATTGGATCAATTACAACGATTGATGTATCAAATGATTTTGATGTTTTCCCAATTGTTTGATTCTCTTTAATTTTTGAAATTGATTTGATCAGATTTTCAAAACTACCAAACTCTAAAATTAAAACTTCTGAGATGTAACCGCTGAATCCTTGTTTTGCAATTTCTGCACCGTAAATTCCATTTGACTTTAGAAATGTCTTTAGAATCCTAACCTCGTTTTTCATTTTTGACGTCAATGACTTTTTCATAAATTTTGTATGGAATGGAGATCTATCGGCTGCACTTTTCCACTCTCCAATTTTTACATCATAACATGGTACTATGTTGATTTTTGTATTCTTTATTTTAGCCTCAACATATGGATGTTGAGAGTATCTTACATAGGGAGAATATTTTTTTAATGAATCAAAACCAATTTTTTGTGAAATTTTTTCAAATTTTTCTTCAGAAACATTTTTTTTAAATTTTATGAAAATATCAATATCTGCATCTTTAGACAACCATGTGCCTTTAGCAAATGAACCTCCAAATTCTAATCCTACTATTTCTGAATATTTCCCAATTTCTTTTTCCACAAGAGTAAAAGCTATTTTCCCAATTTGATTTTTTGATGTCTCTATTGCTTTTGAAGGAACTACTAACTTTGAAACTTTAGAAATTATTTGCTTCATTTTATTGCACTAATCTCCATCAAATCTGAATAAATTGGTCCACTAGAAGTAAGTACACTTTTTTTCAATTTAATATTAGATACTTTTTGCATTCCAAAATTGATCATTTTTTTATTTTCCAATTCTTTTGATATATTTCCAATCTTCTTTTTAATTCTAAATACTGTGATATGAGGTTTGAATGGTTTATCAGGAGAAAATCCAAGCGGTTCTAGTACTTTTTTTACCTTTTCTGATAGTGAAATAAGCTTATTGCCACCATGTTCATCTGTACCAATCCAAATAACTCTAGGAAATTTAGGTTTTGGAAATGCTCCAACTCCTTTTAGATATACATCAAAACTTGAAAATTCTATATTTTCAAGAGATTTACAAATGTTTTGGCTCATTTCCTCTGAAACTTCACCAATAAATTGTAAAGTAAAATGAAAATTTCTTGATTCAACAGGCTTTGCTTCGATTTTGATTTCATCTTGAAATTTTTTAATCGAATCAATTATCTCATCATTTACAATTTCAATTGCAACAAAAACACGCATCATAACATTTTTTGAATAATGTTTATAATTATTTCCGGTAGCTTCATAGACTGGCTTTGTTTTTGATATATGTTGACAAAATTAATTGTATGTCTAACAGGAATGCCTGGAGCTGGCAAGTCTACAATTGCAGATGGACTCAAACCTAAAGGATATGAAATTATCAATATGGGTAATGCTGTAAGAGAAGAGGCAAAAAAACGAAATTTAGAATCTACTAGAGAGAATCTAGGAAAATTAATGCTAGAGCTTAGAGAAAAAAATGGACCTGGTGCAATTGCAGAATTAGTTAAACCACAAATTGAATCTTCAACATCAAATGTAATTTTAATAGATGGAGTAAGATCAAATGATGAAATTGAAGTGTTGAAAAAATTTGGCACTGTAAAACTATTGGCAATTCATGCATCAACTGATACTAGATTTGATTTTTTACAAAAAAGAGGAAGATCAGATGATCCACAAACAAAAGAACACTTTGAAGAAAGAGACAATCGTGAATTAGGAGTTGGTATTAGTAATTCAATTGCATTATCTGATTATGCAATTTCTAATATTGGTTTAACAAAAAAAGAACTAATCGAACAAACTTTTAAAATTATTCAAAGTTGGTTAGAATGAAAATTCCTAACATTAATTGTAAAATTGAAATGGTTTGCTCAGTGAACTTATCCGAAGATCCGGAAAAAGTTAAACAAGCAATTTCTAATATTTTTCCATTCTCAGAAATAAAAAATGAAAATTTTTCGATTAAGGCTCAGTCTAAAGAATTAAGATCTCTAGAAAAAATTTACGAATCAATTTCATCAACACAATCTCAAAAAAGCTATACACGAAATTTAGAAAACAATCTTGAAGATGACAAAACCTGGTTTTATCTAAATAAACAAGCAGCTTTTGTTGAAAAAGTAGCTATTTGTGATGAAGCGGAAGAATCTCCTATGGGGCCTATTAAGGTAATTTTGACTTCATCAAATATTGATGGAATAATAGATTGGATAGCTTTTCCAAATTGATGAAAATTAGCTAAGAAAATTCACTCTTTTTTGACTATTTTTTTTAGTTTGAATCTAAAATCCATTTTTTTGAATTATTAACTAATGTTCATTAAACTAGGCATAATTGCTGGTATTGTAATCTTAGGAGGCATGATTTTTTCTAATGAAATTGATAATTTGTTTCCCACAACATCTGCAACAGTATTTGATTCATTAAAAAACGATGTAAGTAATTTTGGTTCAAAGGCTTCTGATTCTGTAGAACAAAGAATTGATTCATCAATTGATAAAATTGTAGATAAGACATCCGAATCAATTTCTGAAGAAATTAGTGAAGCTGGTGATAAAGTCACAAACGAAATTTCTGAAGCAAAAGAATCTTCTCAAAAAGTGATTAAAGAAGAAATTTCAAATTTTAATCCTATAGAATCTATTCAAAATATTTTTACAGGTAATTCAAATTCAGGATCAACAAGTTCTTCACCAACTATACAAGAATCACCAAATAATGTTTCTACTCAAAATACTGTTCCAATTCCTCCTGAAACTTTGTCTTTATCTACCAAACAGCAATCTGATGAAAATATTCTTCTTCAATATGTCGATACAAGTGGTCAAACAAAAAGTGTTGATGTAGTAATTAGAACTGCAGACAAAGAAATTTTTTCTGGAACATTTTTTACATCAATGTTTGAGACAAATGTAAATGATGCAACTGGAATTCCATATTATGTTGATATGATTGTTGAACATGAAGATTATGGAACTGTAACATCATCAGTTTACAATCCAGGAGATTCTTCTGACACAAAAATTAATGGAATTTTTTCTCAATCATAATTAATTTTTGAATAATGAAACTAATTTTGGTAGTGACTCTGCACTAGTATTTCTAATTACTAAATCCATCTCCTCAGACATTTCTGTTTTTTCGGGATTAATTTCTATCAGTGTTGCATTGTTTTGTTTAGCATAAATTGGCAATGTATTTGCTGGAGATACTACAAGTGATGTACCTGCAATAATCATTAAATCACATTTCCTTGCAAAATTCATAGCATTTTGCCAAACATCTTGAGGTAATGATTCTCCAAACCATACAACATCTGGTCTAAGAATATTTCCACATTTGCAAAGAGGAGGGAAATTAGTAATTTCTGTCAAAATTTCTTCTTTATAATCACAAACTGAACACTTGATCTTTACAATACTTCCATGAAGTTCAAATACCTTTGAACTACCTGATTTTTGATGTAATCCATCAATATTTTGTGTTAAAACTACAACTTCAGCATATTTTTCAAGTTCAGCAATTGCTTTGTGGCCTGGATTTGGTTGTGCCTGAAAAATATTCATTCGTCTTTCATTATACCACTCCCAAATCAATTTTGGATTATCATAAAATGCATCAATTGTAGCCAATTTCATTGCATCATGATTTTTCCATAATCCATCTTTTTCTCTAAAAGTAGGAATTCCACTTTCTTGTGAAATTCCAGCTCCTGTCACAAAAACAATTTTTTCAAATTTCTTAATATTTTCTTCAATTAATTCAAACATTTTACTTAATTTCAATCTCTAAAAGATCGCTAGCAGTAATTACTGAATTATGAATTTCTTGTGCTTCCTTCAAATGTTCAATCTCATCTTTGTATCTTGCTGAAAAATGTGTCAAAATTAAATTCTTAACTTCAGCATTTTTTCCTAATGTTGCAGCTTGTTTTGCTGTGGAATGACATGTATCTTGTGCTCTAAGTTTTTCTTCTTCTAAAAATGTAGAATCAAATACAAGATAATCACAATTTTTAAAAAATTTCTCTAACTCTGGTGTTGACATTGTATCACCAGAAATTCCAATTTTTTTCCCTGGGCGTTTTTCTCCTAATACTTGATTAGGATTTATAATTTTTTCATTAACAGTAATCTCATTACCTTTTTGTAAATCACTCCATAATTTTCCTTCAGGTATTCCTAATTGCTTTGCTTTTTCTAAATTAAATCTTCCAGGTTTATCTTTTTCTTCAAATAAATACGAAAATGCTGTTACAGAATGATTTGCTTTACAAACATACATTGAAAATTTTTCATCTTCAAAAATTTTTCCTTCTTTAATTGTAGAAATTAAAACTGGAAATGATAATCCAAAATTTAAAATTTTAATGTTTGCACCAATAAATTCTTCAATTCCTTTTGGTCCAAAAATTTCTAATGTTTCAGTTCTATTTTGCATTGACATTGTTTGCAATAACCCTAAAATTCCTACACAGTGATCACCATGCATATGTGTAACAAATATTTTCATTTTTTTGTTCCAACCTAAACCTGATTTCATAAAAGATATTTGAGCAGCTTCACCAGCATCAAACATTAAGATCTCTCCATCCTTTTCTAAACATATACATGACAATCCTCTATTTTCAGTGGGCTGAGCTGCTGATGTTCCTAAGAATACAAGTTTCATTTAATCAGAATTGTTCTTGTCAAGCTTTTATGCCTATAGATATGATATTTTTTCAATCCACTTAATTTTAAATTAAAATCTAATTCTTTTTTGTACATTATTGCTATTTTCTTCTTTTTAGGAAGGCTAGCGAAAAACTTCTTTAGTATTTCTTGGGGTTTTTCTGATGTTTTTGAGGCTACTCCATATGGCAAATCAGTAACAATTCCATTAAATTTATCAGAGATTTTTGATAATCCTTGATATTCAGATTTGATTACCTCTGAACGATATTTGTTCGCCTTGAGATTTTCTTTAGCAATTTCACACATTTTTTCATCAAAATCTAACCCTATGGCATGTATTCCCATTGATTCTGCTTCAAGAAGTGTTGTGCCTGTTCCACAAAATGGATCACAAACTGTTTCTCCTTTTTTCAACCCAATCAAATTTATCATTAGTCTTGTTAATTTCCAATCCAATTCGTGAGGATGTTTTTTGATCTTTTTTGGCCTAATCTGACTTTTTACTCGTTTTGAAAACCCAAAAAAATTCTCATTATTTGTAAAAATAAGATACACCGTAATATCAGGATTTTTTAGATCTACTTTTGCATGAGAGAATTTTGATATCATATCTCCCATAGAGCTTTCTAGTTCTGGAATATTAAATTGATTTGATGATAAATTTACAATTCTACAAACAAATGTTTTAGCATTTTTTAAAACACCAATATTTTCTTCATCTAAAAATAATCCTGACATTTTGCGTAATATTTGTCCAGAGATTTTTACAAATGTTGCTCTCTTAGCTATTTCATTCCAATTAGTTTTAGATTGAACAATAACTAAATTAGAAATAACTTTAATTTTAGAAAACCTATCATACATTTTTGCAATTGCAGTAATTTCATCTATTGCAAGTTCTAAATAATCTTTAGATAAAACAAAAAAGCTTTCTGGCATTATTAAATTGCCTTTGCAATGGTATTAGATATATCTACAATTGATGTTTTACCTGGAATTGTATTTGCACTGATAATTTTAGTTACTCCTGCTTTTCTGATTCTTTTTTCTGCATCATTCATTAATAATGCATGTGTACATGCGACATACACTTTTTTACATTTTTGTTTTTTAAGAAATTGAGTAGCTTTTACAATACTTCCTCCAGTACTGATCATGTCATCAACCAAAATTAAATCTCTATTTGTAACCTCATCAAGATTCTTTGTTTTGATCTTAACTTTTCCTGTTTTTCTATCTCTTTTTTTCTCTAGTGCAATGAATTCTGAGCCTAATTCTTTTGCAAATTCTTTTGCTCTTTCCTTTCCTCCTTGATCTGGTGATACAACAAGAGGATTCTTCAGGCTCAATTTCTTGAAATATCGTACTAGTTCGGGAATTGCAGACACATTTTTTGTTTTAATTGAAAAATGTTTGAATCCAATCATACTGTGAATATCAACTGCAATAATTTTTGATGCGCCGGCTCCTTTGAACAGCTTTCCAAGAACTTTCATAGTTACAATTTCTCCAGGTAAAAATTCTCTATCCTGTCTTGCATATCCCATATATGGAATTACAGCAATTACTTCAGATGATGTTTCTTTAGCTTTTGAAATAAGTGATAATGCTTGAATTAGATTTGTATCAACTGGAGGATAAATTGATTGTACAACAATAGATTTTCTTTTAGAAATTTTTCCACTAAGTGTTATCTTACTTTCTCCATCAGCAAAAACTCTAATTTGTGATTTAACAAAATTTGCCTTTATTTTTCTAGATAATTTTCTTGCTACATCCTCAGAAGATTTACCTGCAATTACTGATAATTTACTCAACAAGAAAATGTGAATTAATGGGATTCTTAAGTTTTGAGAAAATTATTCGTCCTCGCCACTACCACGACCAAGATCTCCTATACCATATTTGTCAATAACCGAATTTCTCTGATCCTCTAACTTATCGATCTCTTCTTGTTCACGTTTTTCATCTCCTTGGTATACTGTTCTAATTGGCCATGGAATTCTAATATCATACTTCTTAAACTCTTCATACATAATCACCCTCATGTCTGTTTTAGTTTTGAATTGTGCACCATAATCTCTAACATAAACCCATAATGAGAAATCTAATGACGAATCATTAAACTGGTTAAACCTTACAACTGGCTGATTAATATCAACATGAATATCTTTATCACAACCACAACTTGGTTGATTATGTTTCAAATATGGACATCGAATTTGTCTAATGAGATGTCTACCTCTGCCATCAACCACTTCTTTCATTGCCCGTTTTCCAACTTTTACAAGAATAGCTGAAACTTGTTTAGGATCATTAAGATAAGAAACTCCCACATCTACAATTGCAGGTACCATCTTTATTCCCTGTGTATAATTAATCACCTGTGCATTAACTAATTGTCTTGTTGGAATTATTGCAACTGATTCATTTAATGCATCTCGAATATAGGTAACTCTAGGCGTAATTTTGTGTACATAGCCATTATATCCTGTATCAAGTTTTACACGCTCACCTTCGACAAATATCTTATCTTTTCTAATGAGAATATATGCAAAATAATTTTGCATTGTCTCTTGCAATGCCAATCCTATACCAATTGCCATTCCACCTGTAGCAGTAGCTAGTACAATCAAATCAACTCCCCACCAAGCAACAACTCCTAAAATTGTTGCAACAAAAATTCCAACTGGGAGTACCTGTTTTGCAGACTTTGGAATTCCCTCTCTTTTCTTTTTTGCATATCCAGGAGGACGAGAACTTGGTATTAGTGGTTCAAAGCCATTTGTTCTTTTTTCTTCTCTCCATACATCAATTGGAAATATTTCATCTGGTTTTGCACCTGGTTTTAATTTTCTTCCAGATTGGTTGTTACCAGTAATACAATTTTGATAATATTTTTCATATTTTAAACGCTCAGATTTTTTCCATTCTTCAAATGGTTTATCAACTAATTTTTCATATCCTCCAATTGGATTTCCTTTTGCAGTTCGAAATCGTTCTAAATCCAACATACCTTCTTCTGTTTCTAACATCTCCTTGAATTCCTCTTCTTCAATGTCTTCTGGAATGACTTTTGGTGGAACCCACTTGTACAATTTATGGAATAAATCGTCTTTATCATCAACAAATCCCCTCATTTCAAACCAAGCATCAAAATCCTCTTTTTCTAACTCTGTTTTTTCACGTTTGTTAAGACCAATTGGAATAAGATGCGAAATAGTATAACCAATTACCAAAATGTTGAATGTGTTGAGGATCTTTGCAAATATTTCTTGAGGTGAAATATCTTCATCTCCTTCTATCGTCAAATCCTCACCCAACAAAATTCCACTTTGTATGTGAACATTGATTAACGTGATAAACACAATTGCAAAAACTGGTAGAATTGCTCTACGTACAAATCTTGCTAAATGCGGTTTTTGATAATAGAATTTCTGAGAACCTACCCAAAATGAAAATTTCCTATAACCAATTACTATTCCAATTATTCCTAAAATCATTATGGAAAATGCAATTTGAATTGATTCATTTGATGCTAAAAGATGTGAAACTGTTTCAAACTCTCCAACTGGAATTTGTGTCAGGTCTCCTTCAGCTATAACCAATCACCATTCTAATCAAATTCATGTCCTAGAATACAAAGGTTAACCCATATTATCATATTTTTTGTGATTCTAAACAATTTTTCTGAGCCTAGAAATTCCCATGCGTAAATAGTCTGTAACTTTTATCAAGGGTAAACGTACTATTTACAAAATGACCTATCAAGAATCAGTCTGGGATGATTCTCCTTCACTAAAATCTTACACATTATCAAATTTTCGTACTCTTCCCCAAATCCAAAAACTTGGCGAAGAAAAACAATTTGAAATGGAAGTCGTGGGGAATGTATTACCATTTAAAGCAAATAACTATGTTGTTGAGCAATTAATTGATTGGAATAATATTCCAAATGATCCAATATTTGTTTTGACTTTTCCTCAAAAAGGTATGCTAAAACCAGAACATTATAAAAAAATGGAAACAGCACTAAAAAATAATTCTGATAAAAAAGAAATAGTAAACATAGCAAATGAAATTCGATTACAACTAAATCCACATCCAGCAGGACAAATGGAACTTAATGTTCCAACATTAAAAGATGGAACCAAACTTTATGGAATGCAACATAAATACAAAGAAAC
>Ga0114932_10005908_pt1 | contig 10660 bp, 10 predicted proteins | sample 2SBtaG_2_FD_87286 | JGI IMG/M metagenome (GOLD analysis project Ga0114932, IMG submission 87286) | Deep subsurface microbial communities from Kolumbo volcano to uncover new lineages of life (NeLLi) - 2SBTROV12_ACTIVE470 metaG | ecosystem: Environmental > Aquatic > Marine > Volcanic ... | reverse complement strand
GGAAAAATTATTCTTCAAAAAAAAGTTAAGATTAGTAAATTTGATACGGCTAAATCTTTAGCAAAAAAAGTTTTGATTCAAGAACACAAGCTGTATCCAAAAGCCATTAGAAAAGTACTTAGTTTTTAAAAAAAGAAATCTATTTCAATTTTTGCATTTTCAACACTATCAGAACCATGTACTGAATTTTTATCAATTGAAATCCCATATTTTTTTCTAATAGTGCCCTCTTCAGCATCTTTTGGATTAGTAGCTCCCATTAGTTCTCTATTTCCGAGAACTGCGTTATCTTTTTCAAGAACCATCACAACAATAGGTCCTGAGGAGAGATATGCACATAAATCATTGTAAAAAGGTTTGGTTTCATGAACTTTATAAAACTTTTCAGCTTCAGACTTTTCAATTTGAATTTTTTTTTCTTTTAATATTGTAAAACCCTTATTTTTAAACATCTCCTTAATTTCATTTTCTAAATTTCTTTCAACTGCATCTGGTTTTATAATCGACAAAGTCTGCTCTATGTTACTCATAATAGTCCTCTACTAGTTTGTTTAACAATCTAACACCATAACCTGTTGCCCCACCTGAGTTAAGAGCTCCACCATATTTTGAAAAAGCCATGCCCGCTATATCCAAGTGTGCCCACGGTGTTTTATTTAAAATAAATCTTTGTAAAAACTGTGCTGCTGTGGTTGAACCAGCTCCACCAACATAATTAATATTTTGCATATCGGCATTTTTAGAGTCTATTAACTTATCATAATTTTTATTTAATGGCATTCTCCAAACTTTTTCTTCTGTTTTTTCACCTACATCAATTAATTGTTTTGACAATTTATCATCATTTGAAAATAAACCAGCGTACTCTGATCCCAATGAAACAATTATTGCACCTGTTAAAGTAGCTAAATCAATAATAAATTTTGGTTTGTATTTTTCCTCTGTATAGGTAAGGGCATCTGCTAATACTAATCTGCCTTCTGCATCAGTATTTAAAATTTCTACTGTTTTGCCACTATATGATTTAACTATATCTCCTGGTCTTTGAGCATTTCCACCTGGCATATTTTCTACAAGACCAACAACACCTATTGCATTAACTTTTGCTTTTCTTAACGCTAAACTTTTCATTAAACCAACTACTGTGGCCGATCCAGCCATATCGTATGTCATATCTTCCATGAATTTTGCGGGTTTTAATGATATACCTCCAGTATCAAAGCAAACACCTTTTCCCACAAAAGCTAGAGGTTTTGAGTTATTCTTTAGTCCTTTCCACTCCATTGTCACCAGATAAGATCCTCTTATGCTTCCTTGACCTACACCCAATAAAGTATGCATACCTAATTTTTTTAATTTTTTTTCATCATAAACATTAATTTTTAAACCAATTTTTTTTAAAGAGTTTAATCTTTTAGCATACTCGTCAGGGTGTAAAATATTTCCTGGTTCAGATACCAAATCTCTTGCAAAGAAGGTTCCATCTTCAATAGCTTTAAATTTTAATTGATCAGCTTTAGGTGTTAAATTTTTTCCAATTACAGTTATGATCATTTTTTTTATACTCTTCTTTGATTTATACTTTTCAAAAATATAAGATTTCAATTTAATTCCATGCAAAAAATGCCCAATAAATTTTTTTGAAATACTTTTAGTTATATCTGAATTAATAATGAAATTATTTTGTTTAATCTCTTTAATATTATCATAAAATTTTGCCCCTAAACTCTCTGTTTCAGAGTCTGTAATATTTTTTTTATAAGAAACTAAAATAATTTTTTTCTTTGAATTTATATCAAAAAATAATACGTCTTTTTTTTTATCATTTATTTTCAATAAATCGTCTATGAAATAATAATCTGATTTTGAAAGGTATTTCTTTAACCCTGTTATATTGAAATTTTCATCTACAAATAAGACAAAATTATTTAAATTTTTATTTAAATAATGACTCTTATAATTAATTTGAATTGACATAAATTTTAAATACACTCGTTGAAATATGAATGTTATATAAGAACAAAAATACCATAATTCAATGAAAAAAATCTTGTTTAGAAAAATACTATTCGACTGTTTGAAGTTTTTTATTGTTACTATGATTGGAACAAGTGTAATTGTATGGGTTTTTCAAGCTGTAAACTACCTGGATATTATGGTGGAGGATGGAAGAAACTATCAGGTATATTTCAAATATACTATGTTAAGTTTACCAAAAATCATAAGCAAAATTTTTCCTTTCGCAATTTTTATATCTTTTTTTTATATATTTTCTAAATATGAAAATAAAAATGAGTTAATAATCTTTTGGACGCATGGAATTACAAAATTACAAGTAATAAATTTTTTTCTAAAAGCATCTTTGGCTTTGTTACTTTTTCATATAATTTTTATATCATTTTTAGTACCTTTCACTCAAGACAAAGCTAGGTCAATTATTAGAGAGTCCAATATAAATTTTTTTGATAGCTTGTTAACTCCTAAAACGTTTAATGATGTTATCAAGGGTGTTACAATATATACAGATGAAAAAAGAGCAGATGGAAGTCTAAAAAATATTTTTATAAAAAAAACTAATAATGACTCAGAGTTTGAAATCACTTTTTCTCAAACTGGAGAGATAAAAAATCTGAATAATAATCAAATTCTTGTTTTATACGATGGTAAAAATATAAAAGGTAATAAAACTAATTTAGACAGCTTTAGTTTTTCAAAGTCAGATTTTAATTTATCTAATTTAGAGACAAATGCTACAACTTACAAAAAAACTCAGGAAAATTCCACTTTTGAACTTATAAATTGTTACCTCGCTTTAGAAGATAGAAAAAAGAGAAAAGAAAATAAATTTAATGTGGAAAATTGTAGAAGTGATAATTTGTCAAATATATTTGGTGAGCTTTATAAAAGATTTATAATACCATTATATATCCCTATATTAATTTTGGTATCTTTAATTTTAATTTTAATTTCAAAAGAGAAATCTAATTATATAAAATTAAAATTATTAATATTTTTATTTGGTTTATTTATAATTATTTTTTCGGAGACAACTTTAAGATTTGTTGAAGATAATTTATTAGATAATATAAAATTGATACTATTACCATTTTTATCAACTATATTTTTTTATTCAGCCATAAGTTTCAAACTCAAATGGGGTGTTTACAAATAGTGTCATGAATACATATATAAAATTCATTATCATTTCTTTTCTAAAATCTTTTTTAAATATCTTTTTAATAATGTTTTCTTTAGTTCTAATATTAAATTTATTAAGTGAATTAGATTTTTTTAAAAATATAAATGTAAATACTTATTTTCCGCTATATTTATCTTTGCTTAACTCTGTTTCCCTTATTTTTGAAATGCTTCCTTTTATTTTTTTAATAAGTATTCAGTTTTTTTTTATTAATCTTTTTAAAAACGATGAATTAGATATTTTTAAATATTCTGGTCTCAGAAATACAGGTATTATTAAAATATTAAGCTTTACTACTTTATTGGTAGGAATTTTATTTGTTATCTTGTTTTATAATTTCGCCTCAAATCTTAAGAACATTTATTTAAAGTTAAAATCAAACTATACTTCTGATAACAAGTATCTAGCTGTAGTAACTAATAACGGTCTATGGATTAAAGATAAAATTGATGGCAAAATTCTCATTATTAATTCAAATAAAATTGAACCCAATTTTTTAATAGAAACATTTATAAGTGAGTTTGATGAGAACTTCAAAAACATAAGAAATATAAAAAGTAACAAAATAAATATAGAGAATAACGAGTGGTTGATCGAGGATGCAAGGATTTATAGGGAAAATATATCCTCGAATGTAAAAAATTTAAAAATAAAATCAAATTTTAATTATGAAAGAATACAAACATTATTTTCAAATTTATCCTCCTTATCGATTATAGAATTATTAGATCTTAAAAAAAATTATAAATTATTAGGCTATTCAAATGTAAAAGTGGATGTCCATTTGTATAAACTTTTATCTTATCCTTTTTATTTTATTTTAATTGTAATCTTTTCATCTATTTTAATGTTTAATTCAAAAAATTACAAAAGCACTAGTATTAAAATTTCAATTGGGTTGTTTTCATCAGTTTTGATATATTACATAAATAACTTTTTTTACGTTCTTGGGAACACCGAAAGAATTTCAATAATGTTAGCTATATGCCTTCCTTTATTGATGCTTAGTTTAATAAATTTATTAATGATAAGAAATATAAATGCTAAATAAATTTAAAATATTAATTTTTATTATTTTTATATTTCAATCTAATATTTTACTAGCACAGGATCAGTTCAATTTTGATGTGACTGAAATTGAGATTAAAGAAAATGGAAATAAATTTTTTGGTCTAAAAAGAGGTACGATTACTACTGACAGTGGATTAGTAATCAATGCTGATAAATTTATCTATGATAAAATTCTAAATATTTTAGATGCAGAAGGTAATGTAAAAATTATTGATAAATTAAATAATTATATAATTTATACAAATAAGATTACTTACTTAAAAAATGATGAAATTATATTTACTAAAGGAGATTCGAAAGCTGTTAATGATAATACGGTCATACTTGCTCAAGAATTTAAGTACTTACAAAAAACTAATCTCTTAATCGCAAAGAATAAAGTTACAATAGACGATCCTGATGAAGATATTGTAATTTTTAGTCAAGAAATAACCTACGATCAAAATAAAAACGTTATTTTTACTGAAGGTTTCACAGAGGCCAGAGTGCAAAATAAATATAATTTTTATTCAAAAAATGTTTTCTATAACAAACAAAATGCTGAACTTTCCTCTAAAAAAAAAACTCAAGTTTTAGATGATAAATATAACCTTTATGAATTAGATAAATTTAATTATTCTAAAAAAGAATTTTTACTAAAAGGTGAAAATGTCAAAATTAAAACCAATTTTAATTCCAACATAAATTCAGATGAATATTTCTTTGAAAGTGGTTTTTTTGATTTAGATAATAGAAATTTTAATGCTAGTAATACAAAAATAAGTATGCAGAAAAGTATATTTGGAAATATAGAAAATGATCCTCGACTCTTTGGGGTTACCTCCTTTAAAGAGGGCAAAATTACTCAAGTTAACAAAGGAATATTTACAAGTTGTAAAAAAAGAGAAGGGTGTCCTCCATGGAGTATTCAGGCACAAAAAATAATACATGATAAAAAGAAAAAACAATTAATCTATGATCATGCATTTATAAAAGTATATGATTTTCCAATTGTTTATTTTCCTAAATTTTTTCATCCTGATCCCACTGTTAAAAGACAATCTGGTTTATTGAAACCAATTTTAAATGAATCAGAGACACTTGGATCCTCCTTGCAATTGCCTTATTTTAAAATTTTATCAACTGATAGAGACATTACATTCAGACCAAATATTTTTAATAACAATATTTTTATGTTGCAAAATGAATACAGAGAGAAGACTGAAAACTCAACATTGATTGCTGATTTTGCATTTACAAATGGTTATAAGTCATCATTATCAAATAAAAAAAAAAGTATTTCTCATTTATTCGCAAAATATAAATCAAACCTAAATTTAAATAATTTTATATCTAGTAAATTAAACATAAATTTAGAAAAAGTTACTAATGATACGTATCTTAAAGTTTTTGATGGTAATTTATCAGAGATGGCAGTCAGACCTGATAAGAATAATCTTATATCATCGATTGATTTATCCCTTGAGCATGATGATTTTAATTTTTCAACTGGATTAACAAGTTATGAAACATTAAGTGGTAAAAATAGTGATAGATATCAATATGTTTTACCTTACTTCAATTTTTCAAAAAATCTTTTCGAAAATCAGGATTTATTTAATATTTCATTTAATTCATCAGGAAGTAACAATTTAAAAAATACTAATAATTTAAGATCCAGGATAGTAAATGATATAAACATAGAGAGTAATGATTATATATTTGACTCTGGATTAAAAAATAAATTTGGAACTTATCTTAAAAACTTAAACACTACTGGAAAAAATGATGATTTATATAAATCAAGTCCTCAAGTGGAATTGATGGGTATATTTGAAATGAGCTCAAGTCTACCTTTGATTAAATACGGAGAAATGTTTAACGATTATATTGAACCAAAAATTTCTTTTAGATTTAATCCAAGTAATATGAAGGATTATTCTAATAGTAGTCGGAAAATTAATACTTCGAATATATTTGAAATAAATAGACTTGGTCTAACAGACACTTTTGAGGAAGGTAAATCTATAACTTTAGGGTTTGAATATAAAAAAGAGAGAATTGAGAATATAAATAACTATTTTGGATTTAAAGTAGGTTCTGTATTTAGGCATGACGACGAGGTAAGAATTCCTTCATCGAGTTCTATTAAACAAAGTGGAGACCTGATTGGATCTGTAGAAGGTAATTTAAATAAAAATTTTAATTTTTCTTATGATTTTGCAATTGATAATAACTACAAAACGTTAGAGTATAATTCGTTTAACGCTGATTTTAATTTTAACAAATTTTCAACTGGTATAAAATTTATAGAAGAAAACGGTAAAATTGGAGATGCAAATTCAATTGAAAATACTCTGAGATACAACTTTGATGAAAATAATTATTTATTCTTTAATACTAGAAGAAATAGAAAGATTAGTTTCACTGAATACTATAATTTAATCTATGAATATAAAAATGATTGTCTTACCGCTGGCATAAAATACAACAAAACTTATTATCAAGATAGAGATTTGTTACCAACTGAAAACTTTATGATTTCAATTACCCTTTTCCCTTTAACTACTTACGAAACTAATTTTGATGGTATTCGATAAAGAGATAATTAAAAAATACTTAATAATAATATTATTATTTTTTTTTACACATCAAAATTTAGAGGCAATTGAAAATAAAATTCTTATTCAAATTGAAAATGAAATAATTACAAGTATTGAGATTTTTAAGTATTCACAATATTTGATTGCTTTAGACAAAAATATTAGAAACTTAAATGATGAAGAAATTTTTGAAATAACAAAAAATTTACTGATTAAAGAAAAAATTAAAAAAATTAAACTTAAAGATGAAGGCCTAAAGTTAAGATTAGATGAAAAAATGTTAGATAATTATATTAGGTCAATTTTTTCAACCAAAGGAATAAATAACATAAGTGACTACAAAAAATTTTTAAACAATTTAGAAGTGGATTTTGAAACTATGAGAGAAAAATTAACAATTAATTTACTCTGGAATAACTTAATATTTAAAAAATTTTCATCTAAGTTAAAAATAAATAAAAATATACTTAGAGAACAAATCGAAAATCAAAAAAATAATTTTTTAGAATCATATTTGTTGTCTGAAATATTTTTTGAAGCAACAGATAAACTCAATATGGATAAAAAGAATAAAGAAATAAGGATGTATATTGATAAAGAAAATTTTAAAAAAGCGGCTTTGGTGTTTAGTCAGTCAGAGTCTGCAAATGATGAGGGAAATATTGGTTGGATAAATGCTAATGCTTTAAGTAAGAATATAAGTAAAGCTCTATCCTCTTTAAAAAAAGGAGACATTACAAATCCAATTTCTGTACCTGGTGGTTTTTTAATACTTAGATTGGACGACAAAAAATTTACTAAAAAAGATGTAAATTTGGAAGAAGAATTAAATAAATTGATAAAAATTAAAACTAATCAACAATTAAGTCAATTTTCAAATATATATTTTAACAAAGTAAAAAAGGAAATATTAGTTAATGAATTTTAAAAGTTCTATCTTAATATTTGCAGGTGAGCCTAATAGTATTTTTCTAGAAATTTTTTTCAAATCTATAAAAAAAATTAAGATTCGAAATCCATTAATTTTAGTTGGGTCATATAAATTAGTCACACTTCAGATGAAAAAATTGAATTATAAAAAAAAAATTAAAGTATTAGACCCAAAAAAGTTAAAAAGTTACAGGCTTGATAATACTTCAATTAATTTAGTCGATATAAAATACGAAACAAGTAAAGCTTTTGAAAAAATTTCATCTAAGTCAAATAATTATATAAAAAAATGTTTTGATACTTCTTTTAAGATAATAAAAAAATATAAAATTAAAAAATTTATTAATGGTCCAATCAATAAAAAAACTTTTTTAAATAAACAATTTTTAGGTATTACTGAGTACATTTCATATAAATTTAAAACAAAAATGAATGCTATGTTAATTTACAACAAAAAATTATCTGTTTGCCCAATTACTACTCATTTGCCAATTAAACTAGTTTCAAAAGAAATAAATAAAAAAAATATCTCAAAAAAAGTTTTTTTAATAAATAATTTTTATCTAAAAAAATTTGGTTTTAGACCAAAAATAGCAATTTTAGGTCTTAATCCTCATTGTGAAAGTGTTGATAAATATAGCGAGGATGACAAAATTATTAAACCAACAATTAAATATTTAAAAGCAAGATATAATGTTTCTGGCCCATACTCTGCTGATACTATTTTTTTAAAGAATAATCGTAAAAATTTTAATGTTATTATTGGAATGTACCATGATCAAGTTCTCACACCGCTAAAGACCCTATATGAATACGATGCAATTAATATAACATTGGGCCTGCCATTTGATAGAGTATCTCCAGATCATGGGCCTAACGAAAAAATGATTGGCAAAAATATCTCAAACCCATTAAGTTTGATAAGAGCAATTCAATTTTTGGAAAAAAATTGATTAAAGCCAAAAAAAGTCTTGGTCAGAATTTTTTAATAGATGCAAATATTCTAGAAAAAATAGTTAATGTAACTCAAATTAAGGAAAAAAATATTATGGAGATAGGTCCCGGTACTGGGGCTCTTACTTCTTATATTTTAAAAAAAAATCCTAAAAAGTTAATAGTTATTGAAAAAGACAAAAATCTTGCAGAAATACTTAAGCAAAATTTTAAAGAAGAAGTAACAGTAATAAATAAGGATATTCTTGAGATTGATGAAAACTCACTGATAAGAGAAAAGTTTACTGTGTTTGGCAATCTTCCATATAATATTTCAACTGAAATATTGAGTAAATGGATTATAAATTTAAAAGATGAATTTTGGTTTGATCATCTCGTTTTAATGTTTCAAAAAGAGGTGGCTAACAGGATTATCTCAAATTTTAATACATCAACTTATGGCAGACTTTCTATATTAGCAAATTGGAAACTCAAAGTTGTTAAAGTTTGCGATATAAAACCTGAGTGTTTTTCTCCAAAACCAAAAGTTGATAGTTCTTTATTATTATTCACTCCAAAAAATAAAATATTTAAGATTAAAGATCCTAAAAACTTAGAGAAAGTTACAAGAGTTTTTTTTAGTCATAGAAGAAAAATGTTAAAAAAACCATTTAATCAACTTTTTAATGGGGACCAAAAAATATTAGATAAGCTCAAAATTGATTTAAATCTTAGACCTCAAAATTTAGACTTTGAAACTTACTATAAATTAACTAGCGAATATGAGGATTTAAGAAGTTAATTTTTCTATATGATTTCTAATATACTCAGCATCATAATCTTTAGACCCATTATTTATTTCTGCATCAATTAAATTTTTTATTTTAGAGTAACAAGTTTTAATACTATCATTTATAACTACGTAATCATAATTAATCCAATGCAACACATCTCTCCCAAATTGTTTCATTCTTTCTTCAGCAATTAATTTATCTTTCATGTCTCTATTTGAGAGTCTCTCAAACAATATCTCTTTACTCGGTGGTAAAATAAAAAAAGAGATTAACTTATAATCTAAATTTTTATTCTTAATTTGATCAGCACCTTGCCAATCAATATCAAATAAAACATTTTTACCTTTATTAAGCTTACCAATAACTGGTGTTCTTGTAGTCCCATAAAAATTACTAAAAACTTTCGCATATTCTAAAAATTCCTCGTTTTTAATTAACCTTTTGAACTCACTTTCATCCACAAAAAAATAATCTTCGTTAGCTGTCTCATAAGGTCTAGGTTGTCTGGTTGTATGAGATATGGAGATTTCAAAGTTATCTAACTTAGATAACATTTTAACTAATGTAGTTTTACCTGCTCCAGAGGGAGAGGATAAAATTATCATTACCCCATCTTGTTCTGAGGGCATTAGATTTTCTAGTTAGCTTTTCCTTCGATAAACTTAACTGCATCTCCAACAGTTAAAATTTTCTCAGCTTCACTATCTGATATTTCAGATCCAAATTCTTCTTCGAAAGCCATCACTAATTCAACTGTATCTAAACTATCAGCTCCTAAATCGTCTATAAAACTAGACTCTTCGTTAACTTTTGCCTCATCGATACCTAGGTGATCAGCTACAATTTTTTTTACTTTGCTTGAAACGTCTTCTGACATATTGATCCTTTTCGTTATAAATTCTTAATAGTTTAAAACTATGTTTTGTCAAGCCATATACATGCCCCCATTAACATGTAATGTTTCTCCATTGATATAGTTTGATTGATTTGAGCACAAAAAAAGTACCGCATTAGCAACATCATCAGGTTCGCCCAGACGTGCTGAGGGTATTTTTGATATTATAGCTTCTTTAAATTTTTCATCTAAATTATCAGTCATAGCTGTTTTAATAAAGCCTGGTGAAATGCAATTTATATTTATATTTTTTTTT
>Ga0114932_10005905_pt1 | contig 10662 bp, 8 predicted proteins | sample 2SBtaG_2_FD_87286 | JGI IMG/M metagenome (GOLD analysis project Ga0114932, IMG submission 87286) | Deep subsurface microbial communities from Kolumbo volcano to uncover new lineages of life (NeLLi) - 2SBTROV12_ACTIVE470 metaG | ecosystem: Environmental > Aquatic > Marine > Volcanic ... | reverse complement strand
GCTCAAGCGATGGCCCTTCCATCGACGACCCCGTTGTCGGGAAGACTGGCGGCCAAGCTGTTGGGATGTGCGGCATCAATACGCACCTCGGCAATGGTGCCGATCAAGGTTGGCGGCGCGCTGACATGCACGGCCTGCATGTAAGGGCTGCGGCCGAGCAATTGACCACGGTGGCGCCCCGGGCCATCGAGCAAGACCGGTTGGCTGGTGCCGACGCAGGCCCTGTTGAAGGCCTGCTGTTGGCGGTTCAGCAGTTCCTGCAGCGCCGCCAGTCGTTCTTTTTTGGCCGCCTCGTCAACCTGCCATTCCATGGCGGCGGCCGGCGTCCCCGGGCGCGGACTGTATTTAAAGGAATAGGCGCCGACGAAACCGATTTCCTCAACCAAGGCCATGGTCTCGCGAAAATCCCGGTCGTCCTCTCCGGGGAAGCCGACGATGAAGTCCGATGACAGCGCCAGATTGGGCTGCGCGGCGCGCAGGCGGCCCACCAGGCGCCGATAGTCGTCGGCGGAATGGCGGCGGTTCATGGCCTTCAAGACCCGGTCCGAACCGGACTGCACCGGCAAATGCAGATACGGCATGAGCTTCGGCACATCGCGATGCGCGGCGATCAGATCGTCATCGACGTCGGCCGGATAGGACGTGGTGTAGCGGATCCGCTGAAGACCATCGATGGCCGCCAGTTCCGTGATCAACCGGCCAAGCGACCATTCCGCCGCCGCGCCGCCATCCGGTGCCGCGCCGTGATAGTTGTTGACGTTCTGGCCGAGCAGTGTGATCTCGCGGACACCGGCATCGGCCAAACCCCTGGCGTCACCCAATATCTGCGCCGCCGGGCGGGAATATTCGGCGCCCCGGGTATACGGTACAACACAGAAGGTGCAGAATTTATCGCACCCTTCCTGAACCGTCAGGAAGGCACTGGTGCGGCCCTTGGCCGAGGGATCGGGCAGGTGGTCAAACTTCGATTCAGCGGGAAAGTCCGTATCCAGCACGGCGCCTGTCTGGCGATGCGCGCGGGCCACCATTTCCGGCAAGCGATGGTAAGTTTGCGGCCCGAAAACCATATCCACATAGGGCGCGCGCTTAAGAATTTCCTCACCCTCGGCCTGGGCGACACAGCCGGCCACCGCGACCATCATGGTATCACCATCGCCGACGGTACGCCGTTCCTTTATAAGGCGCAGGCGGCCAAGATCGGAATACACTTTCTCCGCCGCCTTTTCCCGGATATGGCAGGTATTGAGGATCACCAGATCGGCCTCATCGGGCAGATCCGTCGGCTCATAGCCGACGGGCGCCAGAATGTCCGTCATACGCTCTGAATCGTAGACGTTCATCTGACAGCCGTAAGATTTGATATGGAGCTTTTTGGCCAATGGCTTACGCGAAATATCTCGTGCCCAGGTTCAACGACCATGTGTCAATAACGGAAACCTAGCATCGCTGGAAGCCCTGTCAAGGAACGCGCTCATTCTTCACCTTCCTTCAAGGGCACGCCATAGAGCTCAAGGCGGTGCCCAACAAGGCGCATGCCGTGGGCCCGGGCGATCTTGTCCTGCAGGGCCTCGATCTCTTCGTTCTGAAATTCCACGACACTGCCCGACTTCACGTCAATGAGGTGATCGTGATGCTCTTCGGTCACTTCCTCGTAGCGCGAACGGCCGTCGCCGAAGTCATGGCGCTCCAGAATATCCGCTTCTTCCCACAGCCGCACCGTGCGGTACACGGTGGCGATGGAGATGCGGGGGTCGAGATCACTGGCTCTGCGGTGCACTTCTTCGACGTCCGGATGATCGTCGGCGGTCGACAGCACCCGGGCGATGACGCGCCGCTGCTCCGTCATCTTCATGCCTTTGTCGATACATAGTTTTTCGATGTGTGTGTCCGGCATACCGCCATTGTCCGTTCAAAATTTCCGTGCCTGGCCGGAGAAACATGTCCGTCGCTGCCATCTTCATATGGCGCGTGCCGGGAATATTACACCGGTTCAAGAAAAGGCCACGGCTTTTTTCCACGTTCTGCGGCGGCGTCTGATCGGTTCGGCGTTCACCGGCACGTTCACTTCCGTTTGCGCCGGGCTTTCGTGCCGAGGCCGATTTTTTTCGCCAAGTTGGAACGATGCTTGGCGTAATTGGGCGCCACCATGGGATAGTCCGCCGCCAGACCCCAACGTTCCCGGTACTCCTCGGGCGTCATGTTGTAAGCCGTCTTCAGGTGGCGTTTCAGCATTTTCAGCTTTTTGCCGTCCTCGAGGCAGACGATATAATCGGGAAAGATCGATTTCTTCACGGCGACGGCAGGTTTCGGGCGATCCGGCACAACCGCTGCGGTGCCCAAACCCGACAGTGTCTTGTAGACGTCCTGGATCAATTTCGGCAGGTCGTCGGGCGCCACCGTATTGTTTCCGGCGTGGGCGGCAACGATTTCCGTTGTAAACTCCAGAAGTTCGCTAATATTCGGATTGTCGCTCATGCCAACTTGGGCCTCCGACCGGTTTTTTTGGTACTGTTTCCGGTTTTCACCGGACAGCAAAAGAATTGTAACAATAAAGAACAAGTATCGATGTTATATATGATACACGCAGAAGAAAGCAAGCTACGATGGAAGTAGAAGACGTCACAGTAACCGAAGACAAGATTGCTGATTTCTTTATAGATATCACCGATCAGGTCTGTCCGCTGACCTTCGTCAAGACGAAACTGCTTATTGAAAGCATGCAGCCAGGACAAACGGCGGAAGTCCGTCTTCAAGGCAGTGAGCCCCTGGAAAACGTCCCGCGTTCGGTTGAGGAACACGGCCACGCGATTTTAAGTCTTTCGCCGGAAGACCCGGACGGCGCCGACGACGGCGTCCACCGGTTGCTTCTGCGCAAAACCTAGGGCCGCAAGCGCCCGCCGTTGACGGGCACGACGGCATCCGGCGGCCGGAGATACACCGGTGCCGGTCGCGGCACGTCTTGACCCTGTGTCCAGCGCTGGCCGGCCAAGCCCGCCAACACGGCGGCATCGGGATAATCAATGCCTGCCGATGTGCACGAAATGCCGGCCGCCCCCAGCATCGGCACCGCGCGGTCTGCTGCGTTGCCAGCGACCACGAGGCGTGCATCGCTGGCCGTGAAACCGGCGACATGGCCGGCCAAGGCGTCCGGCAGGACTGCCGCGGGCTCAGAGATGGCCCGCCCCGCACCTTCGAAAACCTGGACATAGAAATCGGCACGCTTCGAATCCATGACCACGACAAGGCCATCGCGGTCGCCCTCGACGGCGGCCGCGATGGCTTCCGTTGTCGTCACCCCGAAGCAGGGCACCGCCGCCGCCAGCGCCAGCCCGCGCGCCGCGGCAAGGCCGACCCGCAATCCCGTGAAGGCGCCGGGACCGACCGTGACGGCGATCAAATCAACGGCCTTCACCGGCTTGCCGGCCTCCGTCATAACCTCGGCGATCATCGGCATGAGGCGTTCCGCGTGACCGCGTTCCATCAATTCATACCGGTGCGCACGGACCTCTCCGTCCGCCCGGAAGGCGGCGGAACAGGCGTTGGTCGCCGTGTCGATGGCCAGGATGGCACTCACCCAGAAGGCTCCTCAATATCAGTAGAGTTCCATACGCCATGCGCCGTAGACGAACAAGGTAACGGCAGCGGCGGCCAACACCGTGAACGGCGGATTCCAACGCCAAGCGATGACGTAACTGGACACCGGCACGAACCTGGACATCATCAACGTCGTCCCGGAGACCGGCGAAATCAGCGTCGTCAGCCCCCACGCCCCCAATAGGCACATGCCGACGATCTTCACCGGCAGCCCGAGGACATCGGGAGGCAAGGCCTCGGCAACGATGATCACCGGCACCAGGGGATGCATGCCCAGGAATCCCAGTCCCAACACGCCAAATACCAAACCGGCAATGATCCAGCCGCCGCCGTCCGCCAGACCGCTCAGGGCCTCGGTCGGAAACCCGGCCGCGATGCCGACACCGACAATACTGGACGCCGTGAAGGCCAGGGCCTCACTGCGCAGGCCGGCGGCCCGGGCGATGACGCTGCGGGCCAGGTTGAAGGCGCAGCGCCTCGGGCCAACGGTGGGCCGTTTGACCATCGCCATCCAGGCCATGCCGAACGGCGGCGCGACAAAGCCCAGGACCACCGGCAGGCTCTGACCGGTCCATTCAACGGTACCAATGACCGCCACGATCAAGGAACCGAACACCGCCACCAAATGACCCACGTGGACGGCGCCCAAGCGGACCGCTGGTGTTGTCGGCGTCTGCGCTGCACCTGCCGGGCGGCGATAGCGCAATCGGTCATAACCCCAGGCGCAGGCAATACAGATGATCGCCAGCGGCATACCGCCGCTGACCGCATCCGACCAATCCAGTTCAGGCAACGCGATCAAGATTACAACCACACCGACAAAAAACGGCGACCAGGCCGCAGCCACCACATAACTTTGCATCAGCGCCGACGCCATGCGGCGTTGCAGAACCGGGTCCTTTTGGCGCTCCACCATGGTCGATAGCAAGACAAGACCGGCGACATTTAAGACGGCACCCAGAAGATGCGCACTGGCGGCCAAATAGAGGAACCGGCGTCCGGGCGGTTGCGAAACCACGGTGCGCTGGACCGCCTGCAAAGCTGGACTGGCGGCGGCCGGCGTCTGCAACCACATGATCGCGAAGAACAACACCAAAAACAGTTGCGCTTTGGCAAGACCGGCGACCAAGACATCAAAAACGGGTTGCGCCGTCGCCCCAACCCCCAGGCCGACGGCCAAAAGTACCGCCGCCATGGATATCTGGAACATCGGCACGCGGCGAAGTTCGATGGCCAAAAAGACCACCGTTGCGACGATGCCGATCCATCGCAGCATCGGCCAACCAAGCACGGCATCGCCAACGGCGGCGATGACGACGGCGACATATAATCCGCTCGACAGGCCAATTCGGTCGGGCGGCGCGGTGGCGCCGGGCGGCGCGTTCTCCGTCATACGACCGCCCTTACGCACCGAAACCGGCGCCGATGAACACCTGGTCCTGAACCTGTTGATTGACGGGGTCACACATTTAGGCCTCCAGGCCGCGAGATGGCGCCACCATCATCCCGGCGAAAATAAAAATCAAGTTTCTGTGGCCTTCGTCACAGCGGATGACCTATTTTCCCTGTAAGCGTTACTCAGGGACAAGGTAACAGCCGTTTGGCTTCGCCGTTCGATAACGTATTGAGGATTTTTTGGGGGTACCATGACCAGTGGTTTCGTTCGCCTATTTCGTCTAAATTCTGATCTTAATCTTTTCGCCCGCCGGACGCTGTTGGCGCTGCTGGCCTTAATTTTTCTGGCCGTCCAGGCACCCGGCGCCGCTGCCCAGACCTTTGCCGCGGACGCTGAAGCCGCTGCCGCCAAGGGCTCCGTCACCCTCAACGACATTCCGGCCATCAAGAAGTTCCTTGGCTCCTTCGGCGCCAAGAAATTGGGCAAGCTGAAAATCAACAACGCGACGTTCGACGGCGGTGTTTTGAAGGCCGACGTCAAATTCATCAACATCAACTGGCGCTTCACCGCCTATTCGGGCGGCACCTTGAAGAACACCTTCTTCACCTTCGGGCCGACCAGCACGGTCAGTTTCAAGAAAATGTTCAGGAAGGTGCCAGGTATTGAGCTGCTCGATATTCTGGTCTTCGACGACCAGCTGTTGGCCATCGCCGGTGCCGATTTGGAACTGGACGCCGACGACCTGCCCGACGGCGCGCGGGCCGAGATCGACCGCTTCTACGAAGGCGGCGACGATTATACGTTCGAGGTCGCCCAAGGCCTGAAACTGTTCGGTGCCCTGGACCTCGGCAAAGCCAAGGCGCTCAACGACGCGATCAAATTTCTTGGCGGCAAATCCTCGAAGGTGCAGCTGACCGCCGCCCTTTCGACCTCAATCCTGGACGCCATGTTGGGCGGCAGCCTGCCCAAGCCGGAACTGTCCATGACCGCGACGCTGCCTACGTTCCGGCCAAAAATCGGCGGCCTCATCCAGTTGCCCGCGAATGTCCAATTCGCCTTCAATTCGAGCCTGTCAACAGAAGGCGCCTCCGTCGGCTTTTCCGGCACCACGGATTTCAAGATCGGCGGCCAGACCGTGCCCATGACATTGAGCGAGACGATCACCCTGGATACGTCCGGGGCGCCGGAGATCGGCGTCTCCATGTCGATCTTCGAGGGTGAGCCCTGGGAAAAGGCCTTCGGCCTGAAGTTCCTGACCATTGAAGACTACGCCATGGAAATGACGGCCGATGTGTCGGGGACCCTGTCCGTTGGCACCAGCGGCAAGACCTCCATCGGCGGCAAGACCTTCGATATCGCCACGTCCGCGCAGTTCGGCACCACCACGGCCGGCCTGCCGTTGCCGGAAGCCATCAGCCTGGAGATCGACGACGGCCCCAACAAGGTCGGGTCGCTGGGTCTCAAGGACATGCTATCCATCTATCGCGACCTGTTGAAAGTCACCAGCGGCGGCAATATCAAGATCCCGTTGGATGCCGTCCCCGACGTTTCCATCGCCGGCACGGAAAAAGGCAAGGGTCCGAAGATCAGCCTCAATCTGGAGGCCGGCGGTGATTTCGGTTTCGATATCTCCGGGGCGCTGCGCATACTGGGCACCAACATCGCGACCGTCGAAACCGCCTTCATGAGCGCCGACGAAGGTATCGAGATCAAGGCCAAGACAAAGAAACTGGGTGTCGGTCCGCTGTCTTTGCCGAACGCGTCGGTGCATGTGCGCGCCCGGGTCGACCGCGAGAACGGCACCTTCCCGCCGCCCAAGGTGGAGCTGAGCGCCGAGGCACTTTCCCTGTTCGGCTCAAAGGCGACGGTCGATGTTACCATGCTGCTGACCAAGGCGACCCTGGCCGCCAACGCTGATTTCGGCGAATTGTTCAAATTCGACCTGAAGGCCTTCGCCGGCATCGAGAATCTGAAAAAGTTCACCGACTTCGCGAAAACCGACTTTTATCTGACGGCAACACTCAAATCCGATCCGGCGAAATGGATTCAGACCTCAGGCAAGGCCGCCGTCAAGAAAGCCTTCGATGGATTGAAGCCCGGACTCAACAAGGCCGTCGCCGGCCTGACCTCGGCGCAGAAAGAGGTTGATACCCTGAACGGCAACATCGCCTCGATGCGTAAGACGGTCAAGGCGGAGCGCGCCAAATCCACGTCGTCGATCAAAAGCGCGGAGAACGAAGTCAATAAACTTCAGCGCGATATCAACAGCCTGAATTCGAAAATCAGCACCAACAAACGCAAGATCAAAAGCTGCCGCCAAAACATGAAGGTCTGCTGGTGGCAGCCGTTCAAGAAGAAGTGCAAGAATGTCCCCAACTATCCAGCACGCGGCGTCTGTGAAGCCGGCAACACGCCCTGGCGGACCGCCATTGCCGGCCTGGAGACCGCCAAGCTCGGGGTCATTGCGGCGAAAGCGACATCTCAGAAAACCTTGGAAGCCATTCGCAAGGGCATCACCGCCATTCCCATCGATGCGGACCCCCGCATCGTCGGGCTGTTCTCGGCCCTGCACACGGCGAAGATTGCCCTGGAAGCGGCAAAACAGACGGTCAAGGGCGTCGGCAGTTTCACCGACATTCTGGCCAAGGGTGTCGCTGCCGTCGGCAAGGCCGACGTGTTCGCGTTGAACAACGGGGCCATCCGCGGCAGTCTGCGCCAGGGCCTGAAGGGCGAACCGGTGGTCCTGGACATGGATTTCCGGCTGTTGGGCAAGAATTACAAGAACCGTTTTGCGTTCTCGCTGACGGACTGGAAATTCAACGCCAAGCAATTCGAAGTCATCGCCCTGGCGGCGGCCGTGAAGACGGTGATCAAGGTCGGCAAGGCAGCGAAGATCGTGCCGCATGTGTTGTTGGATGAGGTCGAGAAGCTATATCTGAAACGCCAAGGCGAGGTCGACGCGGCCGTCAACAAGGCCTTGGAGGGCGGCGGTGTCGGCTCCAACGAAGAGGTCGCCAGCCAAGGCATGGGCCGCGAAGTCGTCGTCAGTCAACGGGTCCGGCAAATCCAAAACAAGGCTGCCCGCAACAGGGATTTAGCCGCCCGCCAGAAAATTCACGCCATCAAGGCCGCCATCATGCAACGGCGGCTGGGTGATCTGGCCGGCAAGTCGAAATGGGTTCGCGTCGCCGGCGCTGCCGTCGATGTGGGGTCTGGCGCCAATGGCAAGACCTGGGTCATCGGCACCAACAAAGTTGGCGGCGGCTACGGTATTTACCGGTGGGACGGCAAGTGGACCAACATCAAAGGCGGTGCCGTCCGCGTTGATGTCGGTCCGGGTGGACATGCTTACGTGGTCAACAACAAGGGCAACATCTACCGCCACGACGGCAAAACCTGGCACAACATCCCTGGCGGCGCCTACGACATCGGTGTCGGGGCCAACGGCAAAGTCTGGATTATCGGGCGCAACAAGGAAGGCGGCGGCTTCGGCATCTACCGCTGGGACAGCAAATGGACCAAAGTTGCCGGCAGCGCCGTGCGCATTGATGTCGACCCGAGAGGTCACGCCTGGGTGGTCAACAACAAGGGCAACATCTACCGTCACGACGGAAAGAAATGGAACAAGGTACCGGGCCTCGCCAAGGATATCGGTATCGGCGCCAACGGCACGGTGATGGTCATCGGCACCGATGACAGCCCTTATGCCTGGAGCGGCAACAGGTGGAACAAGGTGGTCGGCAAGGCCCGCAATATCTCTGTCGCCAGCAATGGCGATCCCTGGGTGGTCAACGCCCGGGGCAAGATCTATGGCTGGGATCGGGCCTCCAAACTGAAACCGGTGAAGCCGAAAGTCGCGCCCCTCAGGCAATTGTTCCCGGGCAGCATTGTGCATTTCCAGATGCAGCATTCGAAGCGCTGCATGGACAATTCCGGCAGCACCAAGAAAGGCGCCCAGTCGTGGCAGTATGACTGCAAACGCACCAACACCAACCAGCGATGGCGGATCGCCTACAAGGACGGCACCTGGTTCAATATCGTCAGCGGTCGCACCAAGATGTGCCTGGACGTTGCCGGCAATTCCAAGAGCAAAGGCGCGAAAATCCAACAATGGCCGTGCCACAAGGGCGCCAATCAGCAATGGCGCCTGGATGACCGCGGCAAGGGGTATTTCCGCCTGATCGCCCGGCATTCGAACCTGTGCATGGATGTGTCCGGCGGCAAGAAGGACAACAGAGCCGGCTACATTCAATGGTCCTGCCACACCGGCGGCAACCAATTGTTCAAGCTCTACTAAGGCGTTGGACGGCTTGCGGCCCGGGGGTTCTATTTCGAATTGGAACTTCCGGCGCCTAACTGCTTGTGTTTGCAAGCGGAATCGGAATAATCTCGCATTGGAGTTACGGGGCATGAAGATAAAAGCCTTCGTTTTGGGGATTTGGGGACTGTTTTTTGGTGCCCTGGTGCCGGCTGCGGAAGCCGCCACCTCTGCCGTCGTGCTCATGTATCACCGGTTCGGCGAAGCTGAATATCCAACCACAAACACCACCATGGAACAGCTGGACATCCATATCGCGGAGCTGACGTCGGGGCGTTACACGGTGATGGCCTTGCCGGACATCGTTGCCCGATTGAAGGCTGGAGAAAGCCTTCCGGACCGCACCGTCGGCATCTCCATCGATGACGGCTACCGGTCCATTTATTCACTCGCTTGGCCGCGCCTGCGTGATGCCGGCCTGCCGTTTACCGTGTTCATCGCCACCGGCCACATTGATCAAGGCTCATCCAGACATTTAACCTGGGCACAGATCCGCGAGATGCAGAATTCCGGTGTCACCATCGGCCATCATACGATCTCTCACCTGCACATGCCGACGGCGACGACGGCGCGCCTGGACAAGGAGATCGGCGGTGCGCGGGCGCGCTTCGAAAAGGAACTGGGCATCCAGCCCAACCTGTTCGCTTATCCCTACGGGGAAGCCGGCCAGCAGGTTGCGGCGCAGGTGAAGGAATCCGGTTTCGCCGCCGCCTTCGGCCAGCATTCGGGCGTCATCGGATCGACCGGCGACATGTACTACCTGCCGCGCTTTGCCATGAACGAAACCTACGGCGATCTGGCGCGCCTGCGTCTGGCGATCAACGCGCTGCCCTTGACGGTCGCCGACGTCACCCCGCCCGATCACCTTATCGGGTCGGCCAACCCACCGTCCATGGGGTTTACGGTGAAGGGCAACATGGGGGACCTGAAACGTTTGTCTTGTTTCGTCTCCCATGCCGGCCGCGCGGAGATCACACACCTGGGGCCGCGCATGGAAGTCCGGACGGAAAGCGCATTTCCGAAAGGCCGGACCCGGCTCAATTGTACCCTGCCGGTCACCGGCGGCCGCTGGCGCTGGTACGGCCGGCAATTCCTCCGCCCATGAAACGGAACCGTGGCGCCCGATGGCGCCGCGTAAGTCCGTTTCATCCCCCGGAGGGGGCTTAATGATCACACCATCGCATCCGTCGGCACGATCAATTGAGAATTGTGGAGAGAACCGTGGCGCCCGATGGCGCCGCGTAAGTCCGTTTCATCCCCCGGAGGCAAGGACCATCTGGTGGCAATCGTGGATTGGGCACATCGGTCTGGCCGGCATAACCTGGGCTTACGTGGCCGGGTTGGCGGCCTCGGC
>Ga0114932_10005904_pt1 | contig 10663 bp, 8 predicted proteins | sample 2SBtaG_2_FD_87286 | JGI IMG/M metagenome (GOLD analysis project Ga0114932, IMG submission 87286) | Deep subsurface microbial communities from Kolumbo volcano to uncover new lineages of life (NeLLi) - 2SBTROV12_ACTIVE470 metaG | ecosystem: Environmental > Aquatic > Marine > Volcanic ... | reverse complement strand
CTGTCATCGACAGCGACGCCACCTCGACCTGGGCAGCGTCCACGTACCGCATGGTGAACGGGCCCCAGGCGGCGAGGGCCTGGCGGGGGGTGTCGTTCGTGCACAGGTAGGTCTGCATGGTCTCGGCCAGCGCGGACTTCAGGACCGCAGGGTCGAGCTGGGCGCGGGTCAGCCGGAAGAGCTGGTAGTCGAATTGGATGTGGGTGCCGGCATCGGTCACCGACAGGAGCCGGGTCTCCTCGTCGACCAGCTCCCCGGCCTTGGTGTTGGCAGCGGCCACGAACATCGCCCGGCCTTCGCCGTCGTCTGACCGGTCCTGAATCAGGGCCAGGCCGATCATCAGACAGCCGTAGGCCACCAGGAGGGGGCCCAGCACCTTGAGGATCTGGCGCGGCTTGGCGGTCGCATCCTGCGGCTTGCCCACGAAGCCCAGGCCATAGGCGGTGGCGAACAGGCCTGCTGCCAGCGGGATGGCGCTGTCGACCAGCGCTCCGATCAGCTCTGCGGTCATGGGCCCCTCAGGACACGAGCAGCGTGACCCCTATCGTCATGACCCCCACCGCGGCCCACTGCCCCGGGGTGACCTCCTCGTCGAAGAAGGCCCGTCCATTGAGCAGGGCAGCGGCCAGCCCGATGGCCCGCTTGGTCGCCTCGACCAGGGACACGAGCACCCGCTGAAACGCGAGCAGCTGGAGTCCGGTGGCGCACGCCGCCGCGACCAGGGCAGCCACGGTCAGGCCCGGCAGCTGGCGCACGCCCGCAAGCTCCCGGAGCCGCCCCCGGAGAGCGAGCACCGCACCGAGGCCCAGGGCAACCCCCGCCAGCTGGACCGATGCGTGCACCGGCACCGCCGCGTGGGCCAGGCAGGCCTTGTCCGCCACTGCGACCCCCGCCCAGGCCAGGGCCACCGCCCCCATGGCCACCACGCCGGGCTCTCGGCGCAGGGCCCCGAGCAGCTGTCCAGGACCCCCCTGAAGCGCGACTGCACCGCCCACCACCAACGCGATGCCCAGCCCCTGGGACGGTGCCGGCTGCTCCGCGAGGACCAGGCTGCCTCCCAGCGCGGCGAACACCGGGGTCAGGGACAACATCGGGATGGTCAGGCTGAGCGGTGAGCGCAACAAGGCCCAGGCGAACAACACATTGGACCCCAGGTTCAGCACCAGGTCCAAGCTGCCCGGGCGCCAGTAGCCAGCCTGGGGACCCGGTGCGCCGGACCACCACCACCAGCCCAGGAAGAACGGCAGCTGGCCCAGCGCGAGCACTGCGGCCAGCGCGGTGGGGGTGAGTCCGGCCGTCAGGCCCTTGCGGAGGGCATCCAGGGCCGCCCAGCAGACCGAGGCGCTCAGAGTGAGCGCCAGTCCCAGCGCAGTCACTCTCCGCAGACGAAGAAGTAGGGGTCTCCACAGGGTCGATCGGCCCACTGGCCCTCGCCCTGGTCGTTCATCAGGGCGCAGTTCCGCCCGCTGTCCGAGCCCGGCTCGCCGCTGCCCCAGCTGGTCTCGCCAGCGGGGCTGGCGTCGTCCAGCCAGGCCCAGGTGCCTTCGCTTGCCCGGTCGTTCAGCCCGATCCACCACCCGCCTCGGCTCGTGGCCGGCAGAGCCCGGTCGGCCGCACCGGTGCCCGCTTCGGACGCTGCGAGCCCGTCGTCCAGCCGGGCCAGATCCAGCCCGAAGCCCTGACAGGTGGTGCGGGCCGTGTCCCAGTCGGTCTGGATCCGGCAGTACAGGAACGCCCCGACGGGGTCGCACTCGGGTGACCAGCGGTGCTCCAGCCAGTCATAGGGCGGTCGGAACACGTAGAGTGCCCCGCCGCGGCTGGCGGCCACGTCGCTCCGGTAGGCGCTGACCACCGCGTCGCCCAGGCCGTCCCCGTCGGTGTCGCCCCACCGGACTGCGCGGGCGAACTGATCGTTGGCGGCTTCCTGGTCCACGGACCACGCCGCGTCGGCCTGGCCCACTGTGCCGGCCAGATCCCGGCCTTCCCAGCTGTACAGCACTCCGATCCCGGACGCTCCAGCGACCAGCTCGGCACGCCCGTCTCCGTCGAGGTCCCGCAGGTCGGGCCCCAGGCCGAACAGACCCAGGGAACCGGTGCCGCTGTCGATGGACACCGATGCAAAGCTGTCTGCCAGGTCGAAGTCCCCGCCCGCCAGCAGGTCGGCGCCGGCGAGCAGGTGGATGGTGCCCCCGTCGTGGGCCGCGGCCACCGCCAGGTCGGCCTCGCCGTCGCCGTCGACGTCGCCCGCCGGCGAAGGCTGCTGGCCCAGCGCGTCGCTGGTCGACGTGCCGAAGATCCGCGCACGGGCGTCGGCCAAGCCCACGCTGCCCAGCTCGCTGCCCAGGAACAGGGCGACCACGCCGCCGTCGGTGGCGCCGCCGTCCTCGCCGGGCGCACCCACCAGCAGCTCGTCGGTGCCGTCGCCGTCCATGTCCGGGACGGCGCGCACAGACGTGCCAAAGGCGATCTCACGGTTGGTGCCTTCCAGGATCCAGTCGGCGTCCGCCAGCTCGCCGGCCGCCAGGTCCAGGAACACCCGCACGTGCCCGGCCCCCCGGGCGGGCGCGTCGTCGTCGGGGGTGCCGGCGACCAGGTCGGCGTAGCCGTCGCCGTTCAGGTCTCCGACCGTGACCGCTGCGCCGATCCGGTCGCTGGGGCTGTCGCCCGGCACCAGGAAGCTGGCCAGGTCGGGGCCGTCTCCGGTCCGCAGGTCCGCGCCGGCGACCAGGATCAGCGCCCCCACGTCGGAGCTCGGGTGGTCGTAGCCCGTGACCCCCATGAACAGGTCGTCCAGGCCGTCGCCGTCCACGTCGCCCGACGCCATGCTGCTGGTGGTGGGCAGGCTGTCCAGGACCGACTCCGGCGCCCGCTGGCGGGGGCGCTCCGGGTCCCAGCCGACCAGCAGCTCCACCTCGTGGCTGCCGCTGGCCGCCGCTGCCACGTCGTCGCGGCCGTCGCCGTCGTAGTCCCCGACGTCCAGGGTGAAGCCGAGCTGGTTGCTGTCGGCGTCGGACCAGTAGAGGCCCTGGGCCTGCCAGGCCTGGGTGATCCACTCGTCCACTGCGCCGTCGCAGTCGGTGTCCAGGTCGTCCCCAAGCCAGTCGCCGCTGGGCGTGGCCACAAAGGTCAGCTCGGCCGGGTCCCCCTCGTGCTGGCCATCGTCGCCGAAGACCGCGACCGTGTAGGTCACGCCATCGCTGAAGGTGCCGCCGGCACAGGTCATGGCGGTGCAGACCTGGTTCCCGCTCTCGCTGGTCCACTCGGCTCGAAAGGTGTGCGTGTCGCCGTCGGGGTCGTCGCCCTGGGCCAGCACGACCACGCTGCTGGTCTCGCAGGGGCTGGGCGGGTCCGGGCTCAGGGCGATGGTCGGGGCCCCTGGGGGGGTGTTGCCGATCACCAGCGTGTCGCTGGCCACTGTGTCTCCAGGCACGCTGCCGTCGTTGGCGGTCGCCAGGCACACGATCTCGGTGCCCTTGGAGAAAGGCCCGGGCAGGAAGTCCTCGTAGACGCCCGGATCGGAGCCGTCGACGGTCCAGCTGAAGAACAGGGAGATGGCGTCGCCGTCGTCGTCATGGGCACTCGCCAGACAGGTCAGGTCGTCGACCACGCCAGCGATGGCGGGGTCGATCACCACGCTGTCGACCACCGGTGCGCTGTTGGTGTAGAGCGCCTGGGTCGTCACCGGGTCCCCGAATTCGAAGCCGTCTTCGACGGAGACGGTCAGGTCCAGCACGTCGCCGCCGATGGCCGTCCCGCCGGGCACGGTGGGACCGGACACGTCGTCCAGCCAGTGGTCGTTCAGGCGCCAGTGGAATTGCAGGGTGATCGGGTCCCCGTCCGGATCCTCGGTCTCCACCGTCGCGGTCAGGTCCCGCCCGGCCAACGGCGGATCGGGGGACAACACCACCGACAGGATCTCCGGGGCGGCGTTGGAGACGGGCTGGTACCCGGTGTCGACCGGCTCGTCGTCGGAGCAGGCGAGTACCAGGAGGAGGGCGGCCCAGGGCGTCACCCTGGGAGTCTACTCCGCCGGGCCCGGGGTGCTGTAGCGGCCGGTCCAGGTGTCCAGGACCTTGCCGTCCGACCGCACCGCGGTGAGTGTCAGCTCACAGTCCCGGGAGCCCTGGGGGTGGGGGGAGCGGATCTTCCAGAGGGGCCGCAGGGGGTAGCCGCGGTGCGCGCCGGTGTGCTTGACCTCGAATTCCCGGTCGTGCTTCTGGGTGGTGTCGGCCCCGCTGCGGATCTGGGTGTGGCACACCACATCGAACCCGATTTTCCAGGGTCCGCCCTGGGACGGGACCTTGAGCACGGCCTGTACCAGGTACTGGCCTTCGGGCAGATCCATCGCCTCGGCGCCCAGGTACTCGTCGCAGTCCCGGTTGCCCTTGCAGATGCCCCAGCCCTGGTCATCCCACAGGGTGATGCCCTGGCGGAGCTCTTCGAGCACCGGGGTCAAGACCTGGGCCTCCCAGTCGTCCACCGCCAGCTTGGGGGCTTCGACGGTGGGGCAGGTGGGGCACTCCGCGGGCTCGGGGGTGCAGGCGAGCAGCAGGTTCAAGAGCATGGTCATGGCTGGCTGCTAACGCCCCGGGAAGATTCGTCGGAGGGGGTCATGGCCAGAGGGCCTTCGACCGATCCCGAGAACATGCCCAGCAGCAAGTCAGGGAGCCTCATCATGATCGACCGTCGCGGATTCACTCTCGTCGAGCTCACCACCACCGTGGCCATCGTCGGCCTGTTGGCCGCGATCGGCATCTCGAATTTCGTCGAGATGCAGTACGAGGCCAAGGAGGCCGAGGCCCCGGTCAACGTCGACGGGCTCATCACCGCCCAGATGGGGTACATGTCGGCCTTTGACGAATTCAAGGAGGCGCCGGATCAGCCCCAGGCCATCTCGGCCATCGGCAAGAAGCCCTATCCGTGGCCTGCGGTGGCCGCGGGCTTCGACGAGATCGGCTGGCGTCCCGATGGCGACGTGCGCGGCAGCTACTTCTGCGAGCTCGACCCCGGCACCGGCGTGCACCTGATCTGCGCGGGCACCATCGACCCGGACGGCGACGGCAGCGGCGACAGCTTTGCCAGTGCGGTCACCGACTCCATGGCCTTCAACCACTTCACGCCCAAGGCTGGGCCGCTGGACTGGCTCATCGGAAACGCCTGGGCTGTCGGCGCGAGCCGCATCCAGTCCTTTGAGGTCGGAGACGTCGACACGGCGGCGGGCACCAGCAGCGGCATCGTGTCGCAGGTCATGGACATGATCGGCTCCGGTGGCTCCGACTCGAGCGACTCCTCGAAGTCGTCCAAGTCCGACAAGTCGTCCAAGTCCGACAAGTCGTCCAAGTCCGACAAGTCGTCCAAGTCCGACAAGAGCAAGAAGAGCAAGAAGTAGGCTTCGGCCCCGGAGACCCGGGCCATGACCCCAGACTCGCTTCCGGCGTTCACCCGGCCTCTGGCGCCGCGCCTGGGAATCGCCGCAGCGGTGTTGGCCGTCGCCCACGTGGTGGCGGTCACGCTGTTCTTCGGCGGGCACCTGGACTGTGACTACTGGCAGATCGCCCTGTTCGACCTGGACGCCGAAGAGGGGCTCGGCACGTGGCTCTCCGCGGTCATCCTGTTGGTTGCCGGCCAGCTCTTGCTGGACCAGGCTCGTTGGGAGCAGGCTCGCAAGGGGCCCCTCGCGCGCCACTGGCAGGTGCTGGGGCTGGGCTTTCACCTGTTGAGCCTCGACGAGGTTGCCGGGCTGCACGAGTACCTGAACACGTCCCTGGGCGACACGTCCTGGACCGGGGTGGGGGCTGTGGGCGCTGGGCTGGTCTTCGTCGCCTTCGTCCCGTTCTTGCGCCGGCTCGAGCCCCGGGCCCGGGCACAGTTCCTGATCGCCGGCTTCGTCTACCTGGGCGGGGCGCTGGGGGTTGAGCGAGCCACCGACGGCTACGCAGATGCAGACCAGCTGAACTCCCTGGCCTACAACCTGTGGAACGTGGTCGAAGAGGGCATGGAGATGGGCGGCATCATCGGCTTCATCCACGCCCTCCAGAGCTACCGCGAGCGCACCGGCGTCACCGCAGCCTGAAGCAGTCCACCATCGCGCTCTTGAGCCGCCGCCGGTCCCGGGTCACCTGGCCGCGGTCCACGTGGGCATACAGCGCGCGGCTCACCCGGTCCAGCGCCATGCGACGGGCGATCATGTCGCTGTCGTGCACGCCCAGCAGGGACGCCTGGAGGGGTTCGGGCAGACGGCCGAGCACCTGGCGTGCGCTCAGGCCCGGGTAGAGCGCCCGAAAGGCCCGGTCCCGGAGCCCCTGAGGTGCCAGGGCCTGGAGCACGGCGGCCTCCAATTCCGCGGACGAGATGGGCATCGGTCCTCGATTGCTGGCACTCTATCCGTCATGGCGTGGTGGTGGCTGGCAGTCGGCTGTGTCTCCTGGGAGACCGCTCCCGTGGACCTGGTGGCCGCGGTCGATCCGTTCATCGGCACCGGCGGCCTGGGCTTCGGACAGGGCTCCCTGCACCCCGGTGCCCAGGTGCCCAATGGGTCCATGCGGGTGGGGCCGGACACGTCCGAGAGCGCTGGGGCCCTCGGTCCGATGCACTGCAGCGGGTACTACTACGAGGACCCCTACGTGGTGGCCTTCAGCCACACCCGCAAGCCCGGGATCGGCGTGCCCGACGGCGGCGCCATCGGCTTCATGCCGACCGCCCAGGAACTCATCGGGTGGAAGGACTACCGGGCGCCCCTGGACCACGACCAGGAGACCGCTCGGCCCGGCTACTACAGCCTGGTGCTCGACGACGTGGCGACGGTCGAGCTGGCGGCGGGGCAACGGGTGGCGCACCACCGCTACGCCTGGACCAGCGCCGAGCGCTGGCTGACCCTCGACCTGGCCCACACCGGCAGCACCGAGCACGGCGTGCTCGACACCTGGGTCGACGTGCACGACGACGGGGTCACCCTGACCGGGTTCGTGCACATGGACGGCCACCTGACCGGACGCACTGGCGGGGAGCCCACCTACTTCGTGGCGGAGTTCTCCCAGCCCTGGGCCGAGCACACCCTCTGGCTGGACGGCCAGGCCCAACCCGCGGGGACCACACGGGTCGACGGCCAGGACGTGCAGCTGACCCTGCGCTTCGACGCCGACGTCGAGGCACGCGTGGCCATCTCCTATGTGGACGTCGGCGGCGCCCAGGTGAACCTGGCCCTGGAGCACCCGGAAGGCACCCTCGAGGACCTGGCAGCCGCGACCGCCGCCACCTGGGACGAGACCTTGGGCCGGGTCTCCGTCACCGGCGGCACGGCGTTGGAGCAGGAGATCTTCGCGTCGGCGCTCTACCACGCGCTCATGATGCCGACGGCCTACGCCGACGCCGACGGGCTGTACCTGGCTGCCGGAGGCGGCATCGCGCAGCAGCAGGGGTGGACCTACTACACCGATTTCAGCCTGTGGGACACCTACCGCACCCTGCACCCCCTGATGATCCTGGCCTGGCCAGAGCGAGCCAGCGACTACGCCCGCAGCCTGGCCGACATGGGCGATCGGCTGGGCTACCTGCCGCGCTGGCCGGCCGCCCAGGGCGAGAGCGGCTCGATGGTCGGCAACTCCGCCGACGTGGTGCTCGGTGAGACCTGGATCAAGGGCATCACCGACTGGCCCGCCGAAGCCGCCCTGGCCCTGAGCGTGGACCAGGCCACCAACCTCAACGGCGTGCGCCCTCGGGACGATCTGGCCAGTGTCTTGACCTATGGCTACGTCCCGGCGGATCTGGGCGGCAGCGCGGTGTCCAAGACCCTGGAGTACGCCATCGACGATCACGCGATCGCCGAGTGGGCTCAGGCCATGGGACAGATCGACATCGCGGCGGAGTTCGACGAGCGGTCCCTGGCCTACGGCACGGTCTTCGAGCCGGAGAGCCAGTTCATGCGCGGCCGCAACGCCGACGGCAGCTGGGCCGACCTGAACGAACTCTTCTGGGAGGACTACTACGCCGAGGGCAACGCCTGGCAGTACACGTGGCTCGTGCCCCACGACGCCGAGGGGCTGGCGGAGCTGTTCGGTGGCCGCGACGCGCTGTTCGACAAGCTCGACTTGTTCTTCGAGAACAGCCTCTTGGGCGAAGACACCTTTCTCTGGGACGACTACTACTGGCACGGCAACGAGCCGGATCTCCACGCCGCAACCCTGTACGCACTGCTCGGGCGCCCCGCCGACACCTGGAAGTGGTCCGCCTGGATCCGCGAGTCCAAGTACAGCGGCGGGAGCGACGGCCTGGACGGCAACGACGACGGCGGCACCCTGTCCAGCTGGTACGTGCTGGTCGCCCTGGGGCTCTACCCCATGAACGGCACCGCCGACTACGTGTTGCTTCCCCCGGTCTTCGACACCATGGTGCTCCACCGGCCCGACGGCGACCTGACCCTGGTGGCCGAGGGGACGGGCGAGAACCTGGCCGGGGTCCTGGTGGACGGGATCGCCCTGGATCGGGCGGTGATCGACCACGCGACCCTGGTGGGGGCCCAGACCGTGACCTTCCTGCGCAGCGAGACCGACGTGGGGTGGGGCGCTTGGTAGCGCTGTGGCTGGCTGCGGGCTGCGCCACCCTGCCCTACAGCATCGGGCTGCGCGGGGGCGGGGCCGAGCACCCCGCGGCAGTGTTGGTGCTCGAGCGGCACTTCGAGCAGGGGCGCTACGCCGGCGACGTGGACGTCGTGGCCCAGCAGGTCTCGGTGGGCGGCGCACCCCTGTGGAACGCCAACCCGGCGGGGGCCTACACGGTCAGCATGCCTGTGGCGACGAGCGAGTTCTCCGAGACCGCGCCGGTCGCTGTTCCGGACGGGGTCGGGGGCACCTTTGTGGCCTATGTGGTCCGGCCAAACGTTGGCCCCGACGCGGGACATACGCGGATCTGGGCCCAGCACCTGGACGGCGCCGGACGACCGACGTGGAACCAGGGCCAGCACTCCGTCGAAGCCGGCTTCAACCCGGCCTACCGGGCCCGGAATCCGGTGCTGGTCGCCGACGGGCGGGGTGGCGTGATCGTGATCTACGAGGCGGAATTCGTGGAGGGCGAGCACGCGGGCGACGTGGACATCCTGGCCCAGCGCATCACGCGCTCGGGGTTGGCCATCTGGGGCAGCGGGGTGCTGGTTGCGTCCAGTCGTATGCTCGAGCGCAATCCCTCGGCGGTGAGCGACGACCGCGGGGGCGCCATCGTGGTCTACGAAGGCGAGGCTCGGGATGGCGAGTACGCGGGCGACAGCGAGATCCTGGCCCAGCGCATCGACCGCCTTGGGCGGCTGGCGTACCACGGTGGCACCCGGTCGCTGATCGTCTCGGCCGGGCGGGTCCAGGAGCGGGCGCCGGTGGCCGTGCCCGACGGGCGCGGTGGCGTGATCGCGCTGTTCGAGCAACACGTGGTCGACGGCCCTTACGCCGGGCGGACCTGGATCGCCGGACAGCGCGTCTCACGCCGGGGTGAGCTGCTGTGGAACGGCGGGGAGCGCAGCTCGGCGGTGTCGCTCGGGCCCTACACCCACAGCGGCCTGGACGCGGTCTCGGATGGGCGCGGCGGCGCCATCGCCGTGTTCGAGGGGCTGATGGCCGAGACCGACGAGCCGGTGACCCACGAGGTCTTCGCCCAGCGGGTGGACGGTCGTGGCCGGCTGCTCTATGGCCTGGGCGACCAGGCCGCCTCGGTGGCGTCCAGCAGCGTGCCCGATCTGCGCCCAAGGGTCGTGTCCGATGGCACCGGGGGTGCCGTCGTGGTGTTCGAGCAGGAGCTCGAGCCCGGGGGGATCGCCGATCTCGCCGCCCAGCACCTGGACGCCCAGGGCCGCCGAACATGGGGCGATGGGGGACGGGTCAGCGTGATGCTCGTGCCCGGACTCCTGCCGGGTAGCCCTTTGGTCGTGAGCAGCGACGGTCGGGGCGGCGGACTGGTGTTCTGGCAAGAGGCCCTGGTCGGGGTTGCCATCCCGGATCACCGGGTCATCAAGGGCCAGCGGATCGACGCCTCGGGCAACGTGGTCTGGCACGGAGGCCAGCGTCCGGTGGTGGTCTCCGGGTCCTTGGCCAGCGAGCAAAGTCCTTCCGTCGCTCAGCCCTGAGTCACGGTCAGGCCTCCGAACACCATGTCAAGGGCGCCGGCGAACAGGTGCGGGTGGTCGCGGAGGAGGGTAAATCGGGCCCCCCAGACCACACTGACCACCCCCACGGAGGGCTGTCGTGTTCACCGAGCTGTACCCGTACGACGCAGAGGTCCTGAGCAACCCAGACCAGGACACCTTGCGTAGCCTGGCCCAGGAGCACACCCCGCTGGTCTTCAAGACCGCGGCGGGCAACCTGAACAAGGTGAGCCGGAACAAGGCCCGCATGGCCAAGTTCACCTATGTGATCGACAACCAGGACCGCCCAGAGGGCATCTCCCAGAAGCTCATCTCCCAGGCCGACGCCGACGCACTCATCGCCCGTCAGCGGACCTACATCGAGTCCGCGGGTCGGTTGATCGAGGTCCAGGGCTACCTGGGCGTGGGCCCCCGCGCGGTACCGGTACAGTGGCTCTACACGGTCGAGGGCGCCAACATCGCTGGCATGCAGCAGATCATGGCCTTCCCCCGGTCCGACGTGGAGAACGGCGCTGCGTCCCAGCCCTTCGAGCCGACCTT
>Ga0114932_10005903_pt1 | contig 10664 bp, 25 predicted proteins | sample 2SBtaG_2_FD_87286 | JGI IMG/M metagenome (GOLD analysis project Ga0114932, IMG submission 87286) | Deep subsurface microbial communities from Kolumbo volcano to uncover new lineages of life (NeLLi) - 2SBTROV12_ACTIVE470 metaG | ecosystem: Environmental > Aquatic > Marine > Volcanic ... | reverse complement strand
TAAATACTACCACACACGAATTAGTTCATGATGTAACACCACCTACAAAGTTTTATGGTAATTGTTTTACTTATGACACAGATTGGGTAATACTTACAGATGTTGTAACTAATATGAACGCAACTAGACAAACTATAAGAACTAGGCAGGGTACAGATTACCCACCAGATGTAGAAGTAGAGTTATAAAGGAGAAGATATGACTACACAAAACAATGAAATTGTAATAACAGAATCAGCTATGAAAAAAGTTTTATCTAGCGATGAAAATCTTAGATTAAAGTGTTTAGTTGAATCTTTACATGAAAAAGTATTAGAATTAGAAAAAGAGTTAGCTGAAAAAAAGGAAACAGAAGATGCCTAAAGGTAAAGGATACGGAACAGCAGTTGGTACTAAAACTAAAAAGAAAAAAAAGGGCGCTAAGAAAACCATGACTAGGAGAACAGGTGGCCGCAGGTACTAATAAAAAAATAAAAGGAGTGAGCCTAGCTGGCTTAAATGCTAGACAACAGTCTGCAATGGTTAAGCACGGCAAACATCACACAGCAAAGCACCTACAGGACATGAAAAAGCGTATGAAGAAAGGTGCATCATTTACAGCAGCCCACAAACAATCACAGAAAGCAGTAGGAAGATGAGATTATTTACATCACTTATGCCATTGATACCACAACCATACAAGAATATTGTTAAGTTCTTTTTAGCTACACTTAAGAATGTAGATGAAAAAGAAGAACTAGAAAGAATAGGAAAGTTGTTTGCTGATATACTAGAAGATGGAACAGTAACGCCACAAGAATGGTTGTCGTTAGCTGGTAAAAACGGATTAGGAATATTAAAAGGAAACGGAAAATAATGGCTCCTAAAAAAAAGAAAAAAGGTTTGTATGCAAACATACATGCTAAAAGAAAAAGAATAAAAGCAGGCTCTGGCGAAAAAATGAGGAAACCCGGATCACCCGGCGCACCTACAGCCAAAGCATTTAGGCGATCAAAGAAAACAGCTAAAAAAAGATAATGGTTAAGAAAGCATTTCAAAATCCTAAAGGTGGTCTTAACGCCAAAGGGAGAGCGCATTTTAAAGCAAAAGGTCAAAATCTAAAAGCACCTGTAAAGAGTGGTGATAATCCAAGAAGAGCATCTTTTTTAGCAAGGATGGCTGGAGTAAAAGGGCCCATGTTTAAAAATGGTAAACCAACCAGAAAAAATTTAGCTTTAAAAGCATGGGGTGCGACTAGCGTAGCTGATGCTAGAAAAAAAGCAGCAGCTATAACTAAAAGAAATAAAGCTAAAAAGGCAAGGTCATAATGGCAAGAAGATTAAGTGCAGGACAAAGAAGGATAGCTAAAGCAGCTAAACCAAAAAATAAAATAACAGGAGCTGACTTTAAAGCTCTTAGAAGAAAGAAAAAGAAGAAAAAAAGATGATGGGCAAAGTAAGACCACAAATATTTTTAGCTATAATTGTACTGGGGATATTGTCATGCCTAGGTATTTTTTTTGAATACAATGAGATTGCTACTGGCTGTGTAGGCGGCATTATCGGATTAGGATTTAAAGTTTTAGAATCTGAAGAATAGTAGTATAATTATTTTATCTAGCTTCCTTTCTGGCTAGTTGTATTGATAAAAAAAAGACCGGACAGAGATGCCCGGTCTTTTTGATTCTTAAGACTTTTTATTCTTCGCTACCATCATCGCTAACCCAAAAGTCTGGTGAAAAACGATTTATATTGTCTATAATCTGTTTTTCCCACTTAAGTTGGCTATTGGGTTTTTTTTGTTTGTGGCCACAATCTTCACAAGTCTGTTGGCTATCACCCACTCTGTATCTTCTACTTTCGCTACCACATTTTTCGCAGTCGCTCATAAATGCTCCCTTCTATTTAGTTGTTAATTGATATTACCATTATATATCAGGTGATATCTTTTGTCAAGTTTGTAAAATTCTAGGTTGGCTGGGAAATTCTAAAAAGTAGTTATAAAAACTGTCCATTCTAGGTTTGGACACGTTCTAAAAATTTCCCAACAAAGAATGAATTTTTAGAATAGTTCTACAAACACAGGGTTGTTAGGCCCTAGGAACGAGCCGGTAACATTGTACTCAAAGTAGTCTACCGCTTCTACATCTGTCATACTGTGCTCTTCCATAAGCACTTCTATACACTTCTGCCTATCATAAATAGCTATTGTCTTATCAAAGTTCTGGCCAAGACCTATGAAAGCACTATCTAGGCCATCTAGTAACAACACTTCAGTACCTGACAAGTCATTGCCAAAGTAATCTAATATCTTTTGTTCTATTTCTTTGCGGTTCATATTCCTAGTTCTTTGCTTGAGTCAAGGCTCTTCTTAATTCTTTTTTCTTCTTTACGTATTCCTACTGTAAGTTTTAGGAATGTATCTAAATCAAGTGTTACAAGCGGCACTGCTACATTTTTATTTACTTTATGCACCTGCACTACCACTGGTATCTTTCCTGTGGAAATACCTGCTTTCTTTGCTTGGTCAACTGCCTTCAATGTTCGTGAGCTTACAACTTTACCTGCTTTAACTTCAATTGCAAACTTAATTGTTTCTACATCAGGCACGTCACCAGATTGCCTGCCTGTAACAGGTATTCTTCTTGCGTTTACAGCATCTCCACCAAACCACTCAGCAACTTTACGTTCCCAATTTTTCCATACTGATCTATCCATTTTGTTTTCTCCATACGCTTCCAAACCTGCCATCTATGCTGTTGTAGCCTTCTTTTTTAGCTCCACACTTGCACTTTCCTACAGATACGGGCCCATTAGGGGGCGGGTAAATAAATTTATGAATGTGATTTGTGTCTTTTAATTTCATCTTTAATTAATATGTTTGCTAAAACTTCTAATTTATTTTTAAAATGTTCATCGTCACCAACCATGTTTTTTATTTCAACAACTAATTCTTTTTTTATTTCTACTTTCATCTGTCCTTGTTCCTAACATCTTGACCATCCATAATTACAACACTGCTAGCTACATGGTCTGTAAGTCTACTAACTACAGGTACTCCAAGTATTGTTTCTAGCTCTGATAAAGAATGGTTTGTGGTAATAAATGTGTTGATATTGTTCCTGTTATTATATCTGTAATCAATAATTTCATGAAATATGGCAGTTGTCCAGTTGGTAGTGTACTCTCTGCCAAGATCATCAAGCACTAAATTTTGTGCTGATTTTACCGAACTTATCGTTTCATCTAAAGTGCCGTCATTAACACCTGACTGCATCTTTCTTACAAGTTCAGCGGCGCTATAAAATAAAACAGGCTTACCTAATCCTATTTTTACCCACGAAGCGGCAACAGCTAAATGTGTTTTGCCAACACCTGTCTGGCCATACAACATAACCATTGGTGTATTCCTGCCTTGTGCCCACTCAAATGCCATGTCATAACCTTCTTTACAGTTTGGATTAAGTTTAATTTTAAAGTCACTAAAAGTTTTATTTTCCGTAAGCCTACTAGATTTTACTAAAAAATCTTTTTTAGATTGGGTTTGGCTTTCCCTTACACAAATGCATCTTGCAAGCTTACCAAAATCAGGGTGCTGTACAGGAAAATGAAAACCTACATACTCTAGTCCTTCGCATGTACACACTCCTTTTTGTAAAAATTTACTTGTAAGTTCTGAGATTCTTACGTCATGTGGCACTGAATCGCAAGGGTTTGGTAATGATGTACCGCTTGGCACCATGCAATTACATTTTGGCTTCCCTAAGCTTCCTTTGCCTTTCTGCGATTGCTCTTGTTCTTTCGTCAATTTGGTTTGTGACTGGGGTTGCTTGACCCCGTGAAAACCTATTTCCTTTAAATCTTTCATTGTTTTGCCTTTCTGCTTTGTCTAGCCATGTTAACAGCCTTCTGTAACCTGACCAAGTTTTTGGTTCTGGTTTACTAGACCAGTAATCCTTAAATTTTTCTACTTCTAAATCAACGTCTATGTTTTTAAACTTGCCCCTTATGTAATCAATCTGCCCTTTAGATAGGGGGTTAGAATTATATATAGTATGTATATCTAGATTATTATATTCATTGGGGGAAAGATTCTCTTGCGACATATTGTCGCTCTCTTTATTTAACAAACGACATATTGTCGCTGTTTTAACTACAATCATGTTTTTTGTTAACGACATATTGTCGTCACCTTTTGTAATTACCCCAGTGTTAACTAATTGTTTTATTGCACGCTGTGCTGTTCTAACATTTAGTTTAGTGTGTCTAGCTAAATCTGCCGCCGAACCTGTATAATATAATCCGGCTTCGTATTTTTTACTAAAGCGGGCAAGTGCAAGTAGTATAAGGAGCGTGTTACCACTTGCACTGCTCTGCCATTCCCAATTGTTTGGAAATTTATTCTTCATCTACAACTTCTTCTTCTTCTATTTCTAGTGAAGCTAGCTTTTCTATTAAAGAAATAGCCAAGTCGTATGTTTGTTGGTATTTAGGTGCATGATCTTCTCTCCAGTCTGAATTATCGTCATTCATGAGAGTAGACATGTGACCAAACATTGCTACAGCATTGTTACAAGCAACATTTAAACAAATTTTATTGTCTTTTTTGTTGTTGTAATCAACACCCATCTCCCAAGCTGGTGGTACACGGCCCATTGTTTTTGTATTAACAACAGGTTTTGCCACTTCTTGAGTTGCTTGTTCTGTAACAACAGGTTCACCACCTATGTCCAAAGGTTCTAGCCTTACAATATTTCTGTAACTATTTGCACCATTATTCATTTTGTCTACTAAAGTTACCTTTACCATACTGCCCTTATCGATGGTTGCTAGTACGTTTTGTAGTTTAGTGGCCATAGTTGCAGTCATACCGCAAAAACCATTTGCTGACGGGCCACTAGCCGGGGGCTGTAGCTCATCAAATATGAAGCTCACGCTACCTTTATCAGCAACGTATTTTTTTTGTACAGGCACATCCACAGGTTCATATAAAATGTCACCTGATTCCTTGTCTATATCTTTTACTTTTAGTTCCATGTGTCCTTCCCGGCCTTCTCGCCATAATCACAGATGTTCCAAAACTCGCAAAACTTAGAACTGCATGCCCAGCTACCTTCAGCGGCTGGCAAAAAAACGCCTTTCTTTATACCAGTAACAACATCGAACATTTTGTTTTGAACAGCTGAACGACCACTATCTGGTATGTTGCGTGTAAGGTACTTTGACTCAGGTTCTTTTTTATCAAGAATAAGCGCAATTGCTACCTTCTTAATACCAGTTACCCATGAGTACAAAGCCAACTGCAAGTCTCTCGCAAGATTGCCGTATGTGTTTCTACCTTTTACCTTATTGTCGACCACAGTGTTGTCAGCACCAATAAGATCAATATATCCTAAGAAATCTATTTCTAATGACTCACTAAACTCTGTCTCTGGAAACTTAATGTGAGCTTTGATTTCTTTTTGCACAGAGTCTACGTCTTTAGCTTTTAGCTTGTCTCCATGCGTGCCGTGATACAAGTCTGCAAATTTACTTGTCTTGTCTCTGCTTGTATCTGCTTCTTTCTTCCAGTCATCCGGTGTCTCTACATCTGCAATCTCATCGTGCTTAGTTACAGCCAAGTCAACAAAATCGTCTTTATTTAGACCAGTGTCAAATGTCTCTGCATACTCGTCTGCCTTCTTTATAAAATGATCGTTTGCTGTCTCGTCTATTGCTCTGCCACGTATGAGAGCGCCAGATGACGAAGGTATCCTTAAACCTTGTTCGTACCTGTACATGTATTTTCTGCCACAAGTAAGGTACGTATTTATCTGTGAAGCTGAAATATAATCTTTCATTTTTTCTCCTTAGTACTTCGTTCAACATATTTTTTTATACGATTTATTATTTTATAATTTTGCATCCTTGCTTTATGGCTTTGTTCTTGATTGTCCATATTGCGACCTTGTAAATAAATAAAAAATTTTCTAAAGTATTCCCAATTAGTTTCATCTATTTCGGGGATTTTACAAGTACAATCAGGATATGCAATACACTCGCACCACAATCGCTCTTCATATAAATTTATAAATTTCATTTTTTTTCCTTGTCTAATGCAAAATCTTTAGCTGTTTGTGGGTCAATGCCAATCCCATAATTTCTATACATTTCTACTTGCTGGTCTAATGCCACGTGGAAGGGTGCCTTCCCATTATACCGGCCCAGCTCATGTGTGCAAAAAATGTGAAAGACTTGGTACTTATACTCAATTGCTTTCATAATATAAAATTCACAATCTTCTCTCTTAGTATTAGTATTATCTATCCATATTCTTTGCACTTCTGCTTTCATAGCTTCTTCGCATTTAGTCTGACATTTTTCGTGTGCATCCTGTAGCTTGTCAGCTTGCCAGCTGTACACGCCGTCAACCATCATGTAATCGTCAGCAGAACAAACAACGTCAACATATTGTATGTATTTGCCATAATTTCTTATGTTTTCATTTACGTGAGTAGTTTTGCCGGAGCCTGACCAGCCGTGCATTATAAAAACTTTATACCTGCGTTGCCAGTCAGCCCCCAACTCAGCCCTTTTTACTGGAAAATTCATATCCATTAAACTTTATCCCCAAAGTCAGGTACATCTTTTTCTACATCAATTTCAAATGATTCTTCGTAGATAGTTTTACCATTGTTATACCAATACCCGTCTTTATCAAGCTCACATTCCATGATAATAATTCTTACCTTATAATCGTCATCAGCGTAAAGATTTACATCATAATGTTTGCCATCTATTATTAGGTTCTTGCCATTCCAATCATCAACATTGTATTTTGCTGTCATTCTTGCTCCTTATCTTGCTCTCTGTATTCATGGTCATAGCCCTGATACTCTTCTATTATTTCTTCTGTGTCAGGATCTTCTCTTAAAACATCATAATAACCACAGTCAAAGCAACCATAGATGTGGCCGACTTCATCATCGTCAAAATGTTCTTGGTAAGCGTTGTCTGATTTGCAAGCACTGCATACTGCATGCTCTGTCATACTACTCATTATTGCTCCTTTATTAGTTGTATTGACTTGCCATAATAATTGGTGTTAATATTTATGTCAATGGTGGTAGTGGTGAGTAGTGGTTTTGAGTCGACAACTAATACTCTTAATTAAATAGTAAACAATTGCGTACCAACTATTTAGCCATGATAAAAAGAGAATAAGAAATATAATGGCTGTGAGCGAAGATGTGGCAATGTATAGGTCATTCCTAATCAACCAATATACTGCACAGAAACTTATTCTCTTAACCATTACTAAATAACTTGGCCGGCGGTGTAACCTTAACATTGTGATAGAACTTTTAAAGGGCGCTTTCTTTGAAGTGCAATGACATCCACTGCCGGTCTCTCTAATTTTATGAACACAGATTTGCAAAAAATATTAATTCTCTGGCTCAAAGAATACAGAAGAGTCAACTCTCTCTCTCAGGAAGAGACCGCAAAGATTTTCAAGGTAACATTATCTACTTACAGGAACTGGGAGACTGGCAGATTTGCACCAAGCAAAGCCAGCCATGAGCGAATAAGAAAGCTTATGAAGTTAAGAATGAAACAAGGAATTACCTACCCATAGTTGCTAATATCACCTGATTGCCTTACTATAGTATTTAAATACAACGATAAGAAAGGGAGTTGCGATGGAAGCAAACTATTCTGACAGACTAAAAAACCTTAGAAAGACTCTTGGTATTTCTCAGGATGCACTGGCGGAAATGATTAACTGCGGTGTGGCAAGTGTTAGAAGATGGGAATCTGGTAACACACAGCCGTTGCCGTTGTACCAAGAAAAAATCATACAACTAGAAAACATTGACTCTGTTAATGTTTTAAAACAAAAAGGAGCTTACCTAAATGAAACAAGGTAACATAGTATGCGGGCCAAACTCATCCGAAGGCATGCAGAACTTATTCACAGCACTTCTTGAAAGAGAAGAGCTTAAAAAGGATGTCATTATTCCTACAAGGGATATGCAAGGCTATCTAAGGCCAGTAAACCTAGCAAGCAGGGGCGGTATTGATCCAATGCCATACTCTGGGCTGGCTTTCCAGTCAGGGCCAGAGCTCACTGGGGAAACTACAACATTTATTCCTAGTCCATTCTTTTTAGAAAAGTTTGGTGCATGGGCTGATATTTCGCAAACATATATGCGAAAAATGGTTAACAAGATTAACCTTGCAAGGCGTAACTACATTGATGCTTACGAAGCTGGGCACGAAAATTATGACTCAATCGGTGATGCTGACATTATGTGGCATTACAAGCACGAATTAGATTCATTAAACGACATGATGCTAACTAACATTGCACACTTCTTTGAGTTTCCAGCCACTACAAGGTTTGATGCTCAAGGCAATGCACCGGCCCACAGCCGGCAGTTGTTTAGAATGTTAAACGGCAAAGACGGCGGTGACGGAGTTATAAGAACAATGCTCTCAAGTAAATATAAATTACTTGATGACATGCCAGCAGTTGATGCTTTGACAAGAGCTTTAGAGTCTGAGTTGTCAGACACTTCAGGCTTTTATCTGGAATCAGCACACGTTGGTGAAACATCAACAAGAATGAAATTTGTTAACACAAATCTTGCTGTTGAAATTGACGGGCATCCAGTTAATTATATGCTTGATATTGTTAACAGCGAAACTGGCACAACATCCTTCAAAATGAATGAAGGGTATTTCTACCAGTGGTGCACAAATGGAGCAATTAAAAAACAAATAACAAGGTCGATACACGTTGGCATGAGTAAAGATGAACACGTTAGTGAACACACAATTAAAAAAGAAGGCGAGTTACTATGGTCTCAAATCGGTGATGCTGTTGAAGCATCAATGAAGCAGGAGACAATGGACAAACTGGCTGAACAAATACACGATGCTAAAAAAGTTACATTTAACCAGCCAGAAAAACTTGCTGAAGATGTAACTAAAAAATTCAAATTAAGTGACTATGAGAGCAATGGTTTTCTTGCAAGCTTAATAAAAGATAATGGTCAATTTGGCATGAATCAATGGGGAGCAAGTAACGCATTAACAAGTGTTGCAAAGTCTGTAAAAGATTATGACAGAGCAACTGAACTTGAACAGCAGGGAGCAAAGCTTTTAGAAGTTCCTGCAAGTTACTTTGAGAAGCACACACAGAAGGTACATTCAGTGCCGGCTGGTGATGTGTGGCAAAGAATGGGGCAAAACTAATGCCATTAGTAAATAAAAGATGCTCAATTTGCAAGGGCAGTCTTTTCGGACAAACTCACAACGCTAGGCCCCTTGAGGGCCGGTGTTGTGATGGATGTAACACTGCAATTGTGATGCCACTTAGAATGGATTTAGCTTTTAAATCAATTACAGATGAGCAGGTTAAAGAGTTACAAGCAATATTAAAAAAGGCTTAGTCTCTCTCTCTATCTCTCTCTCAATATGAGACCAAGATTCTCCCCTTGGTCTCATTTTTTTTTGTGCTCATTTTGCAGCCGGATCTCTGGGGTTTGTGTGCTTGTCCAGTACAGACAAAAAAAGAAGGGCCCAACCGCTACCGGCTGGGCCCCACTTACTGGGTTTATTGATCTTCATTAACTTCTATATTGAACTCGTCAATTGCTTTAGTTTTTAGGTCATCAATTGGCCATGTTTGCAAAGCTTGCTCCAGCATCATTGTTGCATCTTCAAAAAGGTACCCGTACCGGTTGTCTATTCCGTCAAGTATTGCTTCAATTATTTCATCTTTAGTCATTTTTTTTACTCCCTTAAGCAGTTTAAAGCCATGCTTAGGGCCATTAGTTTATTTATTAATGAACGCTAAAAATAACGTTAGTTTTGCCGTTATAGCATAGCCCGCAAGTGCTACAGCTTGCCGTCTTTCCTGATTGCTCAGGGCACCGCACCGCATCGCCAGAAAACGCCAACGGGAACCGCTCCCGATGCTCTGGGGTGTCCGTGATGCTGTAGGGTCGGGCCGTCTCGCTGGATATATCACTTTGCATAATCCGGCACCGGTTCGGGTGTCGGGCCTGCATCTTATCAATTGCACGGCTTATATCCCCTTGAGTATGGGTATAGCCAACAATATTCAAATTATGATATTTATCCAATAATCGGGCCCATAATTCAACATATTCAACACTTGCAAAGTCTCCCAGCTCGTGAAGCCGGACCGCAAAGCCTGCGGGGTTGTTTGCATGCTTTTTGCTTAGTGTCTCAATGTCTTTAATTAATGCACGTGTAAACGCTCCAGAGTCTGGCCGGTATCTCTTTATAAATGGTGAATTATCACCATAACAGAAATTCCAAGCGTTGCAGGTAGTCGGGCACGTCTCCCGTTCAACTAAAGTGAGCATATAAAAATAAGCCCCTTTGAAGTCTCCCTTGGTGAATTGCCTATTCCTGCCAACCTTCGGGCTAAATTGTCCGGGTATATATTCCCGTTCTATAGTCTTTGCGCTCAATTTGGGCGTGTTAGTCACTGGCGTAATTACATGCAATAATGAGCCGTTACGCATAACGGGCCGGAAGTTTTCACCATCCAGCCCGTTATTTATCATTTTAGGGAATTTAGTTGTTACTTTATGCATTGAACTGAATCCCGCAGTTGCTTATATTCTCCATGGCGTTAGTACTCCAATTGAATATATTCCCTTGGATAACTTC
>Ga0114932_10005902_pt1 | contig 10664 bp, 12 predicted proteins | sample 2SBtaG_2_FD_87286 | JGI IMG/M metagenome (GOLD analysis project Ga0114932, IMG submission 87286) | Deep subsurface microbial communities from Kolumbo volcano to uncover new lineages of life (NeLLi) - 2SBTROV12_ACTIVE470 metaG | ecosystem: Environmental > Aquatic > Marine > Volcanic ... | reverse complement strand
TCAGATTGGCGATGGCGCCACGGTGGGGTGGGGGACTTCGCCGCGATCCTGGGACGCCAGGGTCGCGAGGTGATGGGGGACTTCGCCGCGATCAGGTGGGGAGTTTTAGGCCGCGGTCAACACTGCTGCGGCGTCACACCTTGCCGCCGACCAGACAACTCAAGCCGTCCGGCTCCGAGTTCCTCCGTGGGTAGTCGCCGAGGTTGGTGATGTCGTCTACCTCGACGGCCTATCGCACCCGAGCCTTTGGACGTGGAGCACCTCGCCGGGTGCTCCGGGCTACACCGGGGCCGCACGGGTCGTCGGCCGCACCATCGAACTCAAGTCCTCGTCGCTGACACTGACCGTGTTGGCGGACGCCTCGGTGCGGGCCTCGTCCCTGTCCCCTGCCGCCCTGATCAGCAGCTACACCGGGACGGCAGCGAACCCGGCGACCATCGACATCCCGCTCTCGTACTTGAAGCACATGGAAGCAACATTGGCGGAGGAAGGGGGCGGGACGTTCTGGTTGGCCCACTACCAGCCCGGTCAGGTCGAGACGGCTACTCAGTTCCATGAGGTTTCCGCCGTGGCCGAGGTCGGCGGCAAGTGCCGCCTGACCATCGACGGCACCAGTGGAGGCCACAGCTTGGATACGACCAAGCAGAGCACGCTGACCCTGCCGCCCACCGACTACGGCGACGTGACCGACTACCAGACCAGCTTCTCGCACGTCGATGACGGGACCACTTGGGGGTAGCGGATGGCGATCACGACACCCAGCGACATCATCATCTCGTCAGCGAGCCAGCTATGGCTTCCGTCGATGGCTCAGGAGCCGTTGAAGACGGCCTTGGAGAACGCCAACTACTTGATGCGGTGGCACCAGCCTCCGTTGGCGTCCGTGTGCTTCACGGCGGAGAACGCACTCACCCGGTCGAGCATCTACATCGTCCCCGTGATGCCCTCGGCGGACGCCCTTCGCTACTCGCTGGAGCACCGCCTCGTCTGCACGAATGCCTCCCAGAGCGTGACGGTGACGGTGGACGAGACAGCGACCTATGCAGGGGCCGGGACAAGCTGGTCGAACATCTACTCGCAGGCGGTGACGACGTCATCAACCGCTGGAGGGTTGACCACGCACACCAAGAGCAACCAGCCCATTGCAGCCACGACGACAGCCCTGCGGGTGACCTACACGGCTCCTGCGGCAGGGTCACGGAACGACCATCACGTCCTCGTCTATCCGTCACCGTCGGCCCCCTCGGCGGGGATCCAGCCAAGCGGTGCCGTGCCCTTCGACGATGGGTTGATCACCCACGGTGACGAAGCGGCCATCCACACCGAGTGGATCAACAGGTGCAAGACCACGGCCGTCGCCATCCTCACCGACCGCAAGCAGAACGCCTTGAGCTTCTGTCAGGACGAGACGAACCAGTTGCACCAGTGGAACAGCAAGGGGACCGACTTCTACCCCCTACCCCCCGGACGAGTCTGGTTCCCTAACCAAGGCCCGACGGTGACCCTCGACCTGCGAGTCCTTGGGAAGGTGGACGGCGGGGCCAACACCGACCTGCTCCGTGTCCGGCAGGTAGGCGTGCCGGGTGCCAAGACCGTCACCTTCAACGCTGACGAGACGATTAAGTCAGGGACGCTGGAGGTGAAACTCCAAGGGTCTGGCCTGATGACCTACGCCGACCTCGAACTGGCCGTGAAGAGGACCACGGGCAACAAGACCCGGCTGATGTCGGCGATGGCGTTCTGGACGCCGGGGGATTGAAGCAAAGCCATGCGACCCATTCAGCCGAGGAACTTCTACTCCGACGACCTGACGGCCCCCATCACAGGGGAGCCAACGCCACCAGCATCGTCCGCCCTGTTGGCGGAGGCGGACTCATGGCCTGTCGCCGTCGCCGTGACCCCCTACGTCGGCACGGCCCACATCTTCGACGGGCTGTCAGCTTCGGGGTTGTTCGACCGCTACCTCGCAGCCGTCATCGCACCCGGTGCCATCCATGCTCGGGCGGCTCTTTCCCGAGGCTGGGCGACCATCGTGAACAGCACGGGGGCCACGAACTACCATGAGATGTGGAGCAGCGACGGTGGCACGACCGGGAACGACGTGATTCACACCCCGTGGCACCTGATGCAGTCCTTGTCCTACTTGCCCGAGTTCGAGTTCCAGTACGGCGCAGCGGACATCGCCGACAGCGGGGACGGGATCGTGGACTCGCCGACCAACAACCTCGACCGGCAGTTGGAGTTGCAGACGGGTTCGTCGCCCTACGTCGAGCCGCTCTTCGTCACGCAGGCGGCGGGGTTCTCGCTCGTCGTCACGGATCGGGTGGCGGACTTGGAGAACCTGTAGCGCAGAGCTTCATCCGCTTGTTGGCTGCGAAACGTGAATGTAGGGTCAACTGCACATTGAATCGCTCAAAACACTCTGCCCCGGAGAGGTCTTGGCCACTGACCCGAACACGTCACATGCCGAATCCGTAGACCAACCATCCGGTCAGGAGGCATCCGGTCAGGAGCAGGCTGCGGACAAGCCAACATTGGGCAGCGCTCTGGCGTGGCTTGGGGGGCTGCTCTTCCTATTCGCATCCTTGTGGAACGTCACCAGCATTTCGTTCCAAGCATTCGTCGGCTACACGCTGGTATGGGTGTTTCTCCTCCCGCCGACCTTGAATTGGATCGCTGACCGGACGTTGAGCCGAATGCCGTCGCTGGTGCGTGCTGCGGGAGTTGCGGCGGGGCTTTTCGTCGCCTTCTCCGGCATGTCGTCCGCCAAAGAGAAGGCAAAGACTGCTCCCTTGGCGGATGTGGTGGTCCTTTCCGCCCCCCCGAGCGCCTCTACGAACCCCGTGACTCAGACGGCTCCGCCAACATGCAAGGAGGTGTACGACCTGTTCGGACCCTACTCGAAGCTGTCGAATATCCAGAAAGAGGAGAAATGGAAGTCGTACAAGGGTCGGGCATTCACATGGACGCTGGAATTACAAAACGCCAGCGAGAACAAACTCTCTTCCGGATTCAACGGCGATTTTGTATGCGCCGACAAGGAACGCACCAATCTGCATATTGAGGTCGACTACCCCTCGGATCGGAGGAGTTTCGTGCTGAGCCTCCAAAAGGGTCAGAAGCATGAAATCCGGGGAAAACTCGTCTCCTACAAGGGGCTTGGCGGTTTCACGGCGGAGGACTTGCAGTAGGACGCTCTTCACCTACCCCGTCAGGGTGAGCCTCTTGGTCGCCGACGACAGGAACCAGTCCCGCAGGGTGCCCGGACGACAGGTGCCCGAGTCGTAGAGACCTCCGCCACGGGGCCGAGTCCATGCCAGCCACCGTCGAAGCCGCCATGCCTCAACCCATGCCTGAGCGTGAGGACTGTCCGAGGCCCCGAGCAGCCTGTCGCCGACATCAGCACGGTCACGGATCGTGCTCTGGTTCATGCCCAAGAACGCAGCGATGGCGGTCGGCGAGGGGGACTCCCAGAGGAGGGTCAACGTCTGCGAGTTGGGGTAGTCGGCGAGGAACTCCGTCATGCCCGGCGGGTCCCCGATGCGGGCGAGGATCTCCATCCTCATCCATGCCTTGCTTCGTCGGGCATGAACGCTCGGCCCCTTGATTCCAAGCGGGGTTCCACTGGCGTTCTGGCCTACCCCAGCTTGGGCAAGGGCAACGACCAAGGCGGACGCAGGGTCGAGGTAGCTGGCCCATCTGTCGGTGTCGCAGGACTCGAACCACTCCTTCGGGAGCCGTCCGATACGGCCGGGGCCACAGGCTTCGTCCGTGAGGCTGTCTCGCTCTTCGATGAAGGTGACCCGTCGCACGGATCACGTTACCCGCCGAGTTCAATACTCCTTCGATAGACATGCCTCCTATGTAGGGGACCACCCTGAACCTCGGTCCCCGAGGAGGAAGACATGGAATATGAGTACTGGGTTGAAGCCGCTCGAAAAGCCGCCGAGATCATCGCCCTCGCCAAGGAGACCACGGGCTGCACCGTCCACCGCAAGCTGGTCGTGTTGGACCGAGACGAGTCCCGCCGTTGGATTGAGCAGCGGGCGAAGCTCCGCAAGGAACTGATGGTCTGGGACGACGGCGTGGACATCGACGCCCTGATGGACGCCGTGTTCGAGGACGGCGAGCCGACGACAAGGAAGCCGAGGACTACGCACATCTCAACCGGACCGGGCAGGACAGGGAGTCAGAAGGACGGGCGGGGCAACCGGACGGGGCGGAAAATCCGACGGAAGCTGACGGCGACAGAGGCCGGTCAGATCAAGTGGCTCTGCTTCAACACCGACCGGGCCAACATGGACATCGCCAACGAGTTCGGGGTGTCGAGGGAGACGGTCAGCCATGTCCGGCACGGGCGGCGTTGGGGCTGGGTGTGAACCGACTATATGGCAGTCCTGAAGGGAACCTTGGACTGCCGCACATCGTGTTCTCGCAACGACTGCCCCGCTTCGACGAGCCGAAGCCTGACTGCATCCAAGCAGACTCCCTGTGGCTGTGCGGGGCCAGCGACGACCTTCTTGATGGGCAGCTTTGCCCCGTCGGCACCTGCCGGGATCTTCACGAATGGAACGAGCAGACCATTGGAGAGGCGTGTCGAAACGCCAGCATTTGGAGCTTTGGGGAACTTGGGGGTCGTGACGAGCCGAAACTCTGCCTCGCTCTTGTAGGCCGGGTGCTTCATCACTGGTGCGATGGTGCCCCACATTGCCTTGACTTGGGTGACGACCTTGAGGAGGGCCAAGATTCGCCCCGGTTTGCTCAGTCCCACGGGGAGGTTCGCAAGCCCATTGAGAATCGAAGCGGACCAGTTTCCAAGCATCGCCTGCTGAAACTCGGCGTCGTACACCACTGGTAGGAGGCGTGCGTTGTGGCTCGATGCCTGTGCCATCTCGATCAATTTCTTGCCTCGGAACGCCACAGCGAAGCCCTTGCCTTGATCTGCGTACTCCCTCCACATAGGGAGTGCGTCTGAATGCGTCGAGAAGGATGCGACGAAGCACGGATCTACCGTTCGGCTCCGTGAGATGGTGCCGAGCTTGTTCAAAAAGCTACGCTGAACTCTGCCCGCCGGAGTGTCCGGCAACTCATGCTCCGCTTCCCAATGTTCAACGACACTCCGTAGGGCGCTCTGGGCGTGGACCAACTCGGACGGGTCGTTCAGGAAGTCGTGCCGAGTCGCCCAAAACTCGTCGGACTTCAGCATCCCGTCGAAGCCTGCGGCGGTCGTGTAGTGAAACAGTGCAAGATCGTTGATCGGATATCGCTCGCCGGAAGGCCCATAGAGGACATCGTTCAACAGCTTTTCAGTGGGTTCCCGCCACACGTCATCGAACCAGCTTGCGATCACAGTCTTCTCGGCATCATCCATCGTTGCTATTGCCACAGCTACACCCTCCGTTATGGATGCGGTTTTGTACCCTTCCTCCTCCAAGGACAAGTCGTAACGGTCACCCGCCGCCCTTCTTCTGAATCGTGACGAACTTCTGAAGCCACTGAGCCTGCGTGACCAAGAACGCTTCCCGCTCGTGTGGCTTGACGGCCCCCGTCCTGAACAGGAACTCCGGGCCGACCAGCATGGGCTTGTAGTCGTAGCGTCCCACCATCTCGTCGGGGTTCCCGTACATCTTGAGAGCGCCCGTCTCGTTCAGGTCCATGACCTCTCCGTTCTGACGGCACTGCCACGGCATGAAGGTGAAGTCCAAGATGGTGAAGTCGGGGAAGGTCAGCCAGACATGGATCCTGATGTCGGCGAACGGGACGTTCCCCGCATCGAGGGTGGCCTTCAAATTCTCTTCCGTGACCCCGAAGCACGGGTCGCCGCTCCAGACGACCTCGCCGATGGTGATGAAGGGGGCCGTGGACAACTCCTTCTCCATGAACATGGTCGAGAGCAACAGATGGACGGGGCCGCAGAGGTTCGACCGGACCTCGGGCGGGAGTGGGAACGTCCGGCTCAGATGCTCGAAGAAGAGAGCCTTCTTGCCGTACTCCTGACGTGGCTGCGGCGGTGCCGGGGGCTGACTGAGGCGATTCATCGCCAGTGTCTTGTGCCAACTGTCGATGCCCCAAGCATCTGTCCGCTCAACGGCCTCACGCATCTGCTCTCGATAGCTGCTCACAGCGCCCCCTTTGCTTGCGGTGTTGGGAGTCAAACGAGGCGGCGCTCACAGGTATTCAGAAGGGCCACACCAAGGGCCACACTGAGGGCCACACTTTGGCGTCAGAGGGCCACACCCCGAAACGCCGGGCAACGGAAAGGGCTTGAAATCATTGCTAACTACTGGATCGAAAAAGGGCCTTCCTTACTCTCATAACCCGAAGGTCACAGGTTCAAATCCTGTCCCCGCTACCCAGAAAAGTGACGGGATCCTAACCGGTAAGGTTAGGGTCCCGTTGCCGGTTTTGGGGCGTTCGGAGACCGTGCAGCAAATGTGCTGCAAATCCTGCGTCGAAGCAGTGACCAAGCGCGCGCGGACCGTGAGTCGAGTCGGTGCCACGTGCGATCCATCCCCGCGGGCTGGAGGTTGCGGTTGCACCTCCGTTCAGCGACAACCTCGCCATGCGAAAGATCCCCGACGAACTCGAAGGCTGGTGGCGCATCGTCGAGACAAGTCAGTGGGTCGACGACGATCTCGACATCCTCGGCCCGGCCCTCGTGTCCCTGACCGGGCAGGACGACCGCCTGCGCATGCACTGCCTTCTTGCCGAGCTTGACGTGCGCCCCCGTGGCGACGGCGTGGCTTTCACGTGGCAAGGCGCGTGGGAGTACGACCAGATGGGCGGGCGCGGCTTCGCCGCGCTCGATCGCGACGGGCGTCTCGTCGGTGAGATCACAATCCACCGCGGAGACGACAGCACCTTCGTGGCGTTGCGTACGCAGGAGCCCGACGACTTCATCCCGCCGCCACCCTCGTACCGGGACAAATGGCGCCGATGAACCCATCGGCCGCTACCAATCGTGGCCGCGGTCTTCCCACCGCTCCCCGGCTCGCATCCGCGCCAGCAAAGACCGAACCCCCTGGTTGTCGTTCGGGTTGAGCCACAGCATCCGCTCGAACAGAGCCCCCGCCTCTTGGGCGCGTGCGATCCGCCACAAGCACAGCCCGAACCCGTGCATGCACCGCAGGAACGGCCGGTTGTCGGTGCGCCCCCACTCCAGCACGCCATCGAACTCCGCGCCGAGCGACAGCTCGCCGATCCTCATTCCGGCCTCGTAGTGCCGCAGCGCTTTGTCCGGCCAATGCGCGAACTCGAGGTTGCCCAGGTGCGCGTGGGCGTCGAGGCAGCGCAGATCCGCCGCCAGCATCTCCACCAGAAGCTTGCGCGCACCGGGAACGTCGCCCGCTGCCCTCAGGTCGTTCGACTCCAGGATCGGGTCGGTGTCCCAGTTAATTGGATCCTCACCGGGGAGCACCTGCTCCATCTCGAACGACATGCGAGGCCCGCGCGCGATGATGGCCTCGGCCCACTGCGGCAAGGGCTCATCCTCGTCGCCCCAGTACTCCTCGGCTGGATCCCAGCGCCACTCGTCTCGCAGGCGCAGCGGGGTGAGGCCGAGAGCCTGCACTTCGAGGCGATGGCTCTGCACCTCTCCGGACAGGTAGGGGTGGCGTGCGTACGTCCACTGCTTGCGGCCCCGGACGGTGATGATCTCGCCGGGGACCATCTCCCACACCTGTTTGTATCGCACCGTGATTTCCCGCTCCGTCCCAAGGACGCGGCACCGTGCGGCCTTGTCCTTGTCCTTGGGCGCGAGGACGACGAGCTCGACGGGCGCGCTGAGGTCGATGTCTTCGCCGCCTGCTTTGTGGCGCTTGGGTCGGAGAGACTGAGGCGGGGTGGAGTGCAGCAATGGGTCCAAGCCCTGCCACTTGCGGTACGCGGCGACGTGTCGTTCGCCGTCCGAGCCATCGGGGAATACGACGTCGGATACGGTCACGACGTATTCGCCGCCATCCGAGCGGAGACACAGCGCGGTGAGTCCGCGCCGCGAGTTACCGTCGTAGTCGATCGCGAGCACCGAGACCGGCTCACCGATCACGAAGGCGTCGGCGGCAAGCCCGACGCCGTCCGCGAAGCCCTCAAGCAGCGCCCAAAGCTGCTCTTCTTCGCCGCACGCGTCGGTCAGGATCTCGTCGAGCAGGGCATCGGTGCCCTCGGGCCAACTGCTGCGTTTCATCACATCCCTCACCGCAACCCGGCCTGATCGAGCCGCCTCTGGAAAGCGCGCTTGCTGGCGTTCAGCTCCCGCAGGACGTTGAGCCTGCGAGAGAAGGCAGCCGCATCTCCCTCGCGCACGGCCAGGTCGCGTAGGTCGACCAACAACCGGACGGCATGGTCGTAGGACTTCGCCTTTTTGGCGTCCACCAGCTGCTGCACGTCTCGCCAGGCCGCGGGCTTCCGCTCGGCAAGGGCGCTCAGGCGTTTGAGTTTGGCTGACGCTTCGGCTGCCTCCCGCTTGCGTTTGGCCTCGGCTGCGGCGAGCGCGTTGCGGCGCCGCTCGGCCTCTTCGAGCTCCTCAACGCGCGCAAGAAGCTCGGGCACGGTGCGGCGTCTTGGGGCAGGCGATCTGTTGTCTCGGCACGTCTCTGCGCGGAACCGACTCACCAGCGACGCGGTGACGCGCGCGTGCTCGCCTCGAACGACACGGAGCAGCAGGCTGTTCTTCTCTCCGTCGTCGAGCGCGGCGATCCAAGGCGCGATGTCGCGCTGTTTGAGCTGGCCAGGGTGACTCGCCTCCGCTGCGGCTTTGAGCAGGACCGGATCGATGCGCAGAAACTCTGCCATCGACTCAAGACAGGGAGGCAGGTCTGTCATTCCAGCCGGAACCGGCGGCTCCTCTACCTCCGCCGCGTCTTCATCTTCGGCGTCGAAGTAGTCAAAGCCGACGCTGTGCAGCCAGATGATGTACAGCGGCCGGAGGTCGCCCCCCAGCAGTTTGGCACGGACACCGGCAAGCGCGCCCATCCAGCCGCCACCGTCCACCCAGTCCTCCCTCTCTTCGGTCTCGCTCCACAGCTCGATGATGATGTGCTCACCGGCAAGTCGGACGTCCGCGCCTTCACCCTGAACGTAGGGCGCGAAGTCCTCGACCGCGCCCAATTCGCTCGGCAGGCGCATCGCCAAGCGGCGCGTGCCCCAATTCGCGACATAGACGTGCAGGTCAAAGTAGCGCTCCAGCAGCTCGCCGGCGTCGGCCTTCAGGTCGCTGTAGTTGTACTCGTTGCGGAAGCCGGCCGGCGTGATCTCGGCGCGTGTCGACACGTCGCGCAGCTCTGCCATCTCGTCGGCGTTCAACGGTGAGTCGATCGCGAGGAACTCGTAGTACTGGTATTCGCTCATCGCTATCGCCCACCTTGTTGGTGCCCGTCCGAGATCCTGACCGCCTGCGACGATCCAGAGGCACGCAACGGTAGTGCGCGAATCGCCGACAGTCAGCCCCGCAGCGCCGGGAATGAGGGCGCGGCGCGCTTATGTCACTGGAGCTCGATGTGCCCATTCGGGGCGCTTTTCGGCCTGTCCGTCAGCGCGGTTCTATGGGATGACCCAGCGAGGTAGGCTTGGCACGCGAGCCCGGACGCACCGTCTTTTCGCGCCTGTGCCCACTTCGGAGGAGCCCGAACCCTGATCCCGATAGCCGAGAGCCTGACCATCGAGTTCAAGTCGGATCGCCGGACTACTCAAGCAGCACCTCGCACGGGGTTGTTCTGCGCCTGCCAACGTCAGAAGCGGACACCGAGTTCCTGCGGATGATCATGGAGGAGGAGAGCCGTATCTCGGGCCGCTGCCGATCGACAGCCTCATCGCGCTGGCGGCCCTGCGCGAACACCGGCGACTGACCCGCAACGAACTCGCGGACTTGATGCAGCGTGGCGCCCCTGCGGCGTTGGCGACGCTGGAAGGTCTGATCGAGCGCGGTCTGGTGGAGGTGCGTGGGCACGGTCGTGGGCGCCGCTATACGCTGGCGGCTCGGGTGTATGTACGGCAGGGGCGCAAGGTCGAGTACACGCGGCAAGCTGGCTTCGACCGGCTGCAGCATGAGCAACTGGTGCTCGGCTTTGTCCGCCAGCACGGCAAGATCCGTAGGTCGGATGCGATGGAACTCTGTTTCTTGAACGGCAACCAGGCGTCCCTGTTGCTGCGGCGCATGAAAGAGAAGCGACTACTCGAAGCCCATGGCCAGCGACGGTGGACGTACTACACGGCGGTGAAGGACTGAGCCTCGTCCTGTCTATACGCACCGCGCCCATAGAGCGCGTATAGACAAACCGCACGACTGCGCCCCTGTGACGTCTTTCTTCCGATCTCGATGAGGCCCTTCTATACGCATTAGGACCGCCGGCACCTCTGCGGGGATCGCCAAGGCTTGAGCGGTGCGTCGTACACGGGCCGACATGCGGCGGAGTTGTCAGTTGCGCGTCGTCGCTTCCAGGCGCTTCCAGGCGCGGCTTCTGGCGCTTGCGGTACGACTCGCCCTCGATCACGAGGTCGTGGGCGTTGTTCGAAAAGCGATCCACCAGGGCTCGCCGGACCGGATGTCAAACTCCGGCCTCTCGCACGCCGCTGAACACTCGGGTCGGGTCTTGGCAGCGGTGCCGACTAGAACGGCAATCGGTTTAGCACGCTCACGTTCAAGCCGCACGTCGCTGAGCGATCTCCAG
>Ga0114932_10005901_pt1 | contig 10664 bp, 9 predicted proteins | sample 2SBtaG_2_FD_87286 | JGI IMG/M metagenome (GOLD analysis project Ga0114932, IMG submission 87286) | Deep subsurface microbial communities from Kolumbo volcano to uncover new lineages of life (NeLLi) - 2SBTROV12_ACTIVE470 metaG | ecosystem: Environmental > Aquatic > Marine > Volcanic ... | reverse complement strand
GGAATCCTCAAAACTCTCCAAAAGTCCTCCCGAATACGTTTTCACTAGCCTCTTTTGATAATCTTTCCCCAACAACTGATAAAATACCGTGTGAGTATAATAGAGTCACTGATTCAGGTTTAATGCTAGATCATAGGTAGAGAGAAAGAATGAGAATAGCCTTTATGTTTTATGCTGGAGAGCATTACAATGGAGGACCCTATGTTAATGGTTTAAGAATGACGCGCCAATTAAATCTATTAGGACACTGTATATTACCTATGGTGCTTTCTTATAATGGTGATGATAGTGCGCATCGATATTTTACATCTATTGGGATTGATTCCGTAAGTTTTAATATACCTGCGCGTAGGGAAGATGTAATGAGATGGATTCTCGAAGAATTGCAGCGCTTTAACCCTGATGTTTTTATTCCCAATATTTGCCTTTCTGGGCTCTATGCTTCGCGATGGGTGCAGAAAGCAGGGATTGTTACGGTCGCTGTGCAAAGAAGTATTGATAGAAGAAATAGTTTGATCGCAGAGATTTTTGGGTTCGGAAAATTTTGGAAAACAACCGGTTTTGTGTGTGTAAGCAAATATTTATTGGATATAACTTCAAAGTTTGAATCTTATTCAAAGAATGTATCGGTAATTCCTTCAGGTGTTGTGTTGCATAATAAGTGTGCGAACCAAACTAAAAATAATATAAAGATTTGTTACGCTGGTAGACTCGAAAAAGGTGAAAAACGGGTTGACCTTATCTCTTCTGCGTTTTTCAGACTGGCTCGCAATAAGAAATTGAGTTTTACTTTTATTGGCGAAGGGAGAGAGAAACAAAATTTAGTCAATTCAGTCCAATCTAGGAAATTGGACAAGAGAATTACATTTACAAGATTTTTAATTGATAAGGAATATTATAGTAAATTAATGGAACATAATATAATCGTATTGTTTTCAGATTTTGAGGGGATGCCTGGAGCAATAATGGATGGAATGTCTTGTGGGCTTATACCCGTTTGCCGGCACTATGATGGTTTAGAAGAGTTAGTTTTGCATAAAGAAACCGGTTTCGTCTTTAGGACAAACGAAGAGTTTGAACAGATAATAAATCAATTGGTGAGTGATCAAAAACTAAGAATCAAAATATCTTACAATGCTAGGCGACATATAGAAAAATATTATTCGCTAACTGTTTGCGCAAAAAAATGGGAGCTATTTTTAAAGGAATTACTTAAAACAAATATGGAAAAAAAAGATATTATAATTCCGAAACGATTTAGGGGAAAATATCATCCAGAACTCATCGGTTTTGAAATACCTCATGAAACTACGTTTAATAAATATTTAAAAAAAGCTATAAGAATTATAAAACGTATTTTTACGTGATTCTAAAAATTATTAGAATAAACAATTAGCCCACTGAATTGATTAGCTTTTAATAAAAATTTGTTCTATCCATCTAGTTTTAGAAAAAATGAAGAAGACATTTTGCACGATTATTGATAATAATTACATTAATTATGCATTAACGTTGAACGACTCATTATTGAATTTTAATAAAAATGCACTACTCAAGATTTTTATTTCAGATCAAGATTTCGATTTTACCTATTTAAAAAATGAATTTCCTAATTTAGAGTTTTATTACGTTAGCGATATTTGTAATGAGGGAATTGGAAAACGAATATTCGAGAAATACGCGAAAGTTAATAAAGATTGTTTTCGTTGGTCGATGAAGTCAGTGTTTATCAAAGAGTTATTAAAAACCTATGACAAAGTCATTTTTCTGGATAGCGACCTATTTTTCTTTTCTTCTTATGATTTTTTATGTGATAAGTTGGATCAACATAACATATTATTGACGCCTCATTGGCGATCAAGTGATCCATATAGGGATCAATCCAATTTTTCAATATTACAAACGAGTGGTATGTTTAATGCCGGTTTTATCGGAGTCTCCAAACAAGGAACCGCTGCAATGGATTGGTGGGGGCAAGCATGTGAATATGAATGTTCTAAGAAACCTGAAAAGGGGTTATTTGGTGACCAAGCGTATTTGAATTTGTTCCCAGTGCTTTTTGATAAAGTTAGAATAGTTAGACACAAAGGTTGTAATGTCGCGAATTGGAATCAGATTGAATGTAAACGAATATTAACCCCTAATGGAGAAGTTAAAATAAATGGTTCATTTGACATAGTGTTTATCCATTTTACAAAAAGCACTATCGATGGGATACAGTCAGGACAAGATAGTTACTTAAAACCCCACCTCGAACAATATTTAGATAAATTGGGTCAGTTTAGCAAATGGGTTCCGGCAAAATCGAATGTAAAACATGGCCCGGTTAGAAAGAATTTTTCTATTAATATTGGCGAGAAAAAACCGAAAAACAAAACAGCAAATTTTATAGATATTCCATGTGTTCCACAAAATATAGATATTTTTGGGCTTCGTAAAGCAATTCAAAAATCATTAGAAGAACATTTGCCTGAAATGGAAGGAGTTATACTTGACGTTGGATGTGGACAAAAACCATACAGAGATTTGATTCTTTCTGAGAAAAGTAGTGTAACAAATTATATCGGTTTGGATTTTACGGAAAACCCTATTCATGACAACGATCCAGAAATAACATGGCAAAAGGGCAAGATTCCGTTGCAAGATAAAAGTATAGACTCCGCGATTTGTACAGAAGTGCTTGAGCATTGCCCAGATCCAGAAAATATTTTGAAGGAAATTTATCGAGTATTAAGGCCTGGCGGGAATTTGTTCCTTACAGTACCTTTTCTATGGCCGTTGCATGAAGTGCCTTTTGATGAATGTCGTTACACCCCCTTTTCTTTGGAAAGGCATCTTATTAATAGCGGGTTTTCTAACGTTAAGATTAAAGGGCTAGGGGGTTGGGATGCTAGTTTGGCACAAATGATAGGGTTATGGGTTCGACGACGTGGATTAAATCATCTGACGCGTTCTCTTTTTTCATTCTTAGCGTGGCCAATCGTGGTGGGTCTATTAGGCTTAGATAAGAAGAGGCCAATTAAAATAAGTGAGAACACCATGATCACGGGAATAGTAGGGATCGCAAAAAGATAGGACTAAACAACATATTAATAAATGAGCAGGTTAAAAAATATAAGATACGCCATTCAAGATCGTTTTGGGACAGTGTTCAATTGTCCGATATGTAACTATTCGGGAATATTTCGTACCGTTATAACAACCTTGGGTGTTAGGAAGTTTGCGCAATGTCCAAATTGTAAAGCACTAGAGCGGCACAGATTACAATATCTAGTATTGGAAAGAATTTTAGAAACATCACGGGTGTCATCGATGGAAATGTTGCATGTTGCACCTGAAAACTTTTTTGGATCTTTTTTTAAAACTAGATTTGGACAGTATGATACAGCTGATAAGACAAGGAATGACGTAGATTACAATTTTGGCTTAGAGGACATCCCATTTGAAAATGAACGGTATGATTTTATTTTTGCCTCTCATGTGTTGGAGCATATTCAGGAAGATTGGAAGGCACTTGCTGAAATAAAAAGGATACTTAAACCCAACGGAATTGCAATATTGCCTGTTCCTCTAGTCGTAGAAAAAACGGTCGAGTACCCATTCCCAAATCCTATGGAAACTGATCATGTAAGGGCTCCTGGTTATAAAGATTATTTTGAAAGATATTTGAAGGTTTTTAGTCGTGTCGAAGTTATGACTTCCGACTCGTTTCCACAAAAATACCAATTATTCATATACGAAGATAGAAGTATTTACCCCACGAAAGAATGTCCTTTGAGAGACTCAATGCTTGGGGAAAAGCATATAGATAGTGTACCGATATGTTATGCTTAAATACTTACATATTACTGGATTCAAAACATTCTAAAACAATAGATTAGATAAAAATTTCAAAATATCTATTGTTATATCAAATGACTAACAAATCGCTGGCAATCCTAGCTCCTAGGATAGGTGTAGTCTCGGAAACCTTTATTCGTCGCCATATAATGGAATTATACCCAAGTAATACGGTTGTAATTACCCGGTCCGATAGAGGAAAAGATATAGGTTTTTGGGGGACTAATTGTCCAATACTACGTATGGAGCCACTTTGGCCAAGTCCTATCGAACTCTATAATACTCTCACAAAGGAAAAAGAACCAAGAATAATCGGAAATTCATTTTACCGTCATAGAAGGACTGCTATTAAAGCATTTTTGGAAAAACACGAGGTGTCTGTCATATTGGGTGAGTATCTGGATTTTAGTTATCATTTTATAGACATTGCTAAAGAATTGGGGATTTCAATTTGGGGGCATGCACTTGGTTATGACGTTTCTCGACAATTAAAAATTCCTCAATGGTGTAAAAATTATCTACGTTATAATCAAACTGCTGGCATAATTACGGTTAGTGAAGTAAGCAAAAATAGATTGATTGAATTAGGTATAATTCCATCAAAGATTCATGTAATACCTTGTGGTGTTATTGTACCTAATGAATTTTCGAAAAAAGGGGGGTGTGTTGGAAACAATGGGGTAGTTCGATGCCTTGCCGTTGGTAGAATGATTCCAAAGAAAGGCCCGTTATTTTTATTAGAAGGTTTCCGTCAAGCAATAGGACAATATCCTCAACTACATTTAGATTATGTAGGAACTGGTTCTTTGCTGCCAACAGTAAGGCAATTTATTCAGGTTCATAATCTTACTGGTTCTGTTACGTTGCATTATTCTATACAAAATAAAGAGGTTCATGAGCTAATGCGATTAGCCGATATGTTCTTGCAACATAGTTTAGTCGATCCGGATAATGGAGATGAAGAAGGATTACCTGTAGCGATATTAGATGCTATGGCAAACGGGTTACCTGTGATTTCGACTAGGCATGCGGGTATACCAGAAGCAGTAATTGAAAGAAATACCGGGTTGCTAGTAAATGAGGGTGATTCCAGCGGTATGGGAGCTTGTATAATTAAGTTAGCTAATGATAGGAAACAAAGAATACAGTTTGGGTTTGCTGGATGGGAAAGAGCTAAAAAAGAATTTTCTTGGAAGTTGGAGCGTACAAGACTAATGGAGTTACTTGGTCTTTAAAAAATTTATTAACATACAAACTATTGGAATCAGATTATGAAACCCATGATTTCAGTGGTAATTCCTACTGCATATCGGCCTCAATGGTTGCCCAGAGCAGTGGATAGCGCTTTATCCGGTTTAAGTGCTAGTGAAGTCGAAGTGATAGTAGTTCCAAACGGAGCAGATGTTACCTGGGCTAATGCAATGGAAAGATTTAAGAAAAATCGAGCTGTTCGCGTTTTAAGGGTCCGAGAGGCAAACGCTAATGTTGCTAGAAACGTAGGATTACATGCCGCACGAGGAGAGTTAGTTCGGTTTCTTGATGACGATGATTATTTGTGTGCTGCGGGCTCAAATAAACAATACGACGTTATGCAGTCAACGGGCGCTGATATAGTATCCGGTAGCGTGGAATTACGGGATGAAAAAAATAATATTTTTGATGTTTGGAATCAACCAAAATTCGATGATTATGTAGAGGCGATGTTGGGTCCTTGGCGAAGGTGTCAACCGACCGCCCATGTATATAGAACAAAAAGCGTAAATCATTTAACTTGGAATCCAAAGTCGAATTTCGGGCAAGATGTTGAATGGGCGATAAATCTTGCTGCCTCCAAAGAATTTGAGTGGATTAAAATCAATGATATTGTCGGCGTATGGTCTCATCATGGAAGTAGCCGAGTATCGACCTCAAGGAATTTTAATGCTGGAAACGTGTTTATTCATGGAGTCCTTATGACTGCTTATAAACACCTAAACTCATGTTCCAGATTGAATGATTTTAGAAAAAAAGCCTTGATACAAGGTCTATGGCAAAATGTACATAGTTCTATGTTTTTAAGTCCCCTTTTTTGGATGACTGTTGTAAAGCAAATAAAACACATTGATGCTTCAATACGGCCTCATCATCCAATTTATAATCTTCCAGTTTTACGTTATGTTGACCCATTAGTTATACAATATATTCTTATACCTAAGCGATGGTTTCTTTATATTAGAAATTTATATAATCATTCAAGATAATTACTATTATATACACTAAGGAATTTTAATATAAAAGTATGAGAAATATTGTTATTTATCTGGATCATATTAACAGATACCATTTCTTTCGAAGATTATCGGATGCATTAGAGTTACTTGATTACCAGCCTATTTTTTTAACTTGTCGTTTGTCCCTTTATATTAGGCTACGATTTTGTGGGAAATATGCATTATTAATTTTCAAAAACGAAAAAAATAAAGTACAGAAAAATATTAAGTCATTAGATATTTTTAAAGGTCAACAAACTATAAGCGATGCTTCAGGCGTTTATTTTAGTGTTTATAGCGTATTAGATGAAATAAATGCCAAATCAGCAATTGATATGTTCTGTATTTGGAATGGTTCTTCTACGTGTGATTTAGCTATATCTGACTTTGCACGTCAAAACTTCGTGAAAACTTTATATTTTGAGATTGGTAATTTCCCGAACAAAATATTTGTAGACCCTAAGGGTGTCAATGCACGCTCATGGTTGTATAAAAATCCGAAGTTTTTAGACAATTTACCGTTAGATTGTAGAAAATTCGAAAAATGGGAAAAAAATATTTTCGAAACGCAAAAAAGTAAGCAACCGCCTCAGATAAAGTTTTTGGCAAAAGTTAATTGGTTTTCGCTAGTTGATAGGCTGGGTTTTTATTTTTTCGGTGTACAGCGATTGGACCGAGCCTCATTGTATGAGCAATGTTGGAAGATTATTCGAAGAAGGAGTGTTTGTTTGAATTATGATTCTTGTGATTTAAAACTTCCTTATGTGTTTTTACCGTTACAGGTTTCAGATGATTCACAGTTGCTATTCAATAGTGACGTAGATAATGAACAAGCAATAAGCCTTGCAAAGGAGCAAGCAGATCTAATGAAGATGCCTTTAGTAGTGAAACACCACCCAGTAGAAAGCAGTTCATCATTCTTAAAAAAATTAGATCAACTTAGATCTGAATTGGGTTTTATTTTGGTTTCACAAAATACCATAGAGCTTATAGATCATTCGAGTCTCTTGGTCGTAATTAATTCTACAGTTGGAATCGAAGGAATTGTTAGAGGGAAGAGTGTTAAGGTTTTAGGTAAAGCTATTTATGAAAAATTTGATAAGAAAAGGGTGATCTCTTATTTACAGCAATACCTACTAGACTATGATTTTTTTGATGTAAATGGGCCTATGTCTACAAGTGTTGCAAAGAAATGTTTAGAAAGAGCAGAATATTTGTAGAAACTCACAGTTTGTACATGCGTAAGCTTATAAATTTTTTAAAGAAGTATTACGAGTTTATTTCTTATCGTTTCTGTAAGCCTATCATAACCGTTCAATATGAAAATACTATTCTAGAATTAGATACTAGGTGGAGACACGAGTGGAATTACCTTAATTTTATTAAAAAGGCGAAAATAACTGGTCCTTTAGGAATAGATGTTTGGGTATTTAGTCACTTTATCAAAACAGGATATATCGTACTTGATGCAGGGGCTAATATTGGTTTTACGGCTATTTTAGCTGAAAAATCAGGTGCTAATTTAATACATTGTTTTGAGCCTGACCCCCGTTTAAATAAAAGACTTGAAAACCATTGTAAAGGAAAAAATTTCATCGTTTACCCAATGGCTCTTGGAAACCAGTCGGGTTCATTAAAGTTGCGTTTGTCTTCTTCGCATAATCAAGGGTCAACTTTGAGCGATCAGATTGTAGGAAAGTTTCCGGAAGTATTTAATCTGCCACAGGAAGTTCAGGTAGATGTTGTCACGATAGATAGCCAATTTGGGAATTATTATTTTGACTTTTTTAAGATAGATGTCGAAGGTTTCGAATTGGAAACTTTACAAGGGTCTTTATCGATTTTAAAAAGAAACCCTCCTGCTACTATTTATATTGAAGTCTATGATGAATGTTTCGAAGGAGTACATTCATTGTTATCAGAAATATATGCATACGCATATAGAGTTATTTGTGATAGAAATGGCTTTTGTCGGTTGTTTCTTTATGATTCTTGTGTAGAAATATTAGAACGTGATGGATTTTATGTAATGCCACCTTCATATATCTATACTAATTCTAAAAATAAGGCTTTGACAGAAAAGTGGACCAGCCCAGCTAATTAACACAAGACGTTGTGTTAACATTTAGGTAATTAAGTGCGCTCCAAAAAATATTTAAGATGTCCTTAATATTGGTTGTCTCTCCCGTTCCGACCCATCCTAACTATGCTGGAAATAGGGCTAGAATATGTAATATGTTGCAAGCATTGAAACAAGAAGGACATATAATCCATTTTGTTTTAAGTGGTTCATCTGAAGAGACTGATTATAACAGTATGTCTGCTAAATGGGATGCACTTCATATCGTAAAACAGCGTAGAACAACCATACTTAAATGGTTGGCTAAAAGGGTAAAACAAGCACTTCATATTAATACGGAACAATTAGATCGTTGGGTTTGGGGGCTGCGGCTACCACTAATAGCCAAATTATTCAAACCTTATTTTATTGACGACTGGTACAACGTAGAACTTGATACACAAATCAAAAAATTGCAGAAATCTAATAAATATGATGTTGTTATTGTGGAATATGTTTTTTTGTCTAAAGTTCTAACGCTTTTTGATTTACAAACATTAAAAATACTCGATACACATGATGTGTTTGCTAATCGCCACTTGATGTATTTAAAGGAAGGGAAGATTCCTCAATATTTTTTTACAACTCCCGAACAAGAATTGATTGGGCTTGAGCGTGCTGATGTCGTATTAGCTATTCAAAACAAAGAATATAAATATTTCAATGAAATTTGTAAAAATCAAATTTTGTTGGTAGGCCATATTTGTGACCTAAAAAAGCTAAAAATAAATAGTATAAAAGGGGTTGTTAAATTATTGTTTATAGGAAGTGGATCTCCTCCTAATCTTGGTGCGTTAGAGTTTTTAAGCAATGATATTAGTTACCAATTAAAAAAGCTCAACCTAGATTTTAGATGCGAGGTCGTTGGGAATATAGAGTCTACATCACATGACAACAATGACGATTTTTATTTTACCGGCGCTGTTGATGACTTAGTGCCATACTATCAAAATTGTGACATTGTTATCAATCCAGTGAGAATTGGAACTGGTTTAAATATTAAATCGATAGAGGCAATCAGTTTTGGAAAACCGTTAATTACGACATCTATTGGTTGCGACGGGCTTAGAAGTGGCGAAAATAGCGCTTTTTTAGTGGCAGATCAGGCAGAAGAATTCGCTAAGGCAATTGTTGCATTAAAAAACGATCCCGAGCGGTATAGCGCTATGGCAGAAAGTGCCTTCAAATTTGCTCAAAAATACAACCGGGATACGATCAATAATCTTTTAACTTGCTTGGCCAATAGTTAGCATGCGTGTTATCAGTCCTATGGCTACGGGTAATGGTGCTTATATCGTGCATAAAATGTTAGAGGGGCAACTAACGAACTATTCCGTTGCACCTTATAATCCTTATTGGACATTAATGCCGATTACGTTGCCTTTCCTGTTTAGAGGAACATCAGATATTATCCACACTACGCCAGACTACGCTTGTTTCTTTTCAAGAAAGAATACTCCTCTTGTATTAACGTTACATAACTATGTGCTAGATCGATTTATGCATAGTTATTCTTCTACATTACAAAATATACATTATAAAACTGACTTAAAGTGGTTTATAGAAAGATCTTTGAAACAAGCAAATATTGTAACTAGCGTCAGTAAGTTTACGTCACAATTACTTAGGGAGCAATTGCGATTTGATAAAGATATTGATGTTATTCCTAATGGGGTTGATACACTATTCTTTCATCCTTTTCATAAAAACAAATGTTCAAAAAAAATAACCGTCTTATTTAGTGGAAATTTAACTCGTCGAAAAGGAGCCCAATGGTTACCAGATATTGCTAAAAAATTTAAAAATAATATAGAACTAATCTGTACAGGAGGTCTAAACAAGACAAAGTTAATGATACGCAAGGACAATGTTAAATGTATTGGTGCGATTCCTTACAATGAAATGCCAGCAATCTACAATTCGGTTGATTTATTGTTAATGCCAACTGTACGTGAGGGGATGAGCCTTGCGATATTAGAAGCTATGGCTTGTGGTATTCCAGTTGTAGCCACTGATTGTTCCTCTAATCCAGAATTGATTGACAATGACAAAGGTGGCTATTTATGTCCATTAGGAGATACGGCCAAATTTGCGGAGAAGATAAATAATCTTGCTGAAAACCCTATCTTAGTTAAACAAATGGGTGACTATAATCGAGCAAAAGTAGAGAAACAGTTTACATTGAAAAAGATGTTAGGCCGATACGAGCGGGTTTTTGAGAAGGCTATGGCATAGAAAAATTAGTTTAGAAAGATATTTAAAAAAATACAGCCAAAGTATTAAAGTCGATATGTCTTGTGTTCGCAACCGCCATTTGATTCTCGCATCAATCCTACTTTGTTGGCTAATTTACCTTCCTGGATTATACGGTACGTTTTATTTTGACGATGAGCCAAATATCTTGAATAATTCGGCTCTTGCAATTACAGAAATCAACTTTTCGTCATTATCGCAAG
>Ga0114932_10005900_pt1 | contig 10665 bp, 8 predicted proteins | sample 2SBtaG_2_FD_87286 | JGI IMG/M metagenome (GOLD analysis project Ga0114932, IMG submission 87286) | Deep subsurface microbial communities from Kolumbo volcano to uncover new lineages of life (NeLLi) - 2SBTROV12_ACTIVE470 metaG | ecosystem: Environmental > Aquatic > Marine > Volcanic ... | reverse complement strand
GCGGTCCAATCGAGCCATGCGCTCGAGGGCCTCGTTCAGCGTGATGCGACCGTGTGCAACGGCCATCGCCATCTGAAATGGCATGCCCGAGGCAACCAGCTCATCAGCGCGCTTCTTGGCTACAAGTTTTGGGTCCTCGGCTGGAGCTGCAGCGCGCCGACGACGCACGACGCGCCGGACCACAACTGGACCCCCGCCTCCGTCATTCGTCGACATTGGTTGCCTCCCTCTCCAAGAACGTACTGGGTTGCTTTGATCCATGCCATGACCCCCGTACGAAGCATGACGCGAAGTGAGGGTCTAGGTTCCTCAGCGCTCGTCACAGTCCGTCGTCACGAAGCGCCGCTATTGTGGTGTCGACGACGGCCGAAAGCGAGCCATCGGCAGTGACCACGGTCGCTCGTGAGCCTTGGTACACCGTTTGTGCTTCGTCATTGACCGTGACATCCCACAGGACGATCGCATCGGTTCTGGACACATCGGCTTCGGCTTCAGCTCGCCCGCGCGATCCTGCGGCGAAACGTAGCTCGACGCGCGTATCGATTCCGGCGCGCAGTGCTTTGAGTTCGGTGGGAGAGCCACCCACGATCACCACGCGGCGGAGTCCGTTGAGCATCAACAGCGCTGAAAGCTCGCTAATTTGGCCGTCGAGCTGCTTTGCAACTTCGGCTTCGTCAGCGGCCTGTTGTTGGGCAACCACGGCTGCACGCGCTTGTTCAAAGGCCGCCCGCTCGAGCTCAAAGGCTGCGCGGTCGGCGTCCAAAGCCGTCCGCTCTCGATTGAGTTGCTGCCGCCAGACATCGACGCTTTGCGCATCAGCCGAAACAATCGCCTGCTTGGCGATCAAGGCAGCCTGAGCCGCGGCCAATTCAGCCTGTGCGACGGCCAGGCGCGCTTCGAGTTCTTGGACCGCGAGGCGCTGCGAAGCTGACTGGGGAGCGGGCCCGACCGGCACCGTGGCGGCCGGCGCTGGCGCGGACTTCGCTCTCGGCGGCGTTGATGCTCGGGACCCACCGCGGGTCTTGACCACGCCTGGGATCAGCTCACTCATGAGGTCTTCAGCCGGGGCGGCTACGGGTGCCGCCACTCGGGACGGCCCACTGTTCAGCTCGAGCGCTGGGGCGTCGATGCCGTCGCGTGCCGCGCGGCGAACCTTGTCGACAGCGGCGTCGGGAAGCATGTCTTGGGGGCTCTTGTAGCGCACGTACCCCACCGCATGTAGGTAGCCGAGCACCTGGGCGGGAGTCGTGCCCATCTCACGGGCGAGCTTCTTGACGCGAGTTGCCATGGCATCTGGCTATCACTCCATCGAGCTTTTGGCGTTGTCCACGACCTGTTGTAGCGACTCTTCTAGCGTTCCCGCCTTGGGAAGGGCCTCTTCGGCGAGGGACAAAGCGAGCGCGTATTGCTCCTCATTGAATGCGTCGATCGAGACCGAGTACAGGGCATAGACGCTCGTCTGTGAATCGGATAGCGCAAATGCGTGCCGAGCCGCTCGAGCGCGCTGCACGACCCCTTCGTCGCGCTCGGCCACCTCGGCCCAACACTGGGCGGCCACCTCGTTCAGGCCCAGCGCCTCTGCCTCTTCCGCAGCGGCGCGGAAGCTCTGCGCGTCCCCTCCCCGTCCCAGCTTGGCCAGTGCCATCGCGTGGGCCACTCGGGCCCTTAGTTCGAGCTCGACGTCGAAGGTCTGCACGCCTTCTTGCTCCAGTTCTCCCCAAAACGGCAGTGCGACAGCGGGCTCTTTGCTCTGCAGATCGTTGTACATGGCCCATGCGAGCGCCCGTCGGGCGGCCAAGCCGTAGGCTCCCTCCTCCAGATCGTCGAAGCCCTTGCGCGCATCGGCAAACGGAGCGCGAGCGTCGGCGAATTTGCCGGCGTCGTACAACGCCAGGCCGCGTGCATAGCTGGCTTGTGCATCCTGGAACTTCTTGTGGCGCTCGACCGCACCCTCAAGACCGAAATCTCCCGCTTTCGGAGAATGTCCCAACACCAGCAGCGCTTGCGCAGCATTGGTCTTTGCGACGGCAGCCACCGAAGTCCCTCTCGGCGTGCCCGTCCGCTCTGCGGACTTCGCAGCCTCGGCAAATGCCTCCATCGCGCCCTCGACGTCGCCAGCTCGCACACGTCCGAGGCCCAGTGACAGCAGGACGTGGGCCGGACCCACTGGGTCCCCGGCCTTCGAAAACAGATCCTTGGCCAGAACACTCCACTTCTTGATCGCCTTGTCATCGCCAGCACTCGCATGCAGCTCGACCGCCGCGGAGCAGACCCGAGCCGCGTCCGCCCAATAGCCACGGGAGACCAGATCGACGTGGGCGCTCGCAAATGCCGCTTCGGCCTTGGCCACGTTGCCTGCCCGCGCCTCGATCATGCCCTCGAGCTCGTCGATGCGCGCTCCCCCGGGGAACCGTGTGCCCTTTGGAACGACCGCTCTTGCCCCCGACAGCTGCGTTCTGGCCTGAGTCAGATCGCCCAGCCGGACTGCCACTCTGCCCGCTTCAGTGCGAAACGCGACCTCATTGACCTTGAAGCTGGTGCCCGACACAAGCCCGATCGCCTCCAATAGCTGGGCCAGGGCCAACTTCTGGTGCCCTGCCAGCGCATAGACCGCTCCGATTTCGCCCAGCGCAGCGGCCCGTTCCCTCACCAGGCCTCCCTTGCGGGCCATTGTCAGCGCCTTGTCCAGCTGGGCCGCCGCCTCGTCTAGGCGTCCTTCAGCCCGAGCGACAGCCGCCCGCCCCAACATCGCGTGAAGTTCCGCGCGGCGGTCGCCGGTCGCCGGTACGGGGATGTGTTTCCGGGCCGCCACCAAGTCCCCTCGCCGGAGCTCTTCGGCGAGATCGCCCAGGCTGTCGTCGCCGGCCTCCATCGAGACCTCCCCGCGGTCCATTCCCAACAGACGCCGGTTGATGCGGATGCGCTCGAGCAGCTGTGCATCGCTCTGGGCTGTGGCGATGCGCTCGGCCCGGGCCAGCACCTTGTCCGCCTCCGCTCCTCGGCCCAAATCAGCAAGAACCAGCCCATAGAGGGACAGCAGCGGCCCATGCTCGGGGCTTGACTGCAGGCCGTCGCGCACCGCGCGATCGGTGCGATTCAGGGAGCCTCCCTCGTACCAAGCGACAGCCTCGAGGTAGCGGGCGTCGGCGTTCCCTCCGGCATCGGCAAGAGCTCCAAAGGCTATGGCTGCCTCGTCGAACTTCCGAGCGGCGAGCTGGGACATGGCGTCCTCGACCGCCGCATCCGCCGCGCCTTCAAGCACGATCTGTTGATCGGAGCCGGGCAAGGTGACCAGGGGGGCAGCGAGCCCTGCGGTCATCCACAGCAACATGAGAATCAACGGCGCTCCTTCGGGCCCTTATTGGTGCTATGAGCCAGTGCATGCAAGGTATCCGAGTGCTCGATCTGACGCGTGTGTTGGCTGGCCCATGGGCCGCAATGCAGATGGCAGATCAAGGGGCAGACGTCATCAAGATCGAGCCGCCGGGCGGCGATGAGACCCGCGCATTTGGTCCAGTGATCGATGGCCACTCGACCTACTTTGTCGCCAGCAACCGAAACAAGCGCTCCATCATGCTGGATCTCAAGACCGACGCCGGTCGCGAGGTCCTGTACGCGCTGAGTGCCGACGCCGACGTGCTGCTGCAGAACTTCAGGCCGGGGGTGGCCGAGCGTCTCGGATTCGACTTCGACACCCTGACCGAGCGGTTTCCCCGGCTGGTCTACGTCGCCATTCACGCCTTTGGAGACGACCCCGCCGTGCCAGACAGCCGGCGGCCCGGCTACGACCTGGTGCTGCAGTGCATGGGCGGTACGGTCTCTATCGGAGGCTTTCCTGGCTCGGCTCCAACCCGAAGCGGCGTGTCGGTCGCGGACCATTCGGCCGGCATGATTGCGGTCCAGGCAGTTCTGATGGGGCTGCTGCAGCGAGAGCGCACCGGACGAGGCCAGAAAATCGTCGTCAACATGCTGCAGGTGCAGGCTTCGACGCTGTCGTACCACGTCACTCGCTACACGGTGACCGGCGACGTGGAGCAGCAACGTGGCAACGCTCACGCGGGTCTGTGCCCCTACGACATCTATCCTTGCCAGGACGGCTGGCTGGCCGTGGCATGCGGCAACGACGCGATCTGGCAGCGCCTGCGCACGGAGCTTGAGCTGCCGGACCGGGCCGACTGGAGCACAAATCTGAAGCGGGTCTCGAGCCGCCAGACGGTGGACGAGGCCGTGCGGACGGCGTTGGGACAATGCTCGGTGCACGAAGCGGACAGACGCCTGGCCGCAGCGGGGGTTCCGTGCGGCGCGGTCTATGACATTCCCCGGACAGTGGCGCACCCCGCCACACACCTCGTGACCGTCCCGCACGCGCATTTTGGCTCGGTGTCGGCCATGGGACCGTTGCTGCAGACCGAGACCACAGTCACCGAACACCGTGCAGCACCGATGCTCGGTGAGCACTGCTCTGAGCTGTTGGCCGAGGCTGGCTTGGCGGATGAGGAAGCTCGCCTTCGGGCGGCCGGCGCCTTTGGCGAGTCCAGCGGCTAGTCAGCTCTTGCTGATTGAATGGACCTCGATGGCCTTGCCGCCACCGGTCATCGCGAAACCGAAGTTGTCGACGGCGCTGCCCTCGACCTGCACATCGGACCCGTCAAGGTGCACCGGGATGTCTCCCAGCAGCTGCAGCTTCTTGCCATCGCTGGTCTGAAGGACCCAGGCACCAGTGCCCAGGTCTTCGAATACGAGTTTGCCTTTGTAGCTCATAGGGTCTCCTACCGGTTCCGGTGGTCACGTTCGAGGTTCTCGGCTCCGGCCATCGCCATGGCGATGAGCATGCACGCAGTCGCGTTCAGGGCCATCCAGCCCGCACCGATTGCATCGGGCAACCACCAGGGCTCGACACTGCCCGTAGCGGCACCGTGGAGCATGTAGGCCGCCGCACCAGCAGCAAAGCCGAGTGCGAGTGCCCGGGTCTCACGGTGAGCGCCCAGAGTGGCTGCGACGCCCAACGGGACCGCGGCGGACAGCCACAGCGGGAACTCGGCCCAACCCGCACCGAACAGCAGAGCCGGCCACGCAAAGACGCTGGTCGACGCGTACTGCACGACCATGGTTCCGCCGACAAAAGGCAAGTACGACAGGAAGAAGAGCCCGCCCGCCGTCACCGCACCGACCGCCGCCGACCGGCTTCGGAAGCCACTGGTCGCACCAGCGAGATTGGCAATCAACAAGGCGAGCAGAGCGCCGAGCCCGAATCGAGCCGCACCGGAGCCGGCCACGCCGACGCTCGCGATGGCAGCACCCAAATCAAGACGTCCATGTCCCAGCTTCGGATCCCAGCCGTCTTTGTCGCTGTGGGCCGACTTGAGCAGCGTGCGCTCGACGCACTCGGCGTTGCACGAACCGGTTGACAGCAAGGCCGCCGCGGCTCCAGCCACGTGTGGCGTCGCCATGGAGGTGCCTTGGAACTCGGCGTAGACCTCTTGGCCGCCGCGAACGGTCTGTTGCCAGACGCCGCCGCCGGACTTGCGCTTGTCGCCGCCCGGAGCGGCGATGTCGACGCCCTTGCCCCAGGAAGTGTAGGGAGCGGGCGAGCCACCAGGCCCGACTGCGGACACGCCGATGGTCTCTTTGAGGCCGCCCGGGTAGCCCACGCCCTTGCGTCCACTGTTTCCAGCGGCCGCCACGACGATGACGCCCTTGGCTCGAGCCTTGCGAATGGCATTGTGGATGACCATGCTGTAGCCGCCGCCAAGCGAAAGGCTGATGACGTCAGCTCCCTCGTCGACGGCGTAGTCGATACCCGATGCAATCCAGCCTGAGGTGCCACTGCCCCACTTGGACAGCACCTTGACCGGCAGGATGGTCGCTTCGGGGGCGACTCCAGCCACGCCGATGCCGTTGTTCGTGGTCTGGGCAATGGTGCCCGCACAGTGCGTGCCGTGCCCGTTGTCGTCCTTTGCGGACGGGAAGCCGGGCACGAAGCTCTTGCCAGTGAGGACCTTGGTGCCCTTGAGATCTTCGACTTGAGTCACGCCGGTGTCGATGACCGCAACGATGACGCCACGGCCGCGAGGGGTGCTGGACCAGCCTGCTGGCGCCCCCATTTCCTTGAGATGCCACTGCTTTCCGTACATCGGATCGTTCGGAAAGCCGACGGTATCGAAGTCAGCGACTGCCGAACCAAAATCAGCCAGTTCGATGGGATCGAGATTGAAGACCATCTCGGGCTCGACCACCTCGACCATCGGATGGTCCAGCAAGGCAGCCACTGCATCATCGAGATCGGCGACATGGCCCTGGGCGAGTGCCTCGTCGACCGAGAGCGGGTGCGTCCAGTCGAGGTCGGCACCCAAGATGCGTTCGATCTCCTGGAGGTCGGCCTCGGTGGCACCATCGACAAGATCGACGATCAGAGTTCCCGGTGCATCGGGCGCCGAAGCGCTCACGGGAACGGGCAGCTCGCGGATCTCTGGGGTCGGGGCCAGCAAATAGGTAGTGCCAGCCAGCGCGCCCAGCGCAACGAGAGTAAAAATGGGCTTGTTCATCGAAAGCTCCTGCTGGAGTCAGTGGGTCGTACGTATCGACACCCAGATCATTGCACCGGTTCCTGTCAACGCCCGGCCAGAGCCCGCATTCCGACACTTTGAGACGTACCTGCGATAAGGTATTCGCCTCGTCCGCAAGAACCAGTAGGCCCCACGGGTTGTCGTTCCGAGCCAAAGACGGAGACTCTGCATGTTGCGCTTCGCGCCTTCTATTCTTCTCGCTTCATCCCTCTGCTGCAGCGCGATTGCGCGCGCACAAGATGAGCTGACCCCACCACCAGGCGACCGGAAGTACATCGCTGTCGTCGTGGGAATCTCGTCGTACAAGAACCTTCCGAAGTCGGTCGACCTCAAGCACGCACGTGACAACGCCAGTGCGATCAAGCAGACACTCATCAACGACGCGAACTTCGACACGGTGTTCATGCTCGGCGACGGCCAAGCGACCCGCGCCGGCCTGCGCACGCTGCTCGAGAACGAAGTGAGTGAGCTCGTCGACAAACAAGACGTCTTTCTCCTCTATTTCGAGGGCCATGGACTGGGTTCCGATCTCGACATCCCCACGCTGCTGGCCTACGACTCGACCCTCGAGAACGGCCAGGAAGACGGCTTTGAACTCGCCGCCTTCGCCAAGGACCTTCAGACCTGGGCGTCGTCCGGCACCGTCATGATCGTCACCGATGTGGTCCACGAGCACGAGCTTGATGGCATCTCCTTCTTCGGCCCCGCAGCGCCACACTGGCCGCGCATGCCATCAGGCACCATGGTGCTGTCGTCCACCCAGCCCGAGCAAGCCGCCGAGGAAGGCCGCTTCGGAAAGCTCTTTGCCGAGGCCATGGGGGGCGCCGCCGACCTCAACTATGATCACTACCTGACTCAATCCGAGCTCTACAGTTGGCTGGTGACCAAGATGGCGCCGACAGGCCAGATTCCGGTCGCATCGGGTGCGTTCGAAGGCAACTCCATCATCGCCCAGGACCTCAAGACCGCACCGCCAGTGGTTGAAGCTCCTACGACCATTGACGGGTCGCCAGTCATTGATGTGACGGCCGGCGCCGACGGGCAGCCCGTGGTCGTACACACTCTGCCGCCAGAGCCCCTCAAGCCTGTGTACCCGGACGTCGAAATCTCGGCGGCGAAGTTCGTGTTTCACGAAGGCGCAGCCCAGTCCGTCCAATGCACCCAGAGTAACGTCAAGGCCTGTGACCCCAGCTGCTACGTGCGCTACTTCCGAGCGGGCGAGTGCACCATCAACGCAGTCGTCGACGGCACCAACATGCAGGGGCAGGTCATCGTGCTGTCCAAGGGCAAGTACGACTGCAAGCGCAAGGGCGCCAAGCTCGTCTGCGACGGCCCCTACCTATAGGCGTGTTCAGGGATTCTGAATGTCGACGGCTCGGCCGTACACCGCTCTGGTCCAGCCGTTGATGCGGCCTCGGTTGTTGCCAATCTGAACGCGGCCGCCGCCGATCGCCTTGACCAAGTGTAGATAGACGTTGCCCGAGACCCGGCACAACACGATGTCGCCGCGCTTGAGAGACTCGAGCTCAACCGGTTGCAGCGTCACGGTCGCGCCAGACTCGACCAGGGGCCTCATGGAGCCTCCATGAGGCTTGATCACCGCCTGTTCGCCCCTGGCCAAGGCCTCGATGGCGCGACTCGCCCAGCCCACGGGACTAGTCGACCCGCAGATTGCCCGGCAGCATCACCGCAGCACCGCCGTCCGAGAGCACGCGGTCGAGCGTCATCATGTCGGTCAGGGTGTCGCCACCGATTGGCAGCTGCACATCGACAGCAATGGTTGGCACGTCGGCGTTGGCCATGTCCTCGAGAAGGATGTCGAGGAATGGCTTTTGACGAGGCAGGCGAACGAGGCCGTAATCTTCGGAGATGCCACCGAGCTCTGCGGCCTTGGCCACAGCGACGTTCAGGCCACCCAACTCGTCCACTAGCCCGTTGGCAAGCGCCTGTTCACCGGTCCAGACCCGTCCCTGTGCGACCGCATGGGCCTGGTCATAGGACTTGCCACGGCCGTCTGCGACCTTCTGGACAAACTCGGTGTAGAAGGTCTGCAGGTATCCGCGGAAGATCTCGCGACCCTCGTCGGTGAACGGTGCCTGGCTGGACAAGAAGTTGGAGTTCTCGCCGCGCTTCCAAGTGTGGGTGTTCAGTCCGATCTTCTCGTAGGTGCCGGCCATGTTGAACTTGCCACCAAACACGCCGATGGAGCCTGTGAGGGTGCCAGGCTGCGCGACGATGTAGTCGGAGTTGCAGGCGATAAAGTAGCCACCACTGGCGGCGTAGTTGGCCATCGAGATGACCACGGGCTTGCCAGCTGCGCGGGTCAGCTCGACCTCTCGCCACATCATGTCGCTGGCCAATCCCGAACCGCCGGGGCTGTTCACACGCAACACGACCGCTTTGACCTCATCGTCGTCTCTGGCTTCTTTCATCCAGCGGTGGAAGGGGCGGTCGGCAAGCAGGCCGTCGCCTCCGCCGAACAGGCCTCCTTCGGGGTCTCCACTGACAATCGTCCCCTCGGCGTGGATGACGGCGATCTTCTGTTCTTTGTCCTCGTTGTCTGACCGAACGTTCTTGACGTACTCGGACAGCGACGTGAACTTGTCCTCGTCTTCATCGTCGTTGTCTTCTTCGTCCTCTCCCTCGGCCTTGGGCTCAGGAGCGGCCTTGATGCGCTCGAGCCAGTCATCGGCCTGTGAGTCGAGGATGTTTTCGGCAATCGCGTCGCGCCAGCCCACTCCATCGATGAGCTTGTTCGCAACCGCGTCCTCGGGGGTCAACTTGGGGTGGTCGATCAGCTGGCGAACCTCGGCTTCGGTCAGGCCGCGTCCCTCGGCCACGCCCTTGACCACCTGGTCGTAAATGCTCGAGAGGAATGAATCGTAGGCTTCGATGGCCGACTCAGAAGGCGCATTCTCCATGTAGGGCTCGGGGCCGCTCTTGAAGTCGCCCACATGCTCGAACTCGGGGTCGAGGCCGATCTTCTCGAACGCGTCGGCGTAGTAGGTCACGGACACGGACAGGCCATTGACCAACATGATGCCGCTAGGCGCCAAGATGACGCGGTCGCAGGCCGATGCGAGGTAGTAGTCGCGGGTTGTGTAGCCCTCGGCGTAGGTGACGCAGGGCTTGCCCTTGGCGCGGAACTCGAGCACCGCATCGCGAATCTCTTGGGCATTGGCCCAGCCCAGAGACGGACCATCAAATCGCAAGTACAGGCCAGAGATGCGCTCGTCATCGCCGGCCGCGCGAATCACTTCGGCAATCTCGGTGGGCACTGGAGGGAAGTCTTCGGGCTCGACGAACAGCCCACCCTGCTGGGGGGCGTCGGGCATCGGGCCGGCCAAGCGCACACTGAGGTAGCTGCCCTCAGCAACCTCGCCGACGTCCTCGGACGAGACGAGGTAGAACACGCCCGCGATGGACGAGATGGCCACAAAGAGCCCAAAGACCGTGAACGCCACCAACACGCGCGTGACCATGGCGGTCCGCGCAGTCCGCGCTCCATGTGCACCCTTTCGAGGCCGCTTTGACGCCCCAGCAGGGGCAGGTCCCGTCTCTTCCGTCTTCTCTTCTTCGGACATCCGCACTCCCGGTCGGCCAGTCCTAACCGACGCTGAAAGTGCTCACCGGACAGCAGACAGTCAAGCCCGCCAAGTGTTGCAGAGTGCCCATTGTGATCTTGCAACGCCAACTATGATCGGTTCTGCGTTGAATGCTCGATTGATCGAGGTTTGCCGGTCACTCCAGTCAAACCCGATCATAGTCCAGCTTGTAGGATCACAATCAGCCGCTATGCAACTTCCCGCTCCAGCGGACCAATGGCTGCGATGACCTCGGTCACTTTGCCTCGGCTCAGCGCCTTGCGGCTGATGGCCCGTGCAACACGCGGCTTGGCGACGTGCACAAAGCCCGCCTCTTCGGGATAGAGCACGTGGCGGACGACGGGAAGGTCATGGTTGGACAGCACCACCCGGGCGCCGTTGAATGCCGCCCTGCGGGAGGCGACTGCGAGTGCCTTTTGCTCGGTGATGCCGAACGGCGCCTTGCAATAGCCTGTGAATGAGGCCGTCGCCGTGAGCGGCACATAGGGCGGGTC
>Ga0114932_10005899_pt1 | contig 10670 bp, 8 predicted proteins | sample 2SBtaG_2_FD_87286 | JGI IMG/M metagenome (GOLD analysis project Ga0114932, IMG submission 87286) | Deep subsurface microbial communities from Kolumbo volcano to uncover new lineages of life (NeLLi) - 2SBTROV12_ACTIVE470 metaG | ecosystem: Environmental > Aquatic > Marine > Volcanic ... | reverse complement strand
AGTTTTAGGTTGTTTGAATGTAATAAATTGTTAATTAAAACATTGGGTTGGAAAGTTATGTTGTAATATATATTGTTATATTATGCTTTTTCTGAAATTGGCATCACTCTTTGAGCGTACTTAAAGGCTTTTGTTGGCATTATGTTAGTAGTGGTTTTAATATAGGTACGGTTTTTTGGGGAGCAACAAAAAAAATGACTACTTTACTGAGTCTCCAATGAGTGTATGAGATAAGTTTTTTATAGTGGAAGTTATGAATGTCAGTTATAAAGCCCCATCATAAAGACTCGACTTAGTTTCATGATTATGTTGTATTTCTTGATGTGTGAAATTTTTTGTTGTTGAGAGATAAAAGTTGCTAAACGGACTCTTATATGACTATATTTTCCTTAGCGCATAATAATTTATTGATATAGATTTGTGATCTTATACCCAGCTAAGTAAATAACAAGGGTATAAAAAACAATACGTTTGCGTGTATTGCACGTTACTCGAGGGACTCTAGCTTATGTCTACAGAAAATGCATTATTGACGATCCTAATAGATAGGATTAACAATGACACTTTGGTGTTACCAACCTTACCAGAAATTGCAGTTAAAGTTAGACAAGCTGCAGATGATCCAGAAGTAAATTTAATTCAAATGGCTGATGTGATTTCACAAGATCCAGCGCTCGCGGCACGAATGATTAAAGTTGCAAACAGTGCGTTCATGGGACGTTCTGTGAAAGTAAATACACTTAATCAGGCTGTAACACGAATAGGCCTTAGACAAATTAAAAATATAGCAACAGCCATGGCGATGGAGCAATTGTTTGTTTCAAACAACAAGTTAATAAAAACTTATATGGATAAAGCCTGGCAGAAAACCTTAAAGGTAGCTTGCCAAGCCATTACCTGTATGGATTTTTACTTAAGTGTGAACAAACACACGTCGCTCAATAAAGACACAATTACGCTTGCGTCACTTGTTTTCAATATTGGTGTTCTACCAATATTGACTGAAGCAGAACGTCATCCGGAAGTATTTGCAAACCCAAGCTTCTTAGCACATGCCATTCAAAAGCTTGCAGGTAAAATTGGCGGTGCCATTATGCGTGAATGGGACTTTACCGATGAGTTCGTAGAAGTCGCTGAAAGTTGGTCGAACCCGAACTACAAGCCAGATCATGTATGCTATGTCGATTTTATCCGCGTTGGCGCTATTGTTGAAGGTATTTTGCAGGTTTCAGACAAAGCAGCGTCTTTGAAAATGTATGAAGATAAAAGCGTTATTCGCTCTTTAGAAATTTTCACTAGTGATGACTATCTATCAACACTTGAAGATGTGAAAAGTATGTTTGCTTAATAAAAAAAAGCCATTTGATCTTGAATGGCTTTTTAACTTTTCTGACAATGATTAAACTTTTAGTTGTTAACTACTAATTCTTTATTTGTAGTGTTCGCTGTTTTCTCTGACACATATCAAACACTATTTTCTCACCATTATATGCTCTTTTGGCAATTTTGTTTGCATTGACACAAAAGAACCAAGCAAAGAGAATAGCCATTATTTTTAGCATAATTTCAGCAAAGCTATCAGCATGCTAAAGTCTAAAACTTGAAAATAAAATCGCAATTAAAGAGTTAAGTGGCAGGATTAGACAAAACATTGCACTGGTTTTGAATGAATAAATAGCCGTAACAGAAGGACCTAAGTTAAAAGCTACTATGACCACAGAAAAAAATTAAGTAGCGCAGCCATTTTGTGGCTGCAAATGCGAGCGAGATAGCACAAACACAGCCTAATGCGAAACCAACTGTTAATACTGTCAGGTCCAAACCACACGATTAACGTCACAATGCCATAACTCAACGCTAATCCAAGAAAAACATCAACTGCTGTTTTATCCCATCATTAAGGTTGAATTTTATGATAATCATTACTCATCGAATACTCCTAACCCAAAGGCTTGAAACGGGGATGATGATTAGCACGAGTATGACGAACACAAGCCAAATAAAGATACTTGCTGCACCATTGAAAATAAATGGACTGATCACAGCTTAGGAAATTAACAATAAATAACCGAGCAATTTAAATTTTTTAGATATGGGGGGTTAAAGCTAATTGGTGTCGATTAGACGTATAGATGAAAGATATTCCAGTGGCTGTAAGCGTTAATAAAACGAATAGCACCCTCACTTAATGTAAACTTGATTATTAAATGAGGAAATTTTATACACAGAAAAGTCGCACTACCAATTATAATGCGACTAACAATTGAAGTAGTTTATTTGTCTGATTAGGCTATTTGTTTTTCTGCAAGATTAAGTTCCATGGTTGCTTTAAGTAATCGATATAAATTAATCGATGCATCAATTTCTTCTTTACGGTTGGTTAAGCTCTCAATATTCAAACCAAGCGGTACATTTAAATGTGCACAACTCTGAATTATCAGATCTAAATTTTCACGACAGATGCGGATTGACTCGCTTAATGGGTTTTGTGAGTCAAGCATGCGCCACTTAGTTGCTTCTGGTACTGAAATACCTAACCATTCCATAAAGTGAAGTGTTTTCTCACCACCACATGGGGTAAATGTAAGGATAATGCGCTTAGGTTTGAGTCCTTGTTGGCGGCAGCTTCGTGCATAACTGGTAATTAAATCAATCGTTGCTTGTGCATTGTAAACAGCTTGAGAGATAAAAAACTTGCATCCTTGTGCTGTTTTTTCTAATAAACGCTCGTGTTCATTTCGCTTATTCGCATGGCGTTCAGCAATAGTCACACCGCCCAAAAAAAAGTCATCTTGGTGCTCTGCGATTGTCTCGTATGCTCTAGGAAGGCTGAGTTTAACTCTACCATTTGAAGATGGGCTACCCACTAATACAAGATTACTTAAGCCATGCTCTGTTTTAGTCTTGTTTAACCACTGATTAAATTCACTCGCCTCACGTTGTGCCACGCTTTTATATGTAATGACATCAAGTTGTGATAGCTTTTTTACGAGTTGGCTATATTCACATGGATCTACTGTATGCTTGAACGGGAAAGGACGCGGAACTTTAGTTCGGCTGCTTTCATCTTGAATGTCGTAAATAACAACACCGTCGTACTCAATCTCATGCAAACGACCAAGTAGCTTTTGTGCAATGGTTTTAACTTGCGCTTCATCAGTCCCCATCTTTGGCGGAGTCGTACCAATTAAATACACGCCTTGATTAGGGTCCAAAATTTTCTCTTGTAATGATAAAGCCATGGTCCTCATTCCCATTGGTTTGCTGATGAGGTAAATATAGCAGCCATTTAGACGTCTAGATAGATTTTTTTCATGAAACTTATTCAAGCACTATGAATTTCTCTCATGTTTTTTGTGAGGCTTAAGGGATAATTCAGTAGCCCAGATATATTTATTTACATAAATTTTGCTTTGAAATGAGCGAGTCACAGTAATTTATTGCATAATTGAAGTGGTGTCATATGTGATACCAATCCTCAATTATACTGAATTATTTTTAGAAACTAAAATTGACGCTAACTTCGTTGGGAATTTCTCATTTAGAACAACTAGATAGCAAAATTTCTGCCTTACCTACATGGAAGTAGATAACTCGGCGATAGCAGGAGGCGTGAGCAGTGTTATCGACAAGTTTTCCTTGCCTCAAAATAGATCGCTTAATTAGGAGTAATGGTATGACAAAATTAAAAACTGAATTTGGAAATCACATGAAATTTAAACTTTTGGCAACCAGCCTTGCAGTGACTTTAGCACTGTCAGGTTGTATGAGTAACAATGCACAGACAAGTAATAAAACAAATGCCACTGTTGCATCAGCGTCTGTAGAAAACAAAGTATTTGCACAAGACTATGTATTAGAAGAATTAGAAAATGGTCTTCGTGTGATGGTCGTTAAAACTGATTATCCTGATGTTGTATCGCTACAAATACCGGTTTCAGTAGGCTCTCGAAATGAAATCGAAGCAGGTAAAACCGGTTTCGCGCATTTTTTTGAACACATGATGTTTAAAGGCTCTGAAAAATTCCCACAAGATGTGTATGCAGATATCCTGAAAAATTCAGGGGTAGATAACCGCGCTTACACGACAAACGACTACACAAACTATCACTTAAACTTTTCTAAAGAACACTTAGATAAAGTACTTGAAATAAAAGCGGATATTTTCCAAAACCTAAAGTATTCAGAAGAGCAATTTCGTACTGAAGCACTGACGGTTAAAGGCGAGTACTTAAAAAATAATGCCAGCCCAATTCGTAAATTACTAGCTGCAGTGCGTAAAGAGGCATTTGAAAAGCACACTTATAAGCACACCACAATGGGCTACTTCGAAGACATTGAAGCCATGCCTGATCAAATGGCGTATGGCCAGACTTTCTTTCAACGCTTTTATAAACCAGAGTATGTTTCACTGGTGATTGTGGGCGATGTTGACCCGCAAGAAACCATGAAGATGGTTAAAAAGCACTGGGGTAATTGGAAAAAAGGTGACTACCAAGCGGATATTCCGGTAGAGCCAAAACAACAAGCGCCTAAATATGTACATGAGCAGTTTGAGGGCATGCCGGGTCACTGGTTACTCGTATCATACAAAGGCACTGCTTGGCAGCCGACTAAAAAAGATCGCGCAGCGCTTGATCTAATATCACAGCTTTATTTCTCGTCGAATTCAGAGTTATATCAAGAGCTTGTAGTAGATAAGCAACTTGCCAGCCAAATGTTTACTTATAACGCAGAGACAAAAGACCCAGGCTTACTGCATGTCTTTGTTAAAGTTGAAAAAGAAGAAGATTTAGCAACTGTTCGCGATGCGATTGCAAGCACTTATGCAAGAGCACGCACTGAGCTGGTGGATGCTGATAAGTTAGCAGCATTGAAGTCAAACCTTAAATATAGCTTCATCAATGGCCTAGATTCATCACAAGCCATTGCATCAACACTCGCAAGCTATATGCACTTTGAGCGTGACCCAGAAGTTATTAACCAGTTATATGCTTCAGCAGATGCGATTACAGCTGAAGACATTCGTGACATAGCAAGCAAATACTTTGTTGATAATGGCCGAACGACAGTGACCATGTCTTCACTTGAGACTGTTTCTGGTTTCGATAAAGAAGTGTCTGTATCAGCGCTTGCTAAAAAAGCGAGCCAGCCTGTTAAGCGTTATTTCAAAGTATTAGATAAAACCAATAGTTCACCATTGGTTGATGTCAACTTATTATTCTACACTGGTGCAGCTGCTGATCCGGCAGGCAAAAAGGGTGTAGCAGCATTAACAGCAGCTATGATCGCACGTGGTGGTTCACAAACAAAGAGCTACAAAGAAATTCAAAAAGCACTTTATCCAATTGCAGGTAGCTTTGGCTATCAGTTAGATAAAGAGATGATTTCTTTACGTGGCCGTGTACACAAAGATAACGCTGAGCAGTGGTATGCACTCGTTAGTGATCAATTGTTAAACCCAGGCTTCAGAGAAGATGACTTTAAACGTCTTAAGAAAGAGCTAATTGACGGTATCAAAGCAGGCTTGAAGTCTTCAAATGATGAAGAACTCGGTAAAGAAGTGCTTTATCATGAGCTATACGAAGGTCATCCTTATGAAAGTTATAACTTAGGTGATTTGTCAGATCTTGAAGCGTTAACGCTAGATGACGTTAAAGCATTCTACGCATCACAGTTCACTCAAGCTAAGTTAAATCTAGGCATTACAGGTGATTTAGACAATGATGTAAAAGCGCTAATGTTGAATGATTTAGCACGCCTGCCGAAAGGTGATGAAGCACGTTTAAGTATTCCTGATGCACCTAAACTAGCAGGTCGCCATGCGACGATTGTTGAGAAGAATGCTAAATCTACAGCAGTATCATTTGGTTTCCCAATCGACACAATCCGTAGCTCTAAAGACTGGACTGCACTTTGGCTAGTTCGCTCTTACTTTGGTGAGCACAGAAGTTCAAACAGCTTCTTATATCAGAGAATTCGTCAGGTGCGTGGTATGAACTATGGTGACTATGCGTATATTGAGTACTTTCCACGTGGTATGTTCCAGACTAAGCCAGATGCGAATTTAGGCCGTTCAGAGCAAATTTTTCAAGTGTGGTTACGTCCACTTCGCTCAAACAATGATGCACATTTCGCAACGCGCGTTGCTCTGTTTGAATTAGACAAGCTAATTAAAGATGGCATGACTGAAGCGGACTTTAATGCAACACGTAACTTCTTGAGCAATTTTGTGCCTCAGCTAGTGGCAAGTCAAGACCGTCAGTTAGGTTATGCGCTTGATAGCGAATTCTACAATACAGAAAGTTTTGTTGAGTACGTTCGAAAACAACTTGCTTCACTGACAGTAGAAGATGTGAACCGCGTTATTCGTGAAAACCTGCAAACTGACGATCTGCATTATGTATTCATCACAGGTGACGGTAAAGACATGCAAAAACGTCTGTCAAAAGAAACGGTTTCACCACTTAAGTACAACTCAGATAAGCCTGCAACACTTACCAATGAAGATAAACAAATTGAAAGCTATAAGCTGAATATTCCTGCGAAAAACATTGAAGTGTTAGATGTAGAGAAGGTATTTGAGTAATTAAATATTTACTCTGTCGCAGCAAATATTGTGACAGCGACAAAAAAGCCGCTCATTGAGCGGTTTTTTTATAAATTGAATTAGTGCTGTCAGGCTTGTTTGATAGGTGTGACATTTTCATCAGCATCGCTATCATTCACATCAGCATCTTTCTTTGACTTTTTTGCAGGTGTACTCGGTTTTGAACCTTTGAGTACATTTATAAAGTCATCTTTTTGTTTCGCCATTTCTAATGCCAATGACTCAACTTGTTGCTCACTCAGCGGCACATCCACTTTACCTAGCATCTCTTCTAAAGACTCAGCAACATCAAGCATTTTGTCGTAAGCATCAGCCTCTTTTTTGCTGGTAAAGGTCATGCGCTCGACTCCATTTCTTTCTACCACATACTTAACAACAACAGCCATGATACACTCCCAATTGCACTGTTTTTTTATACAGTAATCTTTTAAGGCTTATTTTGCAAGCTATTAAGTCAATATTAATACTTTAGTTATATCGATAGCTATTAAGTTTGACTTTCATGTAATTGTCATCTTTATTTAACAATACTCGTATGAGTAATTTGGGTAAGGAGTTCTACCCATCATTTATTAGATTTCAAGGATTTTCCAGGAGGGAAATATGATCAAAGCATTACTTTTAGTTACTAGTTTGTCTATTGCACCAACTGTATTAGCAGAATCTGCACAGCAACAAGCGTCACCAGAAATTCAATCTGAAATTCATCAGATAATTAATATTAATAAAGCTTCTCTTGAAGAGCTTGTAAAACTACCTGGGATTGGAAAAGGCAAGGCGAGGGCCATTGTTAGTTTCCGCAAGCAGAATGGACCTTTTGACGACCTCAACTCCTTACTGGCTGTTAAGGGGGTTGGTAAAAGCATCGTCACGAAGTTAGAAGGAAAGGTAAAGTTTTAGATTAAAAACTCTCAGGTGAAAAACTAAAAAGGGGCAAAAATGCCCTTTTTTAATTTTGATTCTGCTTTTCAAACTCCGCAATGGCATCGCTCAGTTTGCTTTTAGTAAACACAATTTCCAGCGGTGTAGTGAGCAGAGGATATAAGATACCTGCCAACAACAAAGGAGGTAGTAAATACCAGCCTTCAAAATAAGCCAAAGTAATAAAAAACGGCATCAAGATGGCGAGCTTACAGCAGCCTAATAAAACTTTTTCAGGTGCTTCTAAGTGATTTAAAGCAATGGCGATGATTTGTTGCTTATCACGAAGCTTGTACGGTTTTAACTGCTCAATATTGCGAAGATTAAAATGCATTATAAGTTTACTTTTTTACTAAAGACCAAAGAATAAAAGGTAAAACAACTAAGAAACTAATCGCATATAATGCGAAAATCACTTCCAACCAACCAGGCATGCTTAAACCGACAAACTGCCAGTCTATGCTGCCACAATCACCGGTTGCAGCAAAGAATGTCGGGATCCACTCATGTAGTGGCATAAATTCAGGGAAGTTAGGAACAATATCGCAAGTAAACGCAAATGGATCAGTTGTGGTTTGCATATTTAAATGCTCTTTTGCCAACATATAACCCCAAATACTACTTACGCCCCATGTTGCAGCGCCAATGCCACGAAAAACCTTGTTACTTGGAGAAATAAAACCAATAAGGCCAGCTATAAATACACCCAATACAGCCGTTCTTTGATAAATACACATGATACAAGGCTCTAAGCCCATTGCGTATTGAAAGTATAAAGCGGTGACTTCTAGTAAAAATGCAGTCAGTGCCAACAGGCCCCATGCTCTTCTCGAGGTGGGAAGGGTGTTCAACCAGTTCATAAAATTCTCTTGTTGTTATATTAAGTTAGCTTTTAGATAACTTGCATTACAAATAGATTCAATTTTCAGATTAAGTGAACCTAAATGCTGCTAAATGATTTATGTTGTTGGTATTATGCTGACAGAGGTTTCAAGCTGCAAGGATTAACGCTAGTTGGTTAATTTTACTTAACTCAATGGACAAAAAATGAATTATATGGTTAGTGCCATTTAGCTTGAGAATCTCAGGCAGACTATCTTATCTTTTCCCAGTGAATTAAAAAATGTCACTTTTTAATTTTGTCTCCTAACTTGAGATTTTATCTTACTTTGGCACTAAAACTGAGATTTATTTTAATGGTTGTAACCAGACTATATCAAAAGTGTTTTGGATTGGTGTTGTACTAAATTATGCAGATGAGCATCCTACGTTTTTTTGCTGACCAAGGTCAATAGTTTTAACATACTTGTGCGCGGCTAATTGCTGATTGAATTTTTATATACAAGTAAAGCCTCTAAGCATTTGCATGGGCCGATTTATAAATATTAAGGCATGAATGTGAGTGTCGGAATGAAGTGGAACAAATCACTGGGATGCTGCTTTATGATGGTTCTCATTTTATGCAAGTACTTGAAGGTGACGAAACCAAAGTGCTCGCTTTATTCGAGCAAATAAAAATCTGACTCTCGCCACAACAATGTTGAAGCTTTAATCAACAACCCACTAGATAAGCGTAATTTCAATGATTGGGCAATGGGGTTAATCAAGTATGATGAAAAAGCGCAGCTACAGACCGTAACTGAATTAAAAAACAAACGCAAAAGACCACTTAGTTATGAATTACTGTATGCATTTGCCTATCATGAGATTGAAGTTGAAGATAATATACCCAAAAACAGGTTGCTTCTTAAGTATTTTATGGTTGAAGAAGTTGCCGATTCGGTTTAATTGCATCGCTTATAACGGCATATTTGATTCTCACTATTTCCACTTGAGTGATATCCAAACAGCTGCTTTGGCTTCTGCAGTGATAGGCGCTTGTTCAATGGTAATATCAACAGTAGCGGGATCAGAAAATGCACCTTCGTTGTCCTGAATGCGGTATGTAAAGCTATCCGAACCTGAACTCTCTCCAGTATGGGTATAGTTAATTGAGTTATCGGTATTAACAGTAACATTGCCAAAATTCGGAAGGGAAATAACTTCCACAGAAATAATTGTGCCATCTAAATCGGTGTCATTGTCCAGCACATTGATATTTATGTTACCCATGATGAACAATGAGGCTGTGTCTGACAATGCTATAGGGGCACTATTTGGCTGCTCTATGGTGATCTCAACTGTTGCAGGGTCAGAAAATGCACCATCATTATCTTGTACGCGGTAAGTAAAGCTATCTGAGCCAGCACTTTCACCCATATGGGTATAGCTAATGGAATTATCAGTATTTACTGTTACATTGCCATGATTAGGTGATTTGAGAATTTCTACAAGAGTAATAGTGCCATCTTGATCTGTATCATTGTCGAGTACACTAATATTTACATTACCCATAATGAATAATAAAGCTGTATCTGACATTGCTACAGGAGGACTATTGGGCTGCTCTATGGTGACTTCTATAATCGCAGGATCTGAATATGCACCATCATTATCTTGTATTCTGTAAGTGAAGCTATCTGCCCCTACACCGGCACCAGTATGACTGTAGTTGATGGTGTTGTTTGTATTTAGTGTGGCATTACCATGACTCGGTAGTGAGATAATTTCAACCAACTCAATTGTACCATCGGTATCACTGTCATTGACTAGCACATTAATATCTATGCTTTGACCGATAGTAATCAATACCCTGTCTGTAATTGCAGTTGGCTGAATATTGGGCTGTTCAATGGTAATAGATACTGTCGCAAAATCAGAAAACGCACCGTCATTATCTTGAATACGATATGTGAAACTATCAGAACCTGCACTTTCACCCATATGGGTATAATTGATTGAGTTATCTGAATTTATTGTGATATTGCCAAAGTTGGGAGAAGAAATAATCTCAACTGATTCAATTGTGCCGTCTTGATCACTGTCATTTGCCAGCACATTAATATTTACATTGCCCATAATTGAAACCGTCACAGTGTCGGACACGGCAACGGGCGCAACATTCGGTGCATCGATTGTGAGAGATACCGTGGCGGTATTTGAGAAGGCGCCTTCATTGTCTTGCACACGGTAGGTAAAACTATCAATGCTAGACACAGATCCTGTGTGGGTGTAATCGAGTGTGCCATCTGAGTTAACT
>Ga0114932_10005898_pt1 | contig 10673 bp, 9 predicted proteins | sample 2SBtaG_2_FD_87286 | JGI IMG/M metagenome (GOLD analysis project Ga0114932, IMG submission 87286) | Deep subsurface microbial communities from Kolumbo volcano to uncover new lineages of life (NeLLi) - 2SBTROV12_ACTIVE470 metaG | ecosystem: Environmental > Aquatic > Marine > Volcanic ... | reverse complement strand
CTAAATATCCGAACCGAGCGGCCCTGTTCGAAATGACGACTTCCGAAGAATGGCAAGCGTTGGCTGTGCACCGCGCCGCGGGATTAGTAGGGCAGCTCAATATCGAAACCGTTGACCCGCGACCCTAGACCTTCGTTATTCAGCTCTCTAACATCACTTGATAATCAACTTCAAGTTGACGTTGCAGGAGATGATGGAAGTGCCGCAACTTTGTTTCCTGATACTGAGACAACAGGGTGTGTCCACTAGCGAGATTCTTCAACCCAAGTTGAACCTGAGGCAGATTGTAAAGATCTTGATTGAAGACTTTTGCGAGCATCCCTAGTTGAGGGGCGAGCGTCCAGTCATCGTCTGCTGATAGCCACTGAACCTGCGCCGGTGGTGGCCGTTCGTTGGTTAACGGCGAAGGCAAGAACAGCATGCATTCGAAGAGACATTCATCCGGGTTATCTCCGTTGGGTCGAAAACGGTACTGAATCGGGTTGAGACAGCCCCATGGATGCCAGTTTGGGAACACAGAAAAAAAGATCGCATCGATGAGTTCAGCATCACAGATCGATTCAACGTCCACTTTGTGTGCAGCGTCACCTAAAAGAGAAATCAGTTCTGCACGCTTACGTTCAGCCAGCTCCGACCGTTCTTCAGTGAAATTGGATCGTGAGCTACGAGGAATTGGGACATCTTCGAACTTAGGTAGCTGTTCACCACCAATCCATAAACAAAGATGCGGATCAGCATGAGTCAACTTCCCTTCGACCCATTCGCCGTTGGAACGAAAAGTGCTTACCTCGCCATCAAGATCAGTGACGTCGACGTTGCCCGAATCAGCTCGCTCATATATGTGCCCACTGATCGGATGACGAAATCTCGTGTAGAGCCGCCCGTCAGGATCAGCGTCCCACTCAGGGACTGCCGCTAGATGCGGACTAGTCACCTGAGCAGGAGAAATAGCACGCGAATAACTGCCGTAAGCGTCATATTGACTGTTTGCGTCACCGAGCGATTCCATAAGTGTCGGATGCGTCGTTACAACGTGGTAGGACTCCATGAACGCTTCTTGGCAAACCTTCCAATTACATCGGACGACCTTGGCGACATGGACTGCTTTGTAACGACGTTCCAAAGGCAACGTAGTTTGGTGTTCAGAAAAATCACCCAAGAAATCCATTAACGGTTCAGCGTTGAGATCCGGATTAAGGAAAATGAATCCGCCGTATCTCCCAATTTGGGCCTCGGGCAGACTGCACTGCTCAGGTTCGATATCCGGGAAATCCCATTGACACGGGATCTCATGCAACGCTCCGTCAAGCTCCCAGGACCATCCATGAAAACTGCACCGAAGGATAGAAGTGGTTTTCCCTGGTCGTTCGCGAAGTTTCCGCCCCCGATGAAGACAAGCGTTGCGGTAGGCCTTGATGTCGTCGGGGTCTTCGCCGGTTCGAACGAGCAGAAATGAGAGTCGAGCGATGTCGTAGACCACATAGTCTCCGACATCACGAAGTTCGTCTTCGTGGCAGGCCAACTGCCACACTCGCGACCAAAGTTTCTCAACTTCTAGGTTATGGAACTCTTGAGAAAAGTACACCGAGGTCGGTATACGAGACGAGCCTGAAGGCATAGGTGACTCAGTCAGAAGATGGTCAGGGACTGAGCGAGAGTCACCGTTAAGAAGTTCTTTGTAACTGATTCCTGCAGACCGGTTCGTTCCGCTGACAGTCTCAACCATTTCCTGCCGCTTCCTTCGCTGACACGACTACATCTATTCGCTGTGGACCCCTCAACACGAAACTCGGTATATACCTCAACTCGGAGCGGTTGGTTACCTGTATGTTGCTTAACCGCTCACCTAATGTTTCTGCGACAATACGCGCTTCGAGGCGAGCGAGACCTGCGCCGACGCAGTAATGCGGACCCTTACCGAAACTCAGATGTTTAGCTTGGCCTTCACGTCCAGGTTGGAACGTATCTGGGTGCTCCCAGATTTCGGGGTCCCGATTTGCCGCCGCATACATCAAAACAACCTTTGAACCAGCTGACAGTGTTGTCGATCCGATCTGAGTGTCTTGGGATACGACGCGAAACATCCCTTGCGTGGGAGCCGCTAAACGTAACGCCTCGTCAGCGACGTCTTTGCCGTAAAGGGGATCTTCAGCGAGGCGCGCCCACTGCTCAGGGTGTTCGTCAAGTAGGAGCAACATTTCCCCCAACAAATGCGTTGTGGTTTGGTTCCCAGCAACCAGCAATTGCTGGATGATGCTTAACATTTCGGCGATGTTGAGCGGAGTCGAATCGAAGCCCTCAGCACCGTCATTGTCGATTTGCGCATTCACAAGATCAGTCAAGATGTCGTCCTGCGGGGTCTTGCGACGTAATTCCAGTTGATCAGCGAAATACTTTTGATATTCGATCACTTCTCGATCCGCTGCGAGACGCTCGTCGATAGAAATGTTGGTACCAATCCCAGCAACAGAGGCATCGCTCCATCGTTTGAAGTCACTCAAACGATCATCGGGAACATTTAATGCTTTAGCTATGACCGCAACAGGGAGCGGCACAGCGAACTCCTCGACGAAGTCCACTGGTTGGCCTTGGGATGTAGCCGAAATGAGTTGATCGATTAGTTGGCCAGTGAGATCTCGGATAGTCGGCTCGAGCTGAGCGATGGCTTTAGGAGTAAACGCTTGGCTCACCAACCTTCTATAGCGGGTGTGTTCTGGAGGGTCAACGGTCAGCATTGTCCCGATGCGCTCGTAGCCGCCTTCCGCGTCGTAGAGCTCTTGCGCTCTTCGCCCGTACTCAGAGTTGCCCTCCATACCTCCAGCATCAAAACGGGAAGAAAATGTTGATGGCTCCATAGCGCACGTTGCGACGTCCTCATATCGAGTCACCAAGTAGATAGGAGTTCCAAAGACATCAGTCTCAAACGCACCCGACTCTTTTTGCATCTCTGCGTAGTACGCGTGCGGGCACTGTTGGACCTCGGGATCAAAGAGATTGAAGCCCTCCAGCCCACTGTCTTCGAGGTCCGCTACAGGAATGTCATCAGAATTATTGGGTTGGGCGTTACTTGGCATGGCAGCGAGCCTCACAGTTACCGAGATTAGTGAGCGTTTGGTCAGGTGCATTCTCGCGCGACGCGACGCTTCAATAAACCACAACTCAAATCAAAAATAAGTAGCACCGCGAACCTTGACGTTGAAGCAGTTCTATGAATCCCAGCAAAGGCTCACGTATGGAGCAGCAGCAGCATCTTTCAATTCTTGTGTCCATGACTCGTATTCTCGGATTTTGAAGGCCTTCATCAAGCCGTTCAAAGAGCACTCACATATGTCTCGTGCTGGAGCAGCCGCTGGGTCTGCCTCAGCTCCGCCTTTCATTATAAGAGTGCAAATTTCTATCCAAGTCTCTTGATAATCATCTGGCCATGCTGCGATATATTCCCCGGACTTCATCTGCTCGCTAGCAGCGTCTAATTTCGCTTGAAGCGTTGCTACCTTCGCCTCGAGCGCCGCCTCTGATTCTGTGGATGCAGTCAAAGATGCACTTAATTCTTCGACTTTTGTTTGGAGATCAGCAACAACGCTCTCGTTATCAGGGCTCGAAGACGAACAGGAAACGACCAACGCGAGACATAGGAAAGTGGCGACGATACGCATAGGTGCGTCCTCTCAGCTAGCTAAGGGGAATAGCGAGCTAATTGACAATCTAGTGACAACGACTTCGATTGCCAGCAGTTACTCTCAAAGTGCTATGGCCCGTGATCACTCGTCGGTTAACGCTGGTGAACGTCTGAAAATCTTAGACGTTCTCCGAGGCTTCGCCCTCATGGGTATTTTCGCGGCGAATGTTTTCATCTTTGATCTGGAAAGTCTCAGTGACGTAGAGGACTCGTTCAACGCACTTGCCCTTGGTGTGGCCGACATTCCCTTCCTCGTATTTATGTCCGTGTTCATACTGAACAAAATGATGGCGTTGTTTTCGATGCTGTTCGGAGCGGGAATCTTGCTCCTTGCTGAACGCCTTGAGGCGCGCAACGAACCGTCCCTGAAAATTCATTACACCCGAAACGCGCTCCTCGCCGCGGTGGGTCTTATCCATGGACTGTTCTGGTTCGGCGACGTTCTTCTTATCTATGCCCTGTGTGCTTTTGTGCTCTTTCCACTGCGTAGGTGGTCCAGTCGAAGGTTTCTGTTGCTCGGCTCAACGTTGTGGCTCGTCGCGCTCACCACCAGTTTTTGGCCTAGCTCATCTGGGTTGATCGCCGACTACGCGTTCCGAGCAATGGCGATGATGTTGTTAGGCATGGCGTTTTACCGCTCAGGCATCCTTACAGCGAAGAGAGATCCGAAGTGGTATCGAAAGAGATGTGTGCGTCTACTAGCGCTAGGGGTTCCTATCTGCCTTGTTGCCTGGACGTTCTATGACGCCAACGAGGCATTATCGAAACTTGTTCACAACATTGGTGTGCCTTGTGTTGCAGTGGGATACCTGTGTCTCGTAATCAACTTTTTTCAGCGAGGTATGTTCCCTAAGCTCACTGCCCGACTTGCAGCAGCAGGGCAGATGGCGCTCACTAATTACCTGCTGCAGACGGTTCTAGGCACAGCGTTGGTGGCAATGTTCAATGAGGTTCGAGGTGAACGGGTCAGCGTGTTTTGGATGATGCTGATCACCTTCGCGGTCTGGGCGCTGCAACTCGGATGGTCGAGAAAATGGATGCATCGCTTCGAGTACGGTCCCGTTGAATGGCTTTGGCGAAGCGCAACCTATCGGCGTGTTCAACCCTTTAGATCTGTTCGCTAGAAGCACACGGCTGATCGCCACTTGCTAGGCACGTTTGAATAAGACGGCTACTTAATCGCTCTCTAGGTCGACGGGAACCTCTGATGGGTCTAGCGAGTAACGAAAATCGCAGTGGCTCGCTCCGCCCATGATCGTTTGATTTCTCTCAAACGTGATGTCGGGGTTGAAGCCCTCAACCATGGTTCCGTCCCGATTACACGACAACAATGCCCCTAACTCGGGGATGTCCAGACTGCGGTACATCTCTGCGTACTGGCAGCGAACAACATCAAATGCGAAGGTTGTTTCTGATTGTTCTCGCACTTCGATTTCTAAGGCTCCGCCTTTCGTCCAGTTCTCCATGGAATCAGCGAACTTCGCTAAATCGTTGCCTCCCATAGCGTCAGCCAGGACTGCGCCTTGACCTCGCGCCACATCCACCACGGTTTCGCGAGCGAGTTCCACAACTCGGTCTTCCCCGAATTCTTCAGCGAAACGCTCGATTAGGGGGGCCACGATACGAGCTTCAATCTCGCGTCTTTTTAAGACCCCAATGTCGTTCAGGGTGTCAGCTTTTGAGTTATCTGGCGTGCTCTCCATAGCTACGAGACTAGAGCACAGCGTTTGTCGCTTCTCACACTGCGAAACTCAAACGAGGCTACGCAACTACTCCTTCTGCGCGTAGTTCGCGGATTTCCTGAGCGTTGTACCCGAGTTCGGTCAATACAACTTCAGTGTGTTCACCGAAAAGAGGAGCTCCCTCATTGACTAATTCAGGAGTCCCACTCATCCGCCACGCGGGTCTGGCGCTTCGAATTGGACCCATCGGAGCGTCGCGATGTTCCGGAGCCGAATTCCTGGCGACTGCTTGAGGATGTAAGTGAAGTTCATCACGAGGAAGTACCGGTCCGACCGGAACATCATGTTCCCGAAAAGCCGCTAAAGCCTGTTCGTTGGTCCACTCGCTGATGTGTTCGGCCACGATGTCTTGAAATTCATGAAGATTTTCGCTGTCCAATTCGGCGAACCGGGGGTTAGTAGCTAAATCAGGCCGTCCGATGGCGTGACAAATTCCAGCCGGGGGCGTCATCAGAGGCATGACGACTATCGCGCCGTTGCGTGTCGGATAGACGCGGTAGTACTCCGCTGGATACAGGCTTGGACCGTCGACGTCTTGGGTGATGCTGTGCTGCATCATCGAATCAGGCCACATGAACGCAAGGTTGGCTTCATGCATACTCACCTCAACGTGCTGTCCACGACGTTGGGGGTCACGTTCGCGAGCAAATAGCGCGGCGAGAATAGATTCCGCCAGAGCATGGGCAGTGATCTTGTCAGCCGGGAAGTGTCGGGTCAGGTCGAGTGCGTCGGTGACCGGGTCACGTTGAGCGTCGACCATCCCGGTCACGGCTTGAATCACGTAGTCATACACCGGCTCTCCAGCCATAGGACCATCGCCGCCGTAGCCGCTAATCGACGCGTAAATAAGTGACTTATTTCGCTCCATACATTGATCTGGATCAAGGCCGATCCCTGCGGCCTTACCTGGACGCATGTTTTGGACGACAATGTCAGATTGATCTGCGAGTTGCTGCAAAATCTTGCGACCCAGACGATGTCGACCATCAACAGCTATAGCCCGCTTTCCTCGATTGGTGTTGTAAAAGTACGCAGTCATCTCGTTGCGTGCTTGCCCAACCCCTCTCGTGAAGTCCGGCGCTGTCGGGGGCTCAACCTTGATGACATCGGCGCCGAGATCAGCCAACAACATCGTAGAGAGCGGGCCCGACAAAACACTTGAAACATCAAGCACTTTGACACCGGCCAGGGCAGCAGAATTAGTCATCTCGCAATCCCGAAAGACTGCTCAGCGACGGCAGCAGCAGCAAGGAGACGTTGGTCACACCACGACTGACCAACGAGTTGAACACCGACAGGTAAACCGGACGGTCCTTGTTGCATTGGTATATGGATCGTAGGAACCCCAAGAGAGGTCCAAACCCGGTTAAACACCGAATCCCCAGTGGTCTTTAGGGGGGGAGCCTCGCCCGGTGCGCTTGGAGTTAACAGGGCATCTAGGTGATTGGCGTCCATGAACTCTTGATAGGCGATTCGAGCGGTACCTAAAACTGTTTGAGCCGCCAAATAATCGTCATGATCAATGTTGGTTGCATTAACAAACATTTTGCGGACAAGGTCGCTGATGAGGTCAAGATGGTGAGTTCGTTCCCAAGCAAACACTCGGACAATCTCATAATGAAGAATTGCGTTGGCTGCATCAAAAACGAGTTCAAGGTCAGGCAGGGGATCTATATCAATAATTTCCACACCTGCTGCCTCTAAAGCTGCGCAGGAAGTGTCAATGGCCTCCATAGTTTCAGGTGCCGCAGCGTCCCACTGATGAGACAAATAGCGACCTACCTTCCGATTCAAATGTGCAGGTGAAGCTCCCGCTCCAGTCATAGCTTGAAACATTGTCGTCGAGTCAGCGACATCTCGGGTGAACCACCCGACGGTGTCAAATGCATGCGACAACGTAGCGACACCAGCCAGAGGCAACAGCCGACGGGTTGGCTTGAAACCGACGACGCCGCAGAATGCGGCAGGCCGAATCACTGAGCCGACGGTCTGTGTGCCAAACGCTGCACGAACTTGCCTGTCCGCGACAGCAGCGGCTGAGCCACTTGAACTGCCCCCCGGAGTGCGGCTTGGATCATAAGGGTTCGTCGTGATGTTCGGGGTAAATAATGCGAATTCGGTAGTCACTGTTTTGCCGGTTACAACGGCACCAGCTTCACGGGCCATCGCGACACAAGCTGCGTCACTGACTGGTTGGTTCTCTCGGTAGATGGGCGAACCGCGTTCCGTCGGTAGATCGAAGGTGTTGATGACGTCTTTCACTCCGACAGTCCAACCTGACAACAACCCGTCGGGAGCGACCTTGAAAGCTTCGATGATGTTGGCATCGCTATGACGTGCAGCCCACGCGCGAACAACCGAGTCGCGTGCGCTAACGCGCTCCAACTCTTCAGCCAGGTCGTTGTTGGGATCCACTCGATAATCATTGCTCACCAAGAAGGGTCGCCGCTTGTCTTTCGCTTGAGACGAAGCGTTTTGTTAGCTTCAAAACCTTCTCATGAATAGCTTCAAGTGTTCTTTAACGACGGTTCGAACATCACCCACTGAGAAAGAAATATCTAGCTGAAGTTAGTTCCGCCATTGACCTGCAACGTTTGACCAGTGATGTGGCGAGACGCTTGCGAGCTTAAGAAGACGGCTACGTCAGCTATCTCTTCAGGTGTAGCCATAGCTCCCAGAGGGACAAGGGCACTGGCCGCAGCGATCTGCTCTTCTGTCATGCCGTCGCGAGGCTGAGCAGTATCGACGATCCCCGGAGCGATAGCGTTCACCCTGATGCCGTGGGGCGCCAGCTCGGTAGAAACAGACCGAGTAAACCCGATGATGGCACCTTTGCTTGCGGCATAGTGAGTTCCCCGAGCAGAGTTCCGAAAGAACGCAACAGAGGAAAGGTTCACCGCCGTCCCAACCTTGTCATTCTCAATGAGTTCGCGCGCCATCATTTGTAGGCAACGGAATCCACCAACGACATTTATGTTCTGAACGTGATTCCAATCGTCATCGGTTAGCTCCAAAAATGAACCTCGTGGGAAAATCCCAGCGTTATTAACCAGAAGATCTATGCCTCCCAAAGCGGCACCAACTTCAAAGGCCTTCGCACAATCTGACCGAACGCCCACGTCGCCTTGCACCACGTGAGCCTCAGATCCCGATGACCTAATCGTCTCAGCAATGTGTTCGGCAGTGTCTTGATCGTCGAGATACTGAACGACAACCGATGCACCCTCACGGCCAACAGCTTCAGCGATTGCTCTACCGATTCCTTGTTGAGCGCCGGTGACTAGCGCCACCCTTCCTTGCAGTATTGACATTGCGCCAGAATAGTGAGTTACGGTCACGAGGGTTCATGTCGCGACGAAGCTGAGACTCGTCCTCGATGCATGAACGATAATGGTTGTTATGGATTTGGTTATAAAAAACGGGACTGTCGCAACTGCTAGCGGCGGGGCAGTATTAGACGTCGGCGTTGACGGCGGCCAGATAGTTCAGCTAGGCGGCTCCATGTCCGCCAAACAAGAAATAGATGCTGAAGGCATGTTTGTATTGCCCGGAGGTGTTGACCCTCACGTTCATTTGACCCCTCCAAGAACTGGACCAGGTTTAGACAGCTGGGCCGACAATTTTGAAATTGGTACTCGCGCCGCGTTAGCTGGAGGTGTTACCACGGTTGGCAACATGTCCTTCCCCCGCAAGGGTGAACAGATGAGTGAAGGACTTAAACGAGACGTTGAAGACGGCCTCAACAACTCACTTGCCGATTTTTTTCATCACCCAGTGCTGTTGGACCCAGACCCAGAAGCCCTCGAAGAGATACCTGAGCTAGCAATGGCCGGGCATCCCAGTGTCAAGATTTTCTTGTCCTTCAAACGGTTCGATCGCAATGTTGATGACTTCCTGCGAGCAATGCGCGTCGCCGCTCAAGCAGGATCTGTTGTGCTGCTGCACTGTGAAGATGCAGCGTTGATGGGTTGTTGCGGTGAACTTGTACGCGAAGCTGGTTTGACCTCGCACCGCCATTACCCAGAAACCCGGCCGGTTGTGGCCGAACGCATAGCTACAGAACGCGCCGTGGGGTTTTGTGAAATCAGCGGCGCCGCCACATATGTCGTTCACCTATCAAGCCAAGCAGCACTCGATGTATGTCGATCAGGGCGCGCTCGTGGTTTACCGCTGTATGTGGAAACACGGCCGATCTACCTCCATCTTGAACGGGCCCGTTTCGACGAACCCGACGGAGCGAAATACGCCGGCGCCCCACCTTTAAGACAAGAACATGACCGAGATGCCCTCTGGGCAGGCATCGTTGACGGTGCAGTGAGTACGGTCGCTACCGACCACGCTCCCTGGACGCTGGAACAAAAACTCGACCCCGCTTTGGGCCCCGCAGAACTACGTCAAGGAATGGCGGAATTAGAGACCAGCCTGCCGATGCTTTGGTCTCTCGGCGTTGCCCTTAAAAGAATTTCACTGAACAGATTCGTCGAAGTGACCAGCACCAACCCAGCCAAACTATTCGGAATGTATCCACAAAAAGGTTGTATAGCACCGGGCTCCGATGCCGACCTGATCGTGCTAGATCCCGAAGAGAAACGGATCGTTGATGGAACCAAAATGCATTCGGCGGCCGGCTATTCGCCCTACGACGGTTGGGAAGTAACCGGATGGCCCAAATTTACGATCAGCAGGGGAGAGATCGTCGCCGAAGGTTCCACCGTTGATGCTGCGCCTGGACGGGGAATACTGGTTCCTAGACGGCCTTTCGAAAGGCCTTAATCACATCAGCCGTCAGATGGCGGCGCGAGGATCGGGTCCTGAAAGGTTTGAACCTCTACAACGTCACCGACGTTGATGGTCGAACCAACTGGCCCAACCCGACAGGCCATACCAAACAACCCGTTACCTTCCATCATCGCTTTCAGATTGCCATCCAAAGAAGGCGCTTCACTGCACCATCTATGTGCCCGCAGGACCACCGCAGGCTCCCGATGCCTCTCACCGGACTCTTGGTCAATTTGAGGAATCGCGCACCGAGGCCAAGGAACCTCGGCGGTCAACTTCGCGGAACCAATCGTCAAGTCACGCCAACTATCTTCAATCCAAGCCTCACCGGCATCAACAATGACATTTGCCCGGAACCGCTCCATACCGAAAGATTCAACAGCCCGTTCCTGGAGCCAACTCAAAGAAGCAGAATTAGCAAGCAACACAGGCGCAAGATCCACGAAAGTGATGTTCTGCTCAAAAACGTCTAT
>Ga0114932_10005896_pt1 | contig 10675 bp, 11 predicted proteins | sample 2SBtaG_2_FD_87286 | JGI IMG/M metagenome (GOLD analysis project Ga0114932, IMG submission 87286) | Deep subsurface microbial communities from Kolumbo volcano to uncover new lineages of life (NeLLi) - 2SBTROV12_ACTIVE470 metaG | ecosystem: Environmental > Aquatic > Marine > Volcanic ... | reverse complement strand
TTCCATCTCAAACAGATGGTCGAGTTGTTTTGCTGAACTAATAATTAAATCTTGTGCATCGGTGTTATCAACATCTTTTACTAATCGTTTGTAAAGGATAACAGCTGACTGACAAATATCAAAGTGCTCTGTCTGATAATCTAAAATCTTTATGTTTTCACCACCACCGAAATGTTCTGGCTCATCTTGTTCTAATCTTAGGGTTGGTAGAGGTTCACCAAATTTTCTATCAAAAGCATATTTTGTTTCTTGTAGTAAATTTCTTAATTTAATCATTTTAGTTTCTTTCTGATTTTAATCATCTCTCTCATAAATTTAGTTACAGTTTCTTTATAAATTTTTTGTAAATCTTTTGATAATTTCACATTCTCAGGTCGTGCATCTCTTAGAAAGATTTGTTCTAATTTTATCATCCTCTCTCGTAGTTTCGCCTCGGCTTTTATAAGTCTTTGTACCTCTTTATCAGCTGGTCTTTGTTCATCTGGCCCCTCTTCCACCTTATCCATAATTGTTTTTAAGGTTGGTAAAGGTTCTCCAAACTTTCTATCCCATACAAAAGCTTCTTGTACTAATTTTTTTAATTTAATCATTTTATGTTTAAAGAAGCTAGGACTACTTTACCTTTTTTCTTTTTACCCTCAACAATGTCTTTTAAGTCATTACCACTAAATACAAGTTTAGCCGATAGTTTTTTACCGTCTATCATGATGGAATTTTTACCGATGACTTCAAAAGGGACACTTGTCTCATTCTCAACTTTTTCATTTAGTCGCCAGTCTTTCCACCTATTCCACATTTTAATTGATTCTTGGGACATCTAACCTCTCATTATATCGTTTATGATTGACTCAACCTTACAATAATCACCACAGGTTCTACCATCTTTCTTTTCTACACCCTCATTCACAGGATACATAAAAGCACCATGTGTGGATGGGTTTGATACGAAATCGAATGCAATCAATTCAAAATCTGGCTGTACCTCTTGTGCTTCCGCACCATTTTCATTTACAGTTTCTACTGAACCCATACCTCTTGAGGATATACCCAGCTTGATACCTGATTTAAATAATTCTTTTAATATGTTACCACTTGGTGTTCCTAAAACCTCAACCTCACCCATAAGGTTGTCACCCTCAAAATACATTTTTTTAACGTTATGTGATACATTTTGTAAATTACAACTGAACTTTCAGGATGGTCTAACTCACCCATAGCCCTACGTTCATTTATAAACTCATCTGTATATTTTTTAGCTTCTCTCATCAATATATCTTTTGGGTATACTCTACCATTCTGATTTTTTGATTCAGCTCTTTGTAAAACACCTCTAACCACTAATTTACCATTGTTTTCTTTTATGGATTCGTTAATTTGGTCTGGTTCTATTTCAAATGGTAGATAATCTACTATTAGTTGCTTATTCACACCTAACTCCTTTAGTATAGTTGTCCAACTTTATTGGCTAATTTCACTAATCTTTCACTTATTTTTTTCATAGCCACATGGGTTCTCTTCCAATATGTTTTGGAATCCACGTTAAGTTCATTCTTAAGTCTTACATTTATCTTTACAAGTTTATCAAGTTCATTCAACTTATCACGAACTTCTCTCATTGACCAACCTATTTTTTGTCTTGGTGTCATCGAATCATCATTACGGTAGTTGTGATATTGACCTTCATTTATTTTTGATTCACCAAGAGTTTTAAATGCTCGAGATATATATTCCATAGTTGAATAAACTTTGTTATTAAGAACCACTTTAGCTTCTTTATTTTTACCCCTTTTATGAAGTGAAAATACATTTTGTAATTGTTTGTTAGCTAATTTTACCAAAAGACCTACTTGTCCTTGTTTAGCCATCTGTGGAGTTTCATTAACACTTTCTAATCTTTTATCAATCTGTTTAGCAGCACTTGACTGAACTCTTGTAACATCAACTATATCTTTTTGTCCAGCCTTTAATGATTTTGCAACTCTCATTTTTGCTTCACCTTTTGAAGTTGCATCAACTATTATAGTCGCCATCTCGTCTACACCACCTGGTTTTAGTTTAAATTTGACTGCAAATCTAGCTTCATCTACTTTCATGTATCCACCAGCTTGTGCAATCTTTTTTTCTTTTTCCTTATCTTTTTTAGATTTTGGTTTGGTTTGGAAAATATAAGGCATTCTTGGGGGGCCTGCACCACCATCGAGATTGCCGGTGACGGATGCTTCTTCCATTTCTTTTCTGATTAATTGGCGGACAATCTCTTTAATTTTATCCTTTATGGACATCTTTAATCTCCTTGACCAACTCATAATATCTCATTAAAGTTAACACCTGTTTCTCCTCGATAACCCTACCTTTAGTTAGATTGGCTATTTGTTTTATAGCTTCGTATAACTTAATCTTAGTTACCTTATCTCCTACTTGTGGTAAATGTTTCTTTAGTTCTGACCTTACAATCTGAACTTCACCATCGACAAATTCTCTCATTTTATTGGTGTTACTCACGTTATTTATGAAGTTTTTTAATAAATGTTTTTGTGATTCATCTAATTTTTTATACTTCTTATTAAACTTATCAACCAAAATCTTATATGTCAATAATCTTAAGTCTTTATCTTTCTGACTATATTCTTTAATAACATTATCTTTTGTTGTATTTTTACTTAAAGTTTTTTTAGTTATATGTTCAAGGACTGTAAATTTTGAATTTAGAACTTGTTCAGGATTGAATGTATTATCCGATGTCTCATTGTGGAACACATTATATATTGAGGCTAGAAGTTTATAATTTGGTATTCTACCATTAAAAAAATCTTGGGATTTATACGTTTCCTTAATTTGTTTTATAAGGTTGTACTTTTCATTTCTCAATTCTGCGTTTGTTAATTTTTTTCTTGATTGTAAGACAACTTCTAACAATTCATTAGCTTTATTTTCCGATTCGTAATGTTTTTCTGACAATAATCTATAAAGTTGTAATTCCTTACCTAAAGGTGCATTCTCGTTAAAGAATTTTTTTACAAGTTCAACAGATTTAGAATCCTTGCCATTCAAAACATCTGCGGTAATCTGTCTCGTTAATAATTCAAAAAGAATACCAGTATTCTTTATTTTAGAATGCTTTAATTTTTTTGCCATAGCGTAAAGCTCCAATTTTGTATATATATGGTTACTAATAAATATAAAGTAAAGTAATTTTATTCATCTATCAATGATTCAACTTCACTCTTATATTCATCCTCTAATTCACTTGATTCGTTTAAAATTTTAGTTTCATTTCCAAATTTCATGGATTTCTTTAATTTATCAAAGTGTGATAAGGCTAATGTCCTATCCGACTTCGTTGAATTCTTTCTATCTACATTACCTAACGGGTCACGACCTCTTGCACTACCATCTTTTCCATATTTAGGTATTTCTTTTGGTCTACCTGCTCCTTCAAAGCCACCTTCAGGTGCTCCACCCTTGTCATCTAACTCATGTCCTGTTCTTCCCATAGCCATATCTGATGGTGTGCCTTGGGTTTCACCACTTTTTGCAGGGTCATTACCCTCACTTTCAATCTGAGAACGTCTAAACTTTTGTTTGAAATCATAAATGATGCCTTTATCTTGTTCTGCTATTTCATCTTCGGTGAAATTAAAAATGTTTCTATAAACCCAATCAGATGATATTAGTCCATCACTAATCATACTAGATGCTAATCTTGTTTTACTGTCAAACAATTCTATTTTTTCTTGTTCATAAATTGTTGATGGGTTTGTTAAAGATAATTCAAAATTAATTAGGTCTGCATCTGTATATCCTTGAGCATATAAATGAACAATTGCAATTTTAGTCAATTCACTCACCGATATTCTTTGTATTCTTTCAATGGTTCTGGCAAATCTAACATCCTCCGCCGCTAATGTGGCCTTTGAACCTACATTTTCTTCGAAGCCTAGAAATGCTTTCGGTATACGTAAAGATGATAATAATTTATTTTTGAGATATTCTATATCCTCTGTCGCTTCATAGGTTAAACCAGGCATTGACTCAATACTTGTTCCACTATCACCACCTCTAACTGGTAAGAAAAAATCTTCAGTAATATTTTGCATATTATATCTTAGATTATAATCACCAGTTTTTTCATCAATAACAGGTGCTTTTTTCATTTTATTTATGACCTGTTGCATATAGTTATCAACCTCAGCTGGAGGAATATTACCAATATCTAATTTGAATACTCTTTTTTCTGGCGCCCTCATAATTCGATGTATCAACATCGCATCTTCCATTAGGGTTAATTGTTTATAGATTTTACGAGCACCTTCAACCTGTGATTTACCATAAGGTAGGTAATTAGAGTCGGAGAGTAATCTGAAATGAGCTACCTCGTAATTCTCTAACTCTTCTTTCATAGTTGATTTTTCTGGCTTGAATCTATGTTGATTAGTTGACGCTTCAATAATAAACTTTACATATTCGGGATTTTCCGGGTCGAGACCCTCTAATCTTGTTACATCGTAAGCCGATAATGGTATAACATTTGTAATACCATACTTTTCATCAATCTTTAATTGTAAAAAGAAATCACCATACTTACACATATTTCTTATCCATGGCCACAAATTAAATTCTATATTCAATACATCATAAAAGAGATTATGTAATATTTGTTTTATTTGGTCGTTATCAGAATTGATTTGTAAAACTTCACCATATTCAGATTTCATAGTCGACTCGTCTGAATATATGTCGAGTGCTGATGAAATAATAGCATCACTATCCATCGCCTCATAGTCTTGGAAAAGATTGAGTCTGATTGATTTAGACATGAGTGCATCACTATAACCACTCATTCCTGCACCGGCATAAATTTTTTGATACCTATCTACCAAGTTACTTCTATTATAAGATTGTCTACGACTTGTATCTGCAACTTTTAGTTGTTTACCACCCACGTTTCTTACTATTACATTAGTAGAAAATAGTCTTCTAAGTCTTGCAAATAAACTTGTATCTGCCATTATTACCTCACTTTTATATCAACCAAGTCAAATCTTCTTCTTGTTTATCGACTGTCATAGTCCAAGAATTATTTTCATTGGTTTTTGTTGTATAAACTCCTTTATGTGAGTTTATGTTATTAATTGCTGTTTTCTGTAATTCAATTCCTTCTGCTCTTAATCTCAATGCAGTTTCACGAATCCATAATCCCATAGAGAAAGACATTACAAGGTCATCATTGTATCCTCTCATTGCTTCCGCCCTACTACCGTTATATATAAATACAAACAATTCGTCAATTAGTCTCTGTGAATGGACTGTTACAGATTTTTCTCTAAAAAATTCTTCTAATTTTGCTATTACTAAGGGTCTTGTTTTGGCGGTCAAAGTAAATCCCGGTATCAAACCCTTTTCAGACCTATTAATTTTATTGTTGACTTGTCTATGTACGTCAACAACTTGTAAATCTTTACTCATATAAAATAGGTTTTCATATCCCCTATCAATCGTCTGTTGTATCGTCGCCCAACCGATATTGTTATTCTCAATCACTAACAAAGCGTTATTATATTCTGTCGCTATATTTACTAATAAATTTCCATAATCACGTGTAGACATCCTACCCTTATATTCAGCTACCTGTTCTAATGTTTTTATATCAAGTATGTGAAAGGCAGAATAATCTGTACTATCACCACGACTAACATCTGCACAAACCACATAATCTTTTGTATAATTTGGTGGTTCCCATATCCAAACATTACTATCGACACCTCTTTTTTCAATCGGTTCCATCACATGATTCTGTCTATACTCTTCTAAAATTTTACCATCGACCACAGATTGACCAGAGGTTATAAAATCACAATCACATTCTTGTGCTGCGAGGGATGGGCCAAGTAATTTTTCTTGTTCATCTCTCCAACCTTGTTCCCTATCAGGATGTACGCTCCAATGTAAACGTGTAAAATTAAAATCGTTTAATCCGTCCTCAGCATCCATCCAAGTCCTATGAAACCAATTACCCACACCATTCGGTGTAGATAATGCGATACATTGTCCACCAGTTGATAACGTCTGTGAAGCTGCAGCCCATATCCCATCAATCCTCTCAATAAAAGCTGCCTCATCAAGTATCAACAAAGATAAAGCCTCTGAACGACCACTATCCTCACCACTTGATACCGCTTTTATTTGTGAACCATTTTTGTATCTAAGACTAAGTTTGTTATCCTCAACACATTTCTGTTTCAACCAACTCGGTAGATTTGCATGCATCACTCTTACTTTTGTTACTAAATTTTTTGCGACCTCTTGTTTTGTAGCTATCACCAAGATATTTTTATCTTGATGAAAGGTCATCATCCATAGAGAATATCCAGCTGTAAGTGTTGAAATACCTAATTGTCTAGCTTTCAATATAATGTTGAATCTGTTTTGTACAAAATCTTCAACTGCTTTTTCTTGAAAGTTATATAGATGAAATGGTATTTTACCATCTATAGGATGTTGAATAAAACAATATTTTTTTAGAAAATAAATTGGGTCTGATGCAGACTTTATATATTCTTGTTTTATTACATCTTTTAGTTGTCCTTGTGAGTTTCTATCCATTGTTGTACAGTACGTGGACAGTACCACTACCACTAACTCGACTTACACCTATTTCATAGACACTCTTTGCATCTAATGCACTAGCTGAAATACCAGCACCTTGTATTGGTGTAATAACAGTATTTCCAGCGGTCTCTATTATAAAACCCTTAGAACCTGCTTTTGAGCCAGTAATATGCATGTCTGTATTTGCCACTTTTACAGTCTTATCAAATTTAGCAGCACCTGAAACTTTTACAGTACGTGTTCTAGAAGCGATACCGCTTGTTTGTGATTGGGTTGCCATTTATTTTCTCCCTTTTAAAGTTAAACCAACTTTATCTAAAATTTCATTCATTGAATAACTTTTTTTAAATAAATCATCAAAATTTATTTCTGAAAATATATCAGATTTCAATACATCTTCCTTTAACAAATGAAATTTACTCTCTAACTCAATTGCATCTCCACCAGTATCGTCGACATAGTCTAAAGATAAATCTCTTAAGTCATCTATTAAATCTAAAAATTTTAAGATGTTTTTACCACTTATCAAATATATATTATTCTCTTCCATAATATAAATATTTATATTAAAGATTCTTCCAATTTTTCAAGGTATTCTAAAGCTTCTTGAGCTTTTTCCTTAATAGAGTTTGAATCTATATTCCATTTTTCTTTTTCGATAGAATATCCATCTGGATTTACTTGATTATAGACCTCAGGTTTATCTTGTTCCATCCATTCTGTAATTGATACTCTTTGGTCTTTAATCCAAGCTAATTTATTTTTTCTCATATTATCGTCTTTCCAATTTTGGTATTTACCCTCGATTCTTAGACGATTTTCGAATTCTATCTGACAATCAAAACAATGATTATGTATGAACCATATTCTATTATCAAGTCTTTTTTTCATCACCTTTTTACACTTAGGACAGAACCAAGGCATCCTAGCCTCTTTCATTACCTCAGATATAGGGTCTATTTTATCACCGACCTGTTTTTCTTCTTTTTTATCATATCCAACCATGACTCTTTTCTCAGGTGTCTCACCCCTAAGAATTGATTGCATAGCTTTGTTTTGTCTTACTTCTTCTCTACTTCTTGCCATTTATAACCTCTAAAAGTTTAATAATCCTAAAATTTGATTTACGGGTGCAAATGCACCAGTAAATTTGTAAGTATTTCCTTTATACTTAAATACTATACCTTCTGATGGAACTATTGCAGATAATCCACCAATCTTTTCTAATTTATCAAGTTGTAATTTTAATGTTTGTATCTTTTTAATATCACCACCACTTTTTACAGTCTTGATGGCTTTTATGACATCTTTTCTAATTTTTTGAATAACCTTATCTGGTGATGCCACTAAATATCCACTAATATTTTTTAGTATCTCTGCACCCACATCGAAAAATAGAACCTCGAATGGTTTCATGTTATCCTTTACATATTTGGCATGGTCTGTCTTATCAAAAGATAGTGCCCAATCCAAAAATTTATCGTTATCGATATCTTTTTTCATCTGTTGAACCGAATACGACTTATCAAGGAATGCCCATCTTTTAGTCAAATTTATCAATACTTTGTTTGGTATTTTATACCTATATTGTTTAGACGCATTAAAAATAAACTCTTCCCAAAAACGTTGGTGATATAGTGCCAAGGTATCATTATCATTTAGTGCGTATTGTCTTTTTAACTTATCTAATCTACTTATAAAACTAGCTTTCTTTTTACTAAAATCTTGAACTTTTGGAACGTTCAAAAATAAAGGTTTACCGATTGAATATTTTTTTTGAACATTTTGGTTTATTTGTTTTATCATACCAGCTAACATACGAGCCGAGTCTTTTGGTTGTCCAATAGCTCTACCACTTTCATCATACTCTAATGTTCCATGAAAAATAATTTCTGATTTATCGTAATCTATAACATTTGCTGAACGTGGATATATTACTTCTAAGTTCATCCATCTTTTACCATTACCAAAAACTTTTTCTTTTTGTTTATCACTAAGTTTACCAACAGCTTTACTTAGGTCTTTCATTGCAAAAACAAAAGCATCTTTTATATCACCACGACCTGCAAACTTTGATGCTACACCAGCTGTGTCCATCGCGGTTTGACCGAAGTTTTTTAATTGTCCTTTATTTCGTGCAGTAACCAATTTACCATTTACCCAAGAAACCATTAGGTTTTGTCCATCAAGTTTTTCTGTAACATTATCCTCACGATTTAACTTACCACCTAGCCCGTTAATAATTATCTGTTTTAAATCCGAAAACGTAAGATTTTTATCATCAAATGGATGATTCATATGTCCATATGCTCCACCCTCTATAATTAACTTAATCTCCTCTTTCAAATCTAATTTATCCAACTCTGTGTTAGCGACGTTATCTTTACCAACACCACCGACAACAGGTGTCTCAACTTCGACACCAGTATAATTTTTACCATCGGGTGTTATACCCATCCATTTTACCAATTCATATCCAAGATTTTTTAATACTATATCATTTATGTAAGCCTTATATGAATCAATCGGACTATTTACACCAAATCTTGAACCATAATCACCTGTTTGAGAGTGTCCATAAGCTACGGCTGGCACTGTGCTATAACTAAGTGTATAATCAAAATCAGGATTGATAGCATGTTTGCCTAAAATATAGTTTATAATTTTCCAACCTGCACCAGCGTACATATCATCCAACCATTTTTTTGAATATTTTTTATAATCATTAAAACCCCTATGGAAAGTCGGTGGCCCATCATCGGTTGGAGAAAGAATAGTACCACTTGCCTCTAATAAAAATTCTTTAATTAAATCCTCTGTCAATTTAAAATTTTCAAAAAGTTTTTGAAATTTATTTATCATCATGTTATATAGACCTTGGTCAAAATATCCAAATAATTTTCTGAATAAATTTTTTCTATTAGTTGTGTATTCAGAAGAACCTAGGAATTGTCTCATAGTTGTACCGCTAATTTCTTTACCAGAGACCTTTACAGAAACATGAGGTGCTGTTAGTACGTAACCTTTATCTTCATAACCTTTTAAGTCTTTTTTATTTTTTTTATTGTCCTTAAAATACTTACCACCCTTTAATCTACCTGCATCCTTAGCACCGAATATGTAAACAACCGCAGTTGTATCCTTATCGTATTTATTTAAAACGTTTTTAGCGACATAAGGTGTTTTTTCTTGAATTATTCTATTTTTAGGAATACCCATCTTCACCATGTGTCGTACTTTTTCCTTAAAATCCATCGGATGTCTTGGTGGTTGTTTTATATTTGAAGTTGTTATGTAAGCATCATCAACTTTTGTCTTTAGCCACTCATAAGTTTTTTTGTGGTGAGGGCCAAATGGTTGAAATCTACCACCATAGATACCAACTACTTTTTTTATTTCTTTTTGTTCTTTGATTTTTTTATAACCACTACCATAAGGAACTGAAGTATTACCCTTTTTCTTCATCTTCTTAACAAGTTTTCTACTCGGTGATGGGATTGTTCCGTCAAAACTAAAAGTCTCTGTTTTTCCTGTATCCGTTTTTAGAAAAGGCCCTCTTCTAAGTGTTCGAAACCTAACAGGTACCTCTTGTCCAAATAATTTTTTAGGTGCTAAAATTCTGAGTGTAACTAATTCTTTAGGATTATCTACTTTAATAACTTCAAACTCTATCTCTTTATATCTTTTACCTTGATGTTTAAGATTCTTACCAGTAATGAATTTTTCTATCTTGTTACCTCTAACCGCAAAAGCCTCTTTCATAATCTTTTGTTTTTTAATCCAATTTTTTCCACGGAAATTCTTGACAGCCTTTTTGATAAATTTGCCGATTCCCTTTTTAACCAACATCTCAAATCTTTTTTGAGCTGCTTTTTCATCCAAAGTTTTAGAGTTATCAACTAAAAGGAAATTTGATGACCCAAACATACCTTGATAAGCACCCTTATTAGCTTGAACCTCATTCCAAGAATCTTCAACTATCTTGGGTTTTAATTTTCTTTTTCTTTCCATGTTTCTTTTTTGTGCAACCTCTAACTTGGTATGAACAAAAACCATGAAACAATCA
>Ga0114932_10005895_pt1 | contig 10676 bp, 6 predicted proteins | sample 2SBtaG_2_FD_87286 | JGI IMG/M metagenome (GOLD analysis project Ga0114932, IMG submission 87286) | Deep subsurface microbial communities from Kolumbo volcano to uncover new lineages of life (NeLLi) - 2SBTROV12_ACTIVE470 metaG | ecosystem: Environmental > Aquatic > Marine > Volcanic ... | reverse complement strand
TCTGACAATCGAACTGCCGGACGGTGAAACCACCCTGCGCTGGGAAATCGAAAGCCTGCGTGCCCTGCCGGATCAGGCCGACAATACCGCAATTGTGCTGGGTCGGGCCGGAGACCTTGAAACCGCCCGCCTGATCATCCGCGACATCCCTCTGGCCGAGCGTCTGAAACAATTGTGTCCGCACATCAAACGGGTCAACAAAACCCCCAATCTGTGGCGACGATTGGGAATTTTGTCGGTGGGCGCGGTTTCATCAGTGGCGTTGCTGGTGTTCGTACTGATCCCGGTCATGGCCGATCAACTGGCCACGTTTTTGCCGCCAAAGGGCGAGCAGGCGCTGGGCAATTCCACGTTCAACCAAATCCGCAATGCCTTGGCAAACAACAGCGAACTGGGCCTGAAAATCTGCCAAAGCCCCAGCGGTGATCGGGCGCTGGAAAAAATGCGGACCCGGATAAGCGACGGTGCCGACATTCCCTATGACCTGCAAATTTATGTGCTGGACCACGAGATGATCAACGCTTTTGCCCTGCCCGGCGGCATTATCGTACTGTTTCGCGGTCTGCTGGAAGACGCCGAAAGCCCGGAAGAGGTGGCGGGCATTCTGGGCCATGAAATGGGCCATGTGGTGCACCGCGACCCCACCCGTCTGGCGCTGCGCTCTGCCGGGTCCATCGGCGTGCTTGGCTTGTTGCTTGGCGATTTCGCCGGCGGCGCGGCAGTCCTGTTTCTGACCGAACGCCTGATACAGGCGTCATATTCCCAGGACGCCGAAGCCGCGTCGGATGTTTACGCACACCAGCGTCTGGCAGAGGCCGGATTACCGTCGTCCCGCATGGGCGATTTCTTTTTGCGGATCATCAACGAATACGGCAACGAACCAAGCCTGTTTTCCCATCTGGGCAGCCACCCCGATTTGCAGGGCAGGGTTGACGCGGCTATTGCCGCTGACGTTGTGGGCCGCAAGAACTTTCGCCCGGTCCTGACCCGCGGCGAATGGGCCAGCCTGCGTGTGATGTGCCGGTGAAAGCGGTGTGTTGCCATTGCTGGTGCTGACGGTCGTCATCCCGCATTGCACTGCTGGTCGCCCAAATTCAAAATTCGTTGAATGACGCTTTGCCGCCGGCAATGAAACGACCTATTTCACCGCTTCCACATTCAACCAAATTCCGCCTTCCGGTCGCAGGGTTAGCAACAGCGTGGGTTTTGGCACCCGCCCTTCAACCAGTGAATAACGGAACCGCGATACCAATGTCGCCAGCACAATCACCGCTTCTGTCATGGCAAACTGCGCGCCGATGCAAACACGCGGCCCATCGACAAACGGCAGATAGGCGTAGCGGTCAATCTTGTGCCCCGGGGCAAATCGGTCCGGGTCAAAATGATCCGGCCGGTCCCACAACAGGTGATTTCTGTGCAACGCGTAAAGCGGCATCACAGCAATGTCACCGGCCCGAATATCCCGACCGCACAGCTGGTCCGGCTTTAACGCCCGTCGCGACAAAAACGCCGCCGGTGGGTATAATCGCAGGGATTCCTCTACCACCTGCCGCGTAAAAACCAGATGTTCCACATCGTCCGCTGTGGCGATCCGGCCTTGCAATATTCGATCCGCCTCGTGTCGCAGCCTGTCTTGGGCTGCCGTGTCAAACGCCAAAAGATATAAAGACCAGCACAGCGCCAGCGCCGTGGTTTCATGCCCCGCAATAACAAATGTCAGCAGGTTGTCCCGCAACTCAATTGTATTCATTTTACGTTTGGTTTCGGGGTCTTCGCCCGCAAGCAACAGGTCCAACAGATCCGGCGTGCCAGCAGCGCCGTCCTGTTGGCGGGTTGCAATCGCCCGGTCCGCAATCCGCTTTAGGGCGGACAGAGCGTCCGACTGGAATATGCGTCCCGGGCGTGGCACCCAGTTTGGCGCTCCGATCACATCCAATACGGACAATTTTGCGGTTTGACTGAGATACGCGTCTATTGCCCGGTGCACGGCGTCCCGGTTGATACCGCTTTCGCCGGAAAAGCAAACGTCAGCGATCACTTCAAATGTTGCGGTGATCATCTCGTGAAAAACATCAACACGCCCGTCTGGTGCCTTCTCAAACCGCTTGACCGAGGCCTGGGCCGCAGCACTCATTACCGGCGCGAGATTCTTGATATTACGCACCGAGAACACCGGCGCCATCGTCCGCCGCTGCCATCGCCAATGGTTGCCTTCGGCCAGAAACAGACCTTTCCCGATGGCCGAATCCAATATGTTCTTGGTGGCCGGTGTTTTGGGATAATTCTCCACATTGTCTTTCAAAATGTGGCGCAGAGCGGTTGGATCCATCACCAAATGCCAGCGCATGCCGGTCCAGCCTGACAGTATCGGCCTGCGCGTCGCCTCTTGCGGAATGACTTCCAGCACGTTGCGCCGGGCCATGCGCAAAAGCTGAAACAGGCCAATCGGCTTGTTCACCAGTGAAACTTTTACCGGTGTTTCCTTGCCTGATTTTTGTAACATATTGGACGCTCCGGACCTAAATATATTAAAGCGCGAGCCTAAGGACAATTGCAAGGTGGCAAGCCTTGGTTTATGGGGATGGCCGGGGCAGGTGGGCAATGTGGAGTGGTCACTGATGACATCGCTGATTTCCGGGCCTTTGCGCCTGATTGTCTTGGGTATCGCCCTGTTTCTGACGGCCTGCACAACGCCGGATACCGTTACCAAAAAACCTGATCCGCTTGGCGATTTCAAACTGGGCCACGTGGTTGTGGTGGCCAATCAGGTGACCAAGGGCCCGCTGTCGCGGGATGCCACGCAAGCAGAGCTTGTCGGCGCGCTTTTGCCCAAACTGGAAAGTTTTTACCGCCAGTTTGAGGGTGATAAATTTTATAATATTTCAGTCACGTTTGACGCCTATGTTCTGGCGCTGCCGGGCATTCCGCTTGTTGCCTCACAGAAAACCACTTTGTTTCTGGGGCTGACGGTTTGGGATGACAGCGCGCAGAAAAAATTGATGGAAAAGCCGGTACGGATCGTCGTGATCGAAGCTCCGACCTCTGAAAGTTTGTTTTTGGGCTCTGGTCTGACACAGACCAAAGAGGAACAGCTGGAGCAAATAACCAAAGACGCTGTTCAGGCCGTGCATAAATGGATGGTCGAAAACAAACACCTGTTTGAACCGGCAGAATCTTAGCCCTGCCATTCGCCAATTGCCCGGGCGTAATCGGTGCGGTGTGCCTTGAAACTAAAACCGCTGACCTTATTGTTGAAGTGTAATGTCAGGACAGGGGGGAAATATGGCTGCGAAAAAGAAAACTGTATTTGTAACAGGTGCGTCGGGATTTATTGCCAAGCACATCGTATTACAACTTTTGGAAAAGGGATATTCTGTACGCGGCTCGGTGCGCAATGACGCCAAAGCCAAAGAGGTTACAGCGGCGGTTGCGCCACATCTGACCAAGCACGACAAGCTGGAAGATCGCCTGACCTTTGCCGTTTTGGACCTGAATTCAGACGCGGGCTGGGACAAGGCCCTGAACGGCTGTGACGCCCTGTTGCACACCGCATCGCCGTTTCCCCTGACTGAACCAAAGGAAGAGGACGATCTGATCCGCCCCGCGGTGGACGGCACGCTTCGCGCTTTGAAAGCGGCAAAATCTGCCGGCATAGATCGCGTCATTCTAACGTCCTCGCTGGCGGCGGTTGCTTACAAGGACACTGGCCCCGACAACGGCGTGGCCTATGATGAAAACGACTGGACAGACCTGAACAGCAGGAAATCGACGGCCTATGTCAAATCCAAAGCAATGGCCGAACGCGCGGCGTGGGACTTCGCCAAAGAAAACCCCGATCTGAAACTGACAACCGTGAACCCCACACTGGTGGTCGGTCCGGCGCTGGACACAAACATAGGCTCGTCGCTGCAACTTATTCAGCGCATCCTGAACCGGGGCGACCCGGCGATGCCAAATTTGGCCCTGGGCGTGGTTGACGTGCGCGATATTGCGGCCATGCACGTCAAAGCGCTGGAAAAACCGGGCAGTGCCGGCAAACGCTTTATCGGCTCTTCCGGCTCGCTTTGGTTCGTGGACGTTGCCAGGATAATCGCCGCCAGGTTTCCGGACCGAAAAGTCGTCACGCGGATTGCGCCCAACTGGCTTGTGCGAATATTTGGGTTATTTGACAGTGGTCTGCGCGGCGTTATTCCCTCGCTTGGCGAAGAACTGCCAATTGACAATTCAGCGGCGCGAAATTCGCTTGGCATAGATTTCATTTCGGTGGAAGACGCCATCTCTGCCTCGGTGTCCTTTTTGATCAAACATGAACTGGTAAAATAGGCCCCCGCCTAGCAGCCGGAAAAAGTTTGCCAATAAGCCCCGCCCTGATGTAGGTTTGCGCAAAAAACGCAGGCAGGCATGAGCGACGCACGAACGGTACAATTGCTGCGGCTGGCGGCCGCGATTTCATTTATTTTTGTGATCGTCAATCACCTGATGCCGCCGTCGGTATTTGCCGGCAGCCAGTTGTTGTTTGACTATGATCAGGGGTTTATCCGCCGGGGGCTGGCGGGAGAATTGCTTGGCCCGATTTTTGGCCCGACGGTCTCGGTTGGTGAAATTTATCTGGCGGCGGCACTGATCACCCTGACGGCGGCAGCAATCCTCTATATTTTCCTGATCCGAAATCTGGGCGGCACCGTGGTATCGTTCCTGCTGATGATCCTGGTCTTTGACAGCTTTGCTTTCGCCAGTTTCATCGGCACCACCGGTTATCTGGATGGTGTGCTGCTGGCGCTGGTATTGCTGGCCCTGTCAACCAACGGGGCGGGCACCCTTGGTTTGTTGCTGCGATTGGCGGTGTGCGTCATCGGCATTCTGGTCCACGAGGCCATGCTGCCCTATTTTACCGTATTGATCGGGTTTGAGTTGTGGATTGTGCGCGGCGCTGGTCGTGGCGCGGTGCTGCCTGCCCTTCTGCCGGTCGCCGTTGGCTTCATGACGGTTGCGGTCCTGAGTGTGATCGGCGAACACGACGCGGCACAGGCACAGGCGTTTTTGGCCGGGCTGAACCAACGGATCGAATATACTTTGCCCGAAGGCATCAAACAGGTGGTGCGCCTCAGCCTGACGGACAATTTTGAGCTGATGCGGGATATGCGCAGCCAGCCGCGCTATTGGAACTGGTGGAAGTTTGACGGAACACCGCTGATCCTGATGAGCCTCTGGCTGATCTGGCTGAACATGAAACTGCTTGGTCGCGAGGCTTCAATCCTTACCAAAATCCTGTGCCTTGGCGCCATCACGGCCCCGTTCAGCCTGAACCTGATCGCCTTTGATGTGGTGCGGTTTGGCGTTATGGCGGTGCTCAACGGTTTTATCGTTGCAGCCCTGTTGGTGCGCCACCTGCCGGGCGCCAGGGAAAGGCTGACCCAGGTTCTGACATGGCCTGTGTTTGTCATCCTTTTGATCATCAACGCCAATATCTTCACCATGCAGGTGAACCAAACCGAAAACCACCTGTCCCAGTTCCCCTGGATTTTTGTGAAACACCTGGAATGGCTACAGCCTTAATGTGCCAGCCAGACCATTGCCACTTGCATAACGTCAAACCCCCGCGTATTTGAGCCCTGCGCCAAGCATAGGGGTTTAGCTCAGTTGGTAGAGCGACGGTCTCCAAAACCGTAGGTCAAGAGTTCGAGTCTCTTAGCCCCTGCCAGTGGTTTCAATGACTTAGGTAGTGAACTGTAAAGCTAAAGCATAGAAATTGTGCGTTTTGTTGTGCGTTATTCCGGAAAAGTGTAATTTTGACTGTAATCTGTAGTTGCAAGCTTCTTTGTCTGCGGGCCGGGAAAACCACTTTGATAAATGCCTTCCTGCAAGACCCCAATGGCGTATAGGCGCCGGTCCTCGTCAATGATTTCGGGTCCATCACCACCGACGCAGAGCTGATCGAAAACGCCTATTGCGACACGATATCCCTGACCAATGGCTGCGCCTGCTGTTCAATCGGTGACAGTCTTCTGGAGGCCGCGCTGGCCGTAACCAGCGGCAAGACTGAGCCTGATCTGAGTCTTGCCGAAGTCAATGGCGTTTCCCACCCAACGCGCATTGCCAACACCTTTAAAGCGCAATCCGAAAAGTGGGCGCCGGTTTTCGGAACAAATTGCGCGCAAGATCAAAAGGATAGAGCCGCTCCGCTGATTCAGATAAAAAGGACGCGGCTCTAGCGTTGAGAACGACCTTTACATCTGTTCACGCGGTAAAGAGCTCAAACAATATCGGCGGGCCTATAAGACGCCAAGAACGGGTGCAAATAAAGATGAGACAATGCGCTATCGTGTTCGCAAGCCAAAATGCGATGTTTTCCCATTAAAGCCATGCTGCTGCCCAAAAGAACCGCAGCGCAAAGTCTCGAGTCCAATCTACGAACATTCGCGTGACGTCGCCAGGCAGTTGACTCAGACAAAGCAATATGCGGTCTCTCGAAAACTTCGAAAAAAGGTCGGGATGTCATTTGCTTACCTAAAACGCATCCACGGTCTTGGAAGGCTCAGATTGCGTGGGCCGTGCGGAGCATATGATGAATTTACCCTCGCTGCGACCGCCCAGAACCTCAAAAAGCCAGCGAAATTAGAACTGGGTCAAAACCAACGCGGAAAGGCCGCGTGAACAGCCCACTTGAACTCTGTTCGAAAACAACGTCACTTCCGAAATCATCGAGTTTTTCAACAGAATAGGCCCAAAGCGGATCTTGGCGTGCCTTGGCGTGAACGCCTGCTTTTGGTGAAGTCACATCGCTAACATTCACCATGCCGGACTGAAAATAATTTATTATTTTATTTGCATTCGGGCCCAACCGCAGGCGGTTACGGTAAATTGCGTGGCGGCTGAATTCGTGCTGACTATTTTTCTTGCACTATCTATTTTCGGTTCATCCGGTACTCAACCAATTCATCGACGACAGAAGGATCTGCGAGTGTCGACGTATCGCCCAGCGCACCAAAGTCGTCCTCGGCGATCTTTCGTAATATGCGCCGCATTATTTTGCCTGAGCGTGTTTTCGGCAGCTCCGGCGCCCATTGGACGAGATCAGGAGAGGCGATAGGGCCAATTTCTTTGCGAACCCAACTGCGCAGCTCAGTACGCAACTCGTCAGTCGGCGTTTCTCCATCCATCAACGTCACGTAGCAATAGATGCCCTGTCCTTTAATGTCGTGGGGATAACCAACGACAGCTGCCTCTGACACCAAAGGATGCGCGACAAGTGCACTTTCAACTTCTGCAGTGCCCATTCTGTGGCCCGAGACGTTGATCACGTCATCAACCCGTCCGGTAATCCAATAATAGCCATCGGCGTCACGACGGCAGCCATCGCCGGTGAAGTAATAACCTTTGTAATCGCTGAAATATGTCGCAACGAAACGCGCATGATCACCATAGACCGTGCGCATTTGGCCCGGCCAGCTGTCCCGGATGCACAGCACACCCTCGGCTTCGGTCGCATTCAGCACTTTGCCGGTCTGCGCCTCCAAAATTACCGGCTCAACACCAAAGAAGGGTTTGGTGCATGAGCCGGGTTTTGTTGGCGTTGCGCCTGGTAGCGGCGTCATTAAATGACCGCCGGTCTCTGTCTGCCACCAGGTATCAACGATCGGCAGTACTCCTTTGCCAACCACATCGTTATACCAGTTCCAGGCTTCAGGGTTGATCGGTTCACCGACCGTGCCCAATACCTTCAAGTCACTCAGATCGTGTTTTTGAACCCACTCTGGCCCACGGGCCATCAACGCCCGGATCGCCGTTGGTGCTGTGTAAAATTGGTTAACTTTGTGTTTGGCACAAACCGCCCAAAAGCGACCGGCATCTGGATAGGTTGGCACGCCTTCAAACATCAATGACGTGGCCCCATTCGCAAGAGGCCCGTAAACAATATAGCTATGCCCGGTCACCCAACCGACGTCGGCCGTACACCAGTAGACATCGCCATCGTGGTAATCAAACACCAGTTCGTGGGTCAGTGACGCAAAAACCAGATAACCCCCGGATGTATGAACCACGCCTTTCGGCTGCCCGGTGGAGCCAGATGTATAAAGTATAAAGAGCGGATCTTCAGCGTTCATCGGCTCGGCGGCGCAGTCGGCAGACGCTGCGGCCATCAATGTACCGTAGTCAAAGTCGCGCCCCTGCTTCATGGGCACATCCGCGCTGGTGCGCGCTACGACCAAAGTTGTAACATCGCCTGAGATTTCCAACGCTTTATCTACATTGGTTTTCAGTGGCGTTGGTTTGCCTCCCCGCGGGGCTTGATCAGCCGTCACCACAAGTTTCGCGCCGCAACCATCAATGCGCGCGGCCAGTGCTTCGGGCGAAAATCCCGCGAAAACAATGGAGTGCACTGCACCGATCCGGGCGCAGGCTAACATCGCGTAAGCGGCTTCTGGTATCATTGGCAAGTACAGGATGACCCGGTCGCCCTTTTTGACGCCTAGGTTTTTGTAGACATTGGCAAGTTTGCAAACTTGCTGGTGCAGTTGCGAATACGTGATTTTGGCGTCGACCGTCGGATCATCGCTTTCCCAAATGATAGCCGTTTGATCGCCGCGTTTTTCAAGATGTCGGTCGACACAGTTGACGCATACATTCAGCAATCCATCTTCATACCAATTGATCGATACGTCCGGATAAGTGTAATTGACATTCTTTACAGTTGAATACGGCTTGATCCAATCAAGGCGCTTGCCTTCCTCACCCCAAAATCCCTCGGGATCTGAAACCGACCGGGCATACCGTTTTTCATAGTCGAGTGCATTCACATGCGCAGTGGCCGCGAAAGAATCTGACGGGGCAAATTTTTTATTGTTCATGGAAAGTTCTTTTCCTTTAAGTGTAGCGATGTTGAAGTGCGCCCGTTCGGCCTGTGTTGCTGTCTTAGCAATCGGTTGATCACTCGGCTTTGGATTTCATCTTCTCAATCATTCCCAACGCATCTTCGCGTCGGCGAGCTATGTTGGCGCGGAACTCACCGGTCGAAGCCTGAGAGCGAATTTCCGCTTCAAATTCCGGCGTCGCGTCGTAGCGCACTGAACCAAGTGAACTTGCAATATTCAGTTTCTTTCCACGTTGGGCATATGTCACCCAGGCCCGCATGGAAATTTTGCAATTTGAGTAATTTACAAGAAAATACCACTTCTTTCCCGTTGCCTTTACCTGCTCTTCAACATGATCGTAAAAAGTGTTTACGTCGTTCGCGTTGTCAAAACTGATGTCCGTCAGATTTACGTCAAGCACCTGTAAATCTTCAAGAAACCCGACCAGAGGTTTAAAGTCGTCAGCCGAGTATTTGGACGGCGCAAGCTTACCACGGTTCCGGGCTTCGGGTTGCTTAGACCGCATCGCAGAGATTTCTGCCAACGCATCTTCGCGGCTTGAAAAGAAGTTGCCTTGCAGGACGCCCTGGCCTGGCCTGCTGGCAATGGCCGATGCCGTCTTTTGGCTGGCGTCGTATCTGACGGTCCCGATGGAATGCATGACATTAATCCGTGACCCACGACGCGAGTGCGCGGGACTGGCGGGAAGTGCAATTTTGCAGTCTTTGTAATTCACGGCGAAGTACCAGAAGTCATGCCCGCTTTTGGTAATCTCAGACTGGATGACGTCGTATGTTTCATCGATGTCAGATGCAGATCTAAATTCAAGACCAGAGAAATCAACTTCCAAAGTCTGGAGTTTTTTGTCGAATTTGATGCGTTCGTCTACTTTAAATTCCATTGGTCTTTACCTTCACTTTTCCCGTCCGGCAAAAGCCGGTTAGTTTACCATGTCATTGATTTTTCGAGGTTTCACCGTTCGATATTGAAACGTATTGCCGCGGCTTCACTTGTTCCGTCGGTAATTGATCCTCGTTGGTGTTCTTTCCGACCGATCGCTAGATCGCCAAATACTCTTCCCGGAGTGCTGCGTTCTCCATTACTTCATTTGCAGTGCCATCAAAAACGATTTGACCCATATCAAGGATCAACGCGCGGTCGGCGAGTTTTAGGGCGGCAATTGCGTTTTGCTCCACAATGATTGTGGTAATGCCCTGGTTTCGAATTTCACTCAACGTGCGTTCTATCTCCTGTACGATAACGGGCGCCAAACCTTCGTAGGGTTCGTCCAGCAATAACAGCTTAATATCGCGAGCCAGTGCTCGGGCGATTGCAAGCATCTGTTGCTCGCCGCCGGATAGGGTCGTGCCTTCTTGTTTCCGCCGCTCGCCCAGTCGCGGAAAAAGGTCATAAATCCGTGAGATCGACCACCCGATTGGTGGGGCTATCTGCGCGAGTTGCAAGTTTTCCTCGACCGTCAAACCCTGAATAATTCGGCGATCTTCCGGTACCAAATCAACGCCAGCCTGAGATGCTTCGAAAGCTTTCATTTTGTGGATTGCCTGGTTGTCCAACCAAATCTCACCCCTGGTAACTTCGGGCTCACCTATTCCGGCAATTGCACGAAGCGTTGAAGTCTTTCCGGCACCATTTCGACCCAACAGCGCGGTAATTTCCCCCTCGGCTACGTCAAAGCTGACCCCTTGGACGATGTAGCTTTCGCCATAGTAAGCGTGAACGTCCTGTACTGAAAAATATGCAGGACCTGGCGTCGATGTGGTTTTTTGCATGGGCTCTGATTCAATTTGTGGGTTCATTTTGTTC
>Ga0114932_10005894_pt1 | contig 10682 bp, 9 predicted proteins | sample 2SBtaG_2_FD_87286 | JGI IMG/M metagenome (GOLD analysis project Ga0114932, IMG submission 87286) | Deep subsurface microbial communities from Kolumbo volcano to uncover new lineages of life (NeLLi) - 2SBTROV12_ACTIVE470 metaG | ecosystem: Environmental > Aquatic > Marine > Volcanic ... | reverse complement strand
CAATTAATAAAGATTCTGTTTCAATATCCGGGTACTGTGTCGCTATACGTTCAAAGGCTCTATCCCATACCACCATTCCATATCCTTGAGCATTTGATTTCGTTATTGAAGCAACTCTTTTTTTGCCAGCACGGCTCACAGCTAAGTCAAAAGCATATTTAATTACTCTTTCACAGCCATGTCTAGTGAAAATGGCCGTTTGAACTCCCAATTCTGACGGAAGGTCCAGATATTGAAATCCCCCAGCATTCGCATACTCACCTTCAGTATTTTCACGTATTACAACTAAATCTATATCACCACTTTTATAACCAGATAAAGGTGAAGTTATGCCTGGGTACAGAATGGATGGCCGCAAACATACATATTGATCGAAAGCTCGTCTTATCGGTAATAGTAGTCCATTCAAAGTCACATGGTCTTGTAGTTCTGGGTGCCCAACTGCTCCCAGATATATTGCGTCATAAGAGGAGAGCTGAGTAATTGCATCATCCGGCATCATCTTTCCATTTTTGAAGTACCAATCGCTACCCCATGGAAGTTCTGTGTAGTTAAGGTTAAAGCGATGCTTTGAACCCAAAGCATCGATCACTTTTATACCTTCTTCTATTACCTCTCCACCTATACCATCGCCTCTGATTACAGCGATATTATATTGCTTCATTGTTTTGCTCCATCCATACAGTCTATATCAGCAGGTGATTACTAATGAAAAATTAGCTTGTGACTTATACTGACTTATTGACATTAAAACTTAGGATGGGATAATCCTACACTGCTGGTTTTTACTTATATATAACATGAAATTTTCTGGAGGGATAAATTGAGAGCAGCTGTATTACATAATTATGGGCAACCTATGAAAGTGGAAGAGGTTGAAATAGATGACCCAAAACCAACAGAAGTAAAAGTGAAAATAGCTGCATCAGGCGTTTGTCACAGCGATTACGCGTTTATTCTAGGAGAACAATATTGGGAAGGTGGCATGCCAATGATTTTAGGTCATGAGGGTGCCGGTATAGTAGAGAAAGCAGGAAGTGCAGTCACCACTGTAAAGCCCGGCGACCATGTGGTTTTATCTTGGATTTATGCCTGTGGAAATTGTTACTATTGCACCGTAGGAAAATCTAACATGTGTGATGTTGGAAGAGGAGAAATGGTAACAGGTAATACCCTTGCTGATGGTACAAATAGATACCATAAAGATGGTAAGCCTTATTATCACTTTTTAGGAATATCTACGATGGCAGAGTACACCATATGTGATGAAAAAAGCGTAGTGAAAATCGACAAAGACATTCCTTTAGACAAAGCTGCCCTAGTCGGTTGTGCAGTAATGACTGGTGTAGGCGCTGTGATAAATACCGCTAAACCCGCTGCTGGAGAAAGCTTGGCAGTCTTTGGTTCTGGTGGAGTAGGGATAAGCTGTATTCAAGGAGCCGTACTTTCAGGAGCATATCCCATTATTGCCGTCGATGTTAAACAGAACAAATTAGAGTTAGCTAAACAATTTGGAGCTACGCATACTGTTGATGCATCTAAAGTGAATGCAGTGGAAGAAATCCAGAAAATTACCGGTGGAGGAGCTAACTATACTTTTGAGGCGGTTGGTCAACCACAGTTAATGCGAGACAGCTGGGATGCGCTAGCCAAATGTGGAACAGCCGTAGTCATCGGTGGGGCAAAAATGGGAGATGAAGTTTCCATTCCCGCTTTAGATTTCCCGTTTACGGAAAAAACCATACGAGGTACTGGATACGGGAGCGCTAGAATGAATGTTGATATCCCTAAGTTGCTCGATCTTTATAGAGGAGACAAGCTTAATCTTGATGACATGGTTACCTCAACTTATCCACTAGATGCAGTCAATGAAGCATTTGCAGATTTACATGCCGGAAAGAATCTTCGTGGAGTTTTGATGATGTAGTTGTTTACAGTTCGAAATTTTTTCGAGCTAGATCAACTATGTGTTTTCCGATAGTCAGCGATGATGTTGCTCCTGGAGAAGGAGCGCTTAAGACATGAATAGCACTATTTGCTTCTATGATTGAAAAGTCCTGCAGCAAGTTCCCTGACTTATCTACTGCTTGTGCACGAACTCCTGCTCCAGGTTCAGTTAAGTCCGACATTTTTATATCTGGAACCAAATATTGAAGCGACTTCAAGAACGAATTCTTGTTAATTGATCGGTATTGCTCCGCCAATCCGGTTTTCCAATGTTTAGCGGACATTTTCCAAAATCCAGGGAAAGCCAGTGTGTTGAAAGCATCTGGTAAATTGAAAGAAAACTTTGAATAACCTTCTCTCGCAAAAGCAAGTACGGCATTAGGACCGGCTTCAACCGTTCCATCTATCCTTGTTGTAAAGTGCACACCCAGAAAAGGCATTGCTGGGTCGGGGACAGGGTAAATTAACCCGTTTATCAGCTTTCCTCGAGCTTTAGATATCGAATAATACTCACCCCTAAATGGCACAATACGTATTCCTGCGTCGTGCCCCATCAATCTTGCGATTCGGTCTGCATGTAGTCCTGCACAATTAATTATATGTTTTGATTTAATAGTTTTATTTTCTGTTTCCAGGATTATGTTTTTGTTTTTTCGAGTCAGTGATTTTACCTTTGAATTTAAGATTAAATCCCCTCCATTCTTTTTGAACAAGCCAGCGTAGGATTCGGTAACTTTTTTGTAATCAATTATCCCAGTGTTTGGAGACCAAATTGCCTTTAAACCAGCGGCATTAGGTTCTTTCTCGCGAAGTTCATCTTTTCCAATGATCTGCAAACCTTCAACTCCGTTAGCTGTGCCTCTTTTGTGCAATTCCTCAAGCATGGGGATTTCATGTTCATTGACGGCGATTACCAATTTTCCGCACATTTTGTAAGGGACATCATTTTCGTCACAGAATTTTCTTAACTCTTTATTACCTGTGTAACAGAAACTAGCTTTAGCTGAACCAGGCTTATAGTAAATACCCGCATGTATCACCCCGCTGTTGTGGCCAGTCTGATGTTCTGCTGTGACATTCTCTTTGTCTAAGACAACTATTTTTAATGAAGGGAATTTATTGGTTAGCTGCATTGCAGTTGCTAGACCTATAATTCCTGCTCCGATCACAGCTATATCATAAATACTTTTTTTCATGCTGATATTTTATACTTCATCAATCATTAGATAAAATATAAAACCCTTATAAAAAGTTATTGGAGGATTCAGTGACTCGCATACTTGCTCACATCGATGCATATCAAAAAAGCATGAAAGCTATAGTAAAAGATGTTTTACCAGAGGGAGTTGAGCTAGAACAGACTATTTTTTATCCGGGTGGAGGTGGGCAGCCGTCTGATTCAGGCATCCTGAAATTCGATGGGAAAGAAAGCGAAATACAAGGAGTTAAACGGATCGGGAATCAATTAATACATTTAACAGACGATCTTATGCCGCGATTGGGTCAGGAAGTTGAAGGAATGATAAATTGGGATCGAAGATACCAATTAATGAGAACGCATACTGCGCTTCACATTTTATGTGGAGTAATATGGAGGGACTTTGGAGTTCAAGTAACTGGTGGAAATATGAAGCCTTTAGAAGCAAGAATGGATTTTGAACTTGACGAAATGTCTTCTGATTTTGCAATTACTGTTCAGCGAGCAATAGATATCGAGGTTGATGAGAAACGAGAAGTAACTGTAAAATTCCTTCCTCGCGAAGAAGCCTTTAAAATTCCTGACTTGATTCGAACAAAGATAAATCTTTTACCTCCTAATATCGAAGAAGTGCGAATTGTCGAAATTGATGGTCTGGATATTCAGGCTGACGGTGGCACACATGTATCTAATACCTCTGATGTTGGTAAGATCATAATTGTTGGACATCAAAGCAAAGGCAAGCGAAACAAGAGACTTCGAATAAGAGTTGATGATGTCCAATAAAAGTAAAGATAAACCAAAAGGTGAAATATAGGAAACAGGAATAATTAAATTGGAAAATAAAAAACTTATTGAATTCAACAAAATATTGTCCAAACAAGCCCCGCCTTTTCGTGATCGTGGTGAGTTGGCCCGTGGTAAATATGACTTTGCTATTGCTTATCCTGATCCTGATTCATTACCTATAGATGGCCTCGTTTCTGCTCTTAAAGAAGGTCTTTCAGATGAAGGTTCTGATCTGGCCTTGTATCCAGATGTCCAAGGATACGGACCGTTACGAGAGTACGTGTCTCATAAGTTAAAAAGAGATAGGGCAATGAAAGTTGATCCAGAGCAGATCGTATTAGGTGATGGTTCCTCTCAGCATATTGCGACAATAATTGACTTGTTAATAGATCCGGGAGATGCCGTAATAACTGAAGATTTTTGTTATTCGAACACTTTAACAAAACTACGAATTTCAGGTGCGGAGGTTCATGGGATTTTGTGCGATGACTCAGGAATGAAACCTGACAATCTAGAGATGGTAATCGCGGATTTAGTTGCACAGGATAAAAGGCCAAAATTGATTTATACCATACCTACATTCCAAAACCCGCAGGGCTGGACTATGACGTTAGAAAGACGAAAAGCACTTTTAGATATTGCATCTTTTTATGAGATACCAATATTAGAGGATGATTGTTATGTTGATTTGAGGTTTGAAGGAGATAACGTACCTGCAATCCATTCATTAGATATGACAGGTCAGGTGATGTACGTGGGTTCTTTTTCTAAAACAATCGCTCCTGGTCTTAGAATGGGATATTTTGTTGGCCCAGAAGAAATAATCGGTCGTTTCAGAATGGTCCGTAAAATAAGCGGAAGTGGAGTGAATGAATTTGCTGCTCTTGCCATTCATAGATATGCGATGTCAGGTTTAGATGACCATGTAGCAAAAATTCTTAAGATCCAAAGAGATAGACGAGACACAATGATTGCAACACTTGGAGAGATGTTTGGTTCTAATGCTAAATGGAGTACTCCCGAGGGGGGGCTTTATTTGTGGCTGGAGATGCCGCACTCAGCGGATCTAACTGAAATCACAGGAGAAGCATTGAATGCTGGTGTTGGCTATCAGCCTGGACCTATGTTTGCTGCTGATGCTAGTTCTGGCCATAATTATGCACGATTATGTTTCGGCTACAATTCGTCAGAAGAAATAGGCCGCGGAATAGAAGTTTTATCAGATCTTTTTACCCAGAAAGGATTTTTCTAATCAACGTATGTTGTGCAACTAATTTGTCTATTTACCTATTTTCAAGAATTGGATTTTAAAAGAAGCTGATAATTCATTGACACTCAGGATAGGCAATTGCTACGATCAGATGAGTCGCGGGGCAGTCTACACCCGCGATTTATAATGTTTAGACTATTATTAGTGAAACCTGAGAAATTAAGTGTCATATATAAAGTGTTTATATTGTCGTGAATGTGGTCGGGAATATCCCGTAGCACCGGAACATGTATGCGAATTTTGTTTTGGTCCATTAGAAGTCGGATATGACTATGAAGCTATCAAAAAGGTAATTTCTAAAGATAAGATTCAGAAAGGACCTTTATCTATATGGAGATACGAAGACTTATTACCTGTCACAAGAGATGCTGGAATCGATATGGGTACAGGATTCACTCCCTTAGTTAAAGCCGAGAATCTTGGCAAACTATTAGGTTTAAATAATCTGTATATAAAAAATGATAGCACTAATCCGACATATTCCTTCAAAGACAGAGTGGTTTCTGTTGCAACAAACAAAGCTTTGGAATTTGGATTCGATACACTAGCGTGTGCATCAACTGGTAATTTAGCTGGAGCAGTTTCCGCACATGGAGCTAAAGCAAAAATAGATACAAAAGTCTTTTTCCCCTCTGATCTAGAGCAGGGTAAAATACTCGGAGCTGCCATATATGGAGCCACGTTAGTTGCAGTTGATGGTACTTACGATGAAGTGAACCGTTTATGTAGCGAACTAGCAGATAACCATGGCTGGGCTTTCGTCAATATCAATATGAGGCCATACTATAGTGAAGGTAGTAAAACTTTGGGCTACGAAGTTGCGGAACAACTTGGTTGGCGCGCTCCAGACAGGTGCATAGTTCCTGCTGCTTCTGGTTCTTTGTTCACTAAAATCTGGAAGGGATTAAATGAATTGAAAGATCTTGGTTTACTTGACTCTGTAGATACATTCATGGATTTAGCTCAACCAGATGGATGTTCCCCTATTGTAGAAGCATTTGATCAAGACACATATCATGTCAAACCTGTTAAACCTGAAACAATAGCTAAATCATTAGCTATTGGTAATCCAGCGGATGGATTTTATGCGCTTAAGACTATAGCTGAAACAAAAGGTAATGCCGTGAGAGTTCCAGAACCCGAAGTGGCTGAGTGCATGAAATTACTTGCTGAAACAGAGGGTATATTTACCGAAACAGCTGGCGGTGTTGTGATATCAGCTTTAAGGTCGCTTGCTAAAAGGGGTATAATTTCAGCTGATGAGGTGGTGGTCGCTTTTGTAACAGGTAACGGCCTTAAAACGGTTGAAGTGATCGAGGATGCCGCTGACCCAGTGTTTACGGACCCAGATTACAAATCCTTTCAGGACGCTCTTGATGTTTGGAATAAAAGGAACTAACAATGCCTATTAAAAGAGTAAAATTCACTTACGAACAAGAGATGATAAAAGAACCAATCATTTCTATGTTGAGTAAAGACTTCGACCTGTTAACAAACATTAGAAGAGCTGATGTCAGGGAAGATATGGGATGGGTTGTGCTAGAAATAGAGGGCGAAGAAGATGAAATACAAAAAGCCTTAGATTGGGTTGCTACAAAGGGAGTGCGCGTAGATCCAATTTCCGGTGATGTAGTAGAAGGATAATATTAGAGGTTTTATAAAAATGAGTATTGATGTGAGGATTCCAGCTCCATTACGTAGAGTCACAAATGGAGCCGATAAAGTAAGCGTTGAAGCAGAAAATCTATCTGCTGTTGTGGAAGCTTTAAATGAAGCTTATCCAGGTATCAAAGATAGGTTATGCGATGACTCGGGCTCGTTGCGAAATTTTGTTAATGTGTATATTAATGGAGAAGATGTTAGATTTTTGGACGGTTTAGATACACCGACTAAATCTGGAGACGAAATTTCAATTGTCCCTGCTGTAGCTGGCGGCTGTTAAACTCTTAATTTCCGAAATTTTCATTTTTAATATCTAACCATTTTTGTTTCTGATCAATTCTGATTGATTCGTTGGTCGGCCGATATTCATTTAAAAATCGTTTTTTATAATCTTTAAATTCGCCTATCTGAATTGAATTTCTCATATTGGTCATCAAATTAGTGATAAAACGCAAATTATGTATTGATGCAAGCCTGTAACCCAAAAGTTCTTTTGCTCTGAATAGGTGACTTAAATAACTTGCCGTAAAATTCATGCAGGTATAGCAGTCGCACTCTGCTTCTATAGGCCTGTTCATTGTTCGAAACCGTTTTCCCACTATATTAATTCTTCCTTTAGACGTGAATAAACTACCATTTCTGGCTACTCTAGTAGGTAAAACACAATCAAACATATCTATTCCGACAGCAACAGACTCGAACAAGTCTTCGGGTGACCCAACTCCCATCAAATATCTTGGCTTATCTTCAGGTAACAACTGAGCTGTGAAGGAAGCTATATCATACATTTTTGATTTTGTTTCCCCTACACTCAAACCGCCAATTGAATAGCCGTCAAAATCTAGTTTTGTGATTTGCTTTGCTGACAATTCTCTTAGGTTTTTTTCTGTACCTCCCTGCACGATTCCAAAAAGAGCATATTGGTCGCTACTTTTGACGTTAAGTGATCGTTCTGCCCACGATGTGGTTCTTTGCACGGCAGTTTTTAACGTGTCTAAGTCATTAGGAAGTTCTACACACCAATCTAAAGGCATTACAATATCTGAACCTAAAGATTCTTGATAATCGATTACCTTTTCTGGGGTAAATAAATGACTTGAACCATCCAGATGTGATGTAAATTCGATACCATCTTGATCTGTTTTCATTAAACGCCCCATGCTGAACCCTTGGAAGCCACCAGAGTCAGTCAAGATTGGTCCTTCCCAACCCATAAATTTCCCTAAACCTCCAAAATCCTTGATTAACTCAACACCAGGCCTTAGATATAGGTGATAAGTGTTACCAAGAATAATTTGTGCATTTAATTCAGTTAAGTCCTTAGGATCCAGCGACTTGACGCTAGCCTGAGTGCCAACTGGCATAAATACAGGAGTATCTATAGTTCCTTTTGCTGTATGAATGGAACCGGTTCTAGCTCGTCCATCTGTAGCTTCTAATTTAAAAATCAAGATATTAAATCTTCCAGACAGTCTAATTTAAACTGAACTGACGTTTTTAAGAGCTTGTGTTATTTCGGAGTCGGTTACTTCAGAATTTGTTGTGGCCGATCCAATGTCGTTTAACAATACCCAATGAACTTTTCCACGGATTCGCTTTTTATCAGACACAATCCTATCTTTTACATTATCGATACTTAGATTTTTAAATTTCACAGGCAAGTTAAAAGTTTTTAATAAGGTTTCCTGTCTGATTAGATCATCACTACTCAATAAGTTTTTCCCTACAGAAATATGTCCTGCTGCCATCATGCCAATACTGACAGCTTCTCCATGAAGATATGATGAATAGTTAGTAATGGATTCTATAGCGTGGCCAATTGTGTGTCCGTAATTAAGCAAAATCCGTTTTCCAAGTTTCTCAAATTCATCCTCTGAGACCCTTTCTGCCTTAATTGATATGCTGTGTTTTATTAATTTTGTTGTGACATCTAAGTCTAGTTTCTTCAAATCAGAAGCATTCTTCTCGAAGCTTTCTAGCAATGATTTATCAAGTGCTAGTCCATGTTTTAAACCTTCCGCCCATCCTTCAGTTAGGATTCGTTTTGGTAGTGTCTGAAGCGTATTGGTATCTACTAATACAAATTTAGGCTGATGAAAACTACCAACTAAGTTTTTACCTTGCATAAGGTCAACGCCTGTTTTCCCGCCTATTGAAGAGTCCATCATGGCTAAGAGAGTTGTAGGTACATGTACAACGGGCAGTCCTCTAAGGTAGGTAGCTGCAACATAACCGGCTAAATCTCCCACAACGCCACCACCAACAGCAACAATTACATGACTCCTCTCTGCTTTACGCTCCGCAAGCCATGTGTAAATCAATTCAACAGTCGATAGATTTTTATGCTCCTCTCCTGGTTCCATAGTAAAAGAATGCGATTCTATGCCACTTGATTCCATAGAGTTCTGAACTTCACGTGCGTACTTGTTCGCTCCTTGGTCTGTTATTACGTATCCCACAGATGGGTTAACTACTTTCTTTAATCTGCTACCTAGTTGTCCTATGTTTCCTTGAGCTACCCATATAGGATATTTCCCATTTTTCGTATCAACCATACTCGAGAGTTCTTCAGGAGCAATTGTCGATATTTCTGTATCGTGAGATTGATTAATTAAGTGGATTGCTCTAATAAGTTCGCTCGCAACAGTTTTTTCCGATAATTTATCGGTGTGTATTGTCCAGTCTGCTTGTGAATATAAATGTTGGCGATATGTTTTAAGTTTTGAAACGGATTTTACTGACAGATCGCCTTTAAGCATTGGACGAATTTCGGAAGAAACATCTTGTTTTAATCGATTAATAATCGTGTCTATACTCGCTTCCAAACATATTGTAAAGCCGCTTTTTGCCATTACGGTTTGGTTTCTTTCATCAGTTAAGATTCCGCCACCAGTTGATATTATCAAGTTGTCATCAGCCACAACTTCCAAAAGTTTTTTGTGTTCTAGATCCCTGAAAGTTGGTTCACCTTGACTTGCGAAAACCTGGCTAATATCTTGGCCTAGCTCGAAGCTAATCTCCTCGTCAATATCTATAAATCTCCAGCTTAAAAGTTTGGCAACTTGGCGTCCGACAGTGGTTTTGCCAGTCCCTGAAAAGCCTGTTAGAAACACAATATTTTTATTCATAATCCCAAAGCCTTTTGTGCAGCATCATACATAATCGTTTCAGGTGCATGTTTGTTTGTCCATAATTCGAAGGCCTCAACTCCTTGGTAAACAAGCATGTCTAGGCCTCCAATAGTTGGAGCCTTTTTAATTTTTGCAGCCTTAATCAAGGGAGTCTCGATAGGGTTATAGACTATATCATTTATCATAGCATTTCGCGGTATTAAATCTTCCGGGATTGGAGAATGCTCAGGCGCTGGTCCATTTTTCATTCCGATTGATGTAGTGTTCACTATAAGGTCTACATCGCTTAAAGGTTCAATTAGAGATTCTCTCTCTAATTTGATGGAATTTATTTTTGGGGCAATTGATTTTAATGTTTCAGCTAATTTATCTCCCCTAGCCACCGTTCTATTAGCTATCGTGAGCTGATCAATTTTCTCTTTCAATAACGAGTATGCGATAGCCTTAGCTGCTCCTCCAGCTCCAATCAGCAGCACTTTTTTACTTTGTGGGTTAAAACCATGTTTTGTTTTTAAAGCCCTGATAAAACCAGAACCGTCAGTGTTGTATCCAACAAGCTGGTTATTCTCGTTAACAATACAGTTTACAGCCCCTATAAGTTTTGCAGAGTCCGTTACTTTTTCAAGAAAACCTAGACATTTTTCTTTGTAAGGGATGGTAACCGAAGCTCCAAGGAAATTAGCAT
>Ga0114932_10005893_pt1 | contig 10683 bp, 18 predicted proteins | sample 2SBtaG_2_FD_87286 | JGI IMG/M metagenome (GOLD analysis project Ga0114932, IMG submission 87286) | Deep subsurface microbial communities from Kolumbo volcano to uncover new lineages of life (NeLLi) - 2SBTROV12_ACTIVE470 metaG | ecosystem: Environmental > Aquatic > Marine > Volcanic ... | reverse complement strand
GCGGCCAGCACCGGGCGCCTTCGATCCCCGACCTGCTGATCGCCGCGACTGCCGAGCTTGCAGAGCTCACGGTGCTCCACCTCGACAAGGACCTCGAGCTGATCGCACAAATCACCGGCCAGCCGGTCGAGACCCCGTGATTGGCCTGGCGGGCCCGCCTCGTATCCGCTCCCCCGCCGAGCGGATTCACCCGAACCCGACGCGTGTACTGACGAGTGTGTCGGAGGGGCGGCCTTAACCCAAGGTACACGCGCGCCTTGGTCGGTCGAACTAGTTGCGGCGTAAGCGTTTCGCCCGGCCGGGCGCTCGCGCGGGCGGGTACCGTCGGGCTGGGCGGTTCGGCGCGGCCAGGCCGCCCGCTTGTCAGAGGTCGGTTGGCGCGGCAGGGATGGCGAAGGTGATGGTCTGGCTGAGTCGGCCGCTCCGGATCTCGATGGGTGTGTCGACGGGGTTGTGCTGGCATGCGTTGGCGCCGATGTTCAGCACCGCCTGGTGGAGAGCTTCGGGACTCCCGATCGCGACGAACGGCGTGGCGGCATCCGTGGGCGAGTGGATGGTTTGGCCCGGATACGCCGCGCGCAGGTCCGATACGACGTCGGAGACGAGCTGCGCGATGTCGACGCGTTCGGTTCGCGGTGGTTGGGCACCGTGGCGGGCGAGCTGCAGCATGCTCGTGGCGAGTTCGTTGAGACGCTGACTCTCGCTCCCGACGCGGGCCATGGCCCGGCTCACGTCCTCGTCGGTCTCGAGCATGCCGCGAGCGTGGAGGCCGCTATAGCCCTTGAGCGCAGTGAGCGGCGTCCTGATCTCGTGAGCGAGATCGGCGAGGAGCCGTTCGGTCGTCCGCCGGGCTCGTCGCTGCGTGCGATCGCGCTGCGAAGTCGAGCGACCATGTGATCGAGGTCCGTCGCGAGTTCGAGTGTTTCGCGTGGCCCGCTGGGAGTGGAGACCGGGGTTTCGAGGTCGCCGGCGGCGATGCGCCCGGCGGCTTCGGTCATGCGGGCGACCGGCCGGGAGAGGAACCCGGCCAGCAGCCACAGCACCCCGGCGACGAGCACTATGATCACGGCGCCGCCGGCTGCGAGTGTCGTTCGGAATCGGCGGACGGCGGCATCGAAGTCGTCGAGCGGCAGGGCGGTAACCGCGACCCGGCCATCGGCCATTGCGGAGACACGTACCCGGTAGCGGGGGTCGCTGGTGGTCCGGTTCCCTTCCTCGGCCACCAGGTTCGTGAGCACGTCAGAGCCGAATGGGTTGGCGGCGCCCGACCCGGCAAGGACGGCGCCGTCGTCGGCGACCAACAGCTGGACCGGCGCTCCGACGCTGTCCACGTCGTCGACGCCGCCCGGGGCGGGGGGATCGGCGCGGGGAGGGTTCCCGATCGTCGCCCGCTCGGCCCGGACGAGTTCGGTGTCGACATCGGCAATCCGGTTTCCCCGTTCGGCACGATCCAGGTAGACCGAAAACGCGGCGAAGGCGAGGAGGATCGTGGTGAGCACGGTGCTGAGGATCAACGCCCGCAACGAGAGCGATCTCATGTCGCCGGCTCGCGCAGCACGTAGCCGGCGCCACGGCGGGTGTGGATGAGCGGGGTGCGGCCGTCGTCGATCTTTCGCCGTAGGTACCCGACGTAGATCTCAACCACGTTCTCGCTGCCGTCGTAGTCGTAGTCCCAGACGCTGGCCAGGATCTGGGCCTTGGACACCACGACACCCGCATTGGTCAGCAGATAGTGCAGGAGCCGGAATTCCGTCGGTGACAGGTCGATCAGCACGCCGCCGCGGCGCACTTGCTGGCCGGCCGGCTCGAGCGTCAGGTCGCCGACCTGCAACCTGTCGGCGCCGGCCGATGCCCGGTGCGCCGAAGGATCGCCTCGACCCGCAAGACGAGTTCGTCGACGCTGAATGGTTTTGTGAGGTAGTCGTCGCCGCCGGCCACGAACCCGCGGATCCGATCGTCGTGCTGGTCCCGCGCCGTGAGGAACAAAACCGGAGAGAAACGATCGCTCTCACGGAGCCGTCGGCAGATCTCGATGCCGTCGATGCCGGGAAGCATGACGTCGAGCACGACCAGGTCGTACCGCTCGGTCGACGCGGCCTCGAGACCCTGCAGTCTTCCGCCGACATGGGTCACCGTGTGGCCGCTGTAACGCAGCGCCGTGCACACCACATCGGCGATCGACTCGTCGTCTTCGACGACCAAGAGTCGGCTACTTCCGGCCCTCTTCACCTGATCAGTCAAGCGCCCGAACCTGTGAGAAACCTGTGAGGATTCCCACAGCGTCGTCACAGGCAGACCCCGCAGGGTTGATGCCATGACCTTCTCCCCTCCCCCCGTTCTGCGCCTGATCGCAGCCGCAGCAGCGCTCACCCTGACCGCGGCCGCCTGCGGCGACGCGGACACCGCGACCAACGCTGAAAGCCCTCAGGAGAGATCGGCGTCCACACCGGTAGAGAGCACAGCCGACACCACTGCTGGGGTCGAAGCCGCTCAGTGGAGCGAGAACGTCACGATCACCGTCGGCGACGGGTCGTTCACCTACCAGTCGGACGGGTTGCCGAGTCACGAGTTCCCCGATCAGTTCCTCGTCCCGGCCGGCGGCAACATGCCACCCTTCTCCGAGGAGGAGGTCGCGGCCGGCCAGTTCCAGATCCTCGAAACGGCCGACCTCATCGTCGAGAGCCCGATCGACGTCGACATCACCCTCGAACCGGTCTATTCCGACGACGTCACGCTCACCTCGCTCGGAATGATCGGCGTGACCATCTCCGGCGCGCCCCTCTTCAATGACTACGAGGATCAGACCCGTCAGTTCGTCGCGGTCGACGACAACCTCGGCCTCGACGGCGTGTACTTCATCGACGCGTGCAACGGGCATCCGCTCGCATCGGGGATGAGCTACCACTACCACGGCGTCCCCTACTGCGTCACCGACACCATCGATGTCGCCGGCGGACACTCGACGATTCTCGGCGTCCTGCTCGATGGGTTCCCGATCTACGGCCACCACGACGAGAAAGGCGACGTGATCACCTCCGACGACCTCGACGAGTGCTCGGGCCACGTCGGCCCCACCCCCGAGTTCCCCGAGGGCATCTACCACTACCACCTCACCGAGGACCGGGCGCCCTACAGCATCGACTGCTACCACGGCGTCATCGACGCCACCGCCACAGCTGGGCGAGGGGCACCGGGTGGTGGGCCGCCAGGAGGCGATGGGCAAGGCGGCCCCGGCCCCGACTTCACCGATGCAGCCGCCACCCTCGGCGTCGATGTCGCCGATCTCGAAGCCGTGCTCCCGCCTCCTCCCGCCCAGGGCGGCGCGCCCGGGGACAGCCCCTGCGGACACCACCGACATCACCGATGAGGCGGCTGCGGTGGATCCCGACGAGCTCGCGGAACGAGCCGCGGCGGCGCTCCGTGCCCAGTGGGCCGACGACATCGACATCTCCATCGACGACTCGACCCTCGTGTTCCGAAGCAATGGGGTGCCCGAAGAACCCACCGATCTCGACGCCTGCCTCGGCCACACCGGCCCCACGCCGGACTTCGACGGCGACACATACCACTACCACGTGATCTCGACCGCGAACTACATCACCGACTGCTACACCGGCACCGTGGGATGACCGAGACCGGCAACGCCGGCAGCGCCACCGAGTGGCGGTGGGTGGCGAGGGGTCTCAAGGTCGCCCTCGCGGCAACTGTCGCGCTCGCCGCGTGGATCATCGGGTTCCGCGGTTTGGGTGAACCTGCGCCCGTCCTACCCGACGCCACCGCGCAATTCAGCCTCGACCTCGAGGTCATCACCACCATCGACCACGACATCGTCTACGCCGTCGAACAACGAAAGCGGCCGAACTACCGCATCTTCTCGCTCGACCCGACCACCGGCGAGACCGCCACCATCTTCACCGTCCCCGAGAACGCCATCATCTATGGCATCGCCCTCAACGCCGCGCGAGACACGCTCGCCATGGCCTACTCCCCCGACCACAACCTCGACGGCAACGGGATCGCGCTCCTCGACCTGACCGACGACTCCCTCACGTGGCTCGTCGACGTCACCGCCGACAGCTACTACACCGACCCCGCATGGAGTACCGACGGCACCGCCGTCCTCGCCACCTTCGTCGACCGCACCGGTGATGACGAAGCCCTCAGCGTGGTTCGCGTCGACGGCGGGAACGGACACGTCTCCACCCTCGCAGAACGGGCGATCGATCCGGTGGAAACAGACGACACGGTCTTCTATCTGACCGTCGACGACGACAACGCCCGGCGGGCCATCGGAGCCATCGACTCCGACGGCGTCCACACCGCGATCACGGTGGGCGACGGAAGCCACGACCTCGACCACCTCATCGCCGATCCTGCGGCCGCGATCTTTGCAGTCGCTGTCCTTCAGCCCGCCTACACCGGCCTGACCTTCGGTGACCCCGCCGATGCACACGGCAATCACGACCGGCCGTCGACCTGGTGGAACGTGAACGCCACATCCGGCACAACGACACCAACCGAGACCGAGGCCATCAGCACCTATGACGCCACCGCGACCAGCCAATCGATCGTCTCGGCCACCAACGAAGGCCTCGCGATCATCCAGGACGGCGTACAAACCGATCTGATCAAATCTCGCGCCATTCGATTCGTCGCCGCCTGATCGAATACATGTTGGGGTCGGAGGGGGGACGGTGCTGGATGCCATTGGCAAACGTGTAGCAACGCGACATCCCTACCGTCAGTGCGGCGCGACTACGGCGACACCGTTCGAGACCGCTGCATCTGCCAAACGATCGTCGTATGTGATCAGCCCTTCGAGGTCGTCTCCGAGATCGAGCGCTGCAGCGAGATGAATCGCGTCGAGCGACCGCAGCCCAGACGGGTCAAGCCTGCCAGCATCCTCGAACACCGCCGGTGTGACGTGGACCAGAGTGACCGCGTCCAAGACTTCACGAGCCTGCAGCACACGGTCTGGCACTGCCCTGCGAACGGCCCGCATCAGTTCGGTGCGAGCCAAATCGCACGCGACAAGCTCTCGGCCTGGCTCCTCCAACCAAGCCCGGAGTGCTGCTGTCTCTGACTCAGCAACCACCAGCTTGACTAACGCGGACGAATCAACATAGAACGCCACTTCAGTACCGCTCGTCGGCTCGCATCTCCCGCAGCGCACCCGACAGATCGGGCCCAGGCTCGGGGGCCGGCAGATCGATCAACCGGCCACGCGCTGGCCGAGCATGACCTTCTTCGATCAACGCTCGTAGACGCGACTTCGGAATCGCCGATATCCGAGCAACAGGCCGGCCACGATCAGTAATCGTCACCGTCTCGCCGGCTGCGGCCTCAGCCACCACGGCCGACGCGTTTTGCTTCAACGCACGAATCCCAACTTCAGACATGTGCTTCAATGTAGTACATCGGCGCTCGAAGGCAACCCACACGCGGGAACGCCGAAGCACGAGACGTGCACTGACAAGTGTGTCGGAGGGGCGACTCTAACCCAAAGTACACGCGCCCCCTGGACCGCTGAACTCGTCGCCGCCTAGCGGTTTTGCCTGGTCACGGGCTCAGGAACCGGACCGTCGCCGGATCACCCGGCTTATGACAGAAACGATTTCGCACTGTTTCGACCGCGGCGCAGCCGCGGCGGTGTATGGAGCACCTGGCCCGCAGCGCCCCTTCGCGGTCCGAGGCTCCGAGCACTTCCGGTTTCAGGGCACGCTGATCGAAGAAATCCGCCAGTGGACAATCCCGACTGCCAGGGGTGCATACCGCACAGCATCCCGACTCGGTATACTGCCCGAATGGCCACCGAGCAGATCGCCGTACGGCTACCCGAACCGCTCCTCGCCGACCTCGACCAACTCGTCAAGAGCGGAGCCTACGAAAGCCGAGCCGCTGCAGTTCGAGCCGGCATCGAAGCCATCATGAAACTCGAACTCCAACGTCGAACCGACCGCGCAGTCGTAGACGGCTACACACGGCACCCACCAACTGAAACCGAGAACCAAGCTGCGCTCGCGTCGCTCCGCGAAGCAATCCTCGACGAACCATGGTGACAACCCCAGACCGCGGCCAGATCTGGTGGGGAGAAATCGAAGATGTCGGTCGCCGCCCATTCCTCATCATGACCCGATCCGCCGCGATCCGCGTCCTCAACAGCGTCCTCGCAGCACCCGTGACCCGCACCATCAGAGACATCCCCACCGAACTCCGACTCGGAACCGACGACGGCATGCCCACCGACTGCGTCGCCAGCTTCGACAACCTCAGAGTCGTCCCCAAGGCCTACCTGGTCGACCAGATCTGCGAACTACGGCCGGCCCGACTGGCCGAAGCATGCGCCGCCGTTCAGGCGGCCATCAACTGCTAGACGAAGCCTGGGAGCAACACCTTGCGCTGACGCACGACGCCCCCCGAAGACCGGACCGGCGCGTGTACTGGCGAGTGTGTCGGAGGGGACTTGAACTCACCTCCCCCATCCGGCAACTGGCGGCAATAGGTAGCAGGGAGCGGCAAACCATTTGCAGTGCGACACCCCCAGCGAGTGAGGGGTGAGAGGACGGGTCACTCCCAGGTGAGATCGATGTCGATCGAGACGAGTTCGACCGCGCCATCGGGAGCGAGCTGGCCGACGACGTTGAGTGCCCGGACCAACACGCTGCTCGTCAGGAGCACGCGATAGTCGCTGCGACCTGGGATCAACTCAGGGAGATCGTCGAACTGCTCAGCGAACCGGTCGACGATGCGCAAGAGCTCGATGGTCTGGAAGTCCGCCGTTGACGGTTCGCCGTGGGGTCCGCGCTCGGGACCCAGCTCGCGATCGAGGTCCTCGAAGAACTCGTACCTCGCCCGGACCGGGCGCCGATCGGTCAAGGCCGCTGGGTCGGTTCGGTCTCCTCGATCCGACGAAGGATCCGCTCGCGGGTGCGGGCAAGCAACTCCGGAGGCGCGTCGGCGGGGTCCCAGATGATGCCATCCTCGAAGATCGCGTCGACCTCAGCCGGGTCCATCGCCTCGAGCTCGGCCGCGGTCGACACCTTCGGGGTCATGACCCAAGACTACCCGCCGCCTCTGACAGCGGCGGCGTTCCGGGGAACCGCCAAGCGCGACCCCTGCTCATCCCGAGGGTTGGCGGTGGTGTCGGAGGGGCGAGTACAACCCGTAACCCACGCCATGCGAGTGAGCGGGTCGACCTGGGTGCGGCTGCTTGACCAGACAGTCCGAGGTACCAGCCCTCCGAAACGAACGCCATGCGCGCGTTCAGGATCACAGCACCACGCAGTTGGCCTCACGTTCGTGACGAGCGACGCGCACGAGAGCCGCGCACATCCGATCGTGGTGCGGGGCGAGCCGCCCCATCCCGGCGCCATTCGATGCGTCGCCCTCGGCCCGCCGACTGGTGGTCGGAGACATCGACGATGCCCATCCCGATGTCACCGGCGTCGAATGGCGTCGTGGTTCAAGCCAAGGTGAGGGGAATCCACTGTCGGGTGCGCCTGACTCCGCGGTTCCTCAGCAATCCGCCAGCGCACGCAATGCTCGGCAGATCTCGTCGAGTTCCTCGATCTGAAGTGCGCCGGCACGATCGGTGAGAAACGACCGCCGTATAGGTTGAAGGTTGTCGAACGACGCCACACACGCGTCAGGAAGCCCGTGCCTCGCCCCAAGGCTGACCTCCGTCGGAATCTGGCGAACGGTGCGCGTTACCGGCGCGACGATGATCCACGTCAGTACTGGCACCGCATCGCTGCGTGTCACGACCAACACCGGTCGCCGCTTGTCCTCGGCTTCGGCCCACCAGACCTCGCCCTGGGTTGGTGTGATAGTCACCAAGATTCCTCGGCGATCATCCGCACCGAGGACTCATCGGCCCACGCGATCTCGACGTCGTCTTGCGGGCGCTCTCGATATCCGCGCACAATCCGCGCACCGATCTCTTCGCGGCGGCAACGGTCGACAAGCTGTTCGAGGGCAAGGCGCACGGCCTCGGAGCGATTCGCAACAACTCCAGCCTCCACAAGCTGATCGACCGCAGCAGCAAGGTCGTCTTCTACTCGGGTCACCAATTGAGCCATACAAACAGCATACGCATACGCAATGCATCCCAATGGTGCTCGTCCGGGGAGGGGTGTGGTGGGCGCTGACCACCGAAGATGCCCGCCATCCTGCTTCGCTGTGCTCCGTATCGCCTACCGCTTCCTGGTAGCCCTCGCACGGCTCGCTGTTCGTTCCGGACGTTCAAGGAACTCGAGATCATCGTGCTGCGCATCAACCGAGCGTGCTACGCCGACAAGTGGACCGCCCGGCGCTGACCGACGACGACCGGACCCTTGCTTGGTGCGAGCGCTGCAGCGCTCCCCCGCCGCCTCCGCCAGAGGCTGGTTGGTGACACCCGACACGCTGCTGCTACGGAACCGCCGTCGTATCGCCCGCCTCGGACACACGACCGCCAAGACCACCGTCTGGCAGATCCTGACCGACAACGACGTCGACCCGTCCCCGAACCGCTCCGACGTGACAAGGAGCGAGTTCTTGCGCCGCTACTACGCCCTGTTCTTCATCAACGTGCAAACGCGTGAGGTGTTCTTCGCCGGCGTCACCGCAAACCCGACCGGAGCCTGGACCACACAAGCCGCCCGCACGCGAACGCCGGATCCGGCACCCGATAGCCGCCTGAGTTCGCGTGTTTCGCTTGACCAGAGCGTCAGGACCGAGCTTGCCACTCCAACAGGGTCCGCAGCTCCTCAACCCGCTCCACCACAGAGAGGGGCACGACGGTGCCGGCGTCCAGGGTCATCGCTCGGAAACGCTCAGCGCGCTCGCAGCGTTCCAAGTCCGACAGTCCCTCCTCGCATGTCCGCCGGCCCGATGGGCGCGTTCGCCTTGTCAACGGTCATTGCGGTCGAGGATGACCTCGCAGCGAAGCTTGCCCTCACAGATGCGTGAACAGGTGAGCTTGAGTCATGACGGTCACGGCGACAGCGGCGCCGCTGATCCCGCCGAGCGCGAGCACTGGCGCGGAACGGAGACGGCGCCGCGCCATGAGGCCGGTTGCGGCAGCGGCGACGGCGGTGGCGACGAGTTTGGTGATGAAGGCCCACTGGTAGGTGGTGCCGAGGAGTCGGTCGCCGAGTTCGCTCCAGCGGAACAGGCCTGGCGAGTCGAGGGGGGCTCCCCAGATGGCGAGGAGCACGCCGGTTCCAATGGTTGCAGTCACGCCCGCCAGTGACAGGTTCGTGAGTCGGCGGCTGCGGGCGCCGAAGAGCCAGCCGACGAGTGGTATGGCCCACATGCCCAGCGCCATCAGATGGACGAGCCGGAGCAGGACGTCGCCCCGTAGCGTGCTCAGCGGAAGATCCCGATCCACGACAACCGCTTCGCTCGACGTGCCTGTCGGTGGTTGCGCCGATGACCCAGCGGGTCCAGTTGTTCTTTGACTTTGGGGATGCCGGCTTCGTCGGTGTAGTGCGGCCACGGGAGGTTCTCGGTGAAGGTGACGGTGGTGGTGCCGTCCGCGCCGGTCGCTTCGGCAGTGACGGTCCATACTCCGGTATCGGGGAACCGGATTTCGACGATGGACACACCGGGCGTGGTGGGTTCGGTGGGAGTTCGCTCGATGACCTCACCGGCCTCGCTTGCTGCCTCGACCAGGACGGTGACATCCTCGGGGTCACCGTCGGCGAAGGTTGCGGTGATCTGGTAGTTGATCGTCAGCGGATCGGTGGCAGATCGGATCAGGGCCTGGATCTCGAGTTCGGGCGGTGCGCCATGAGCGCCCGCCGTCGCCGCCGGCCCGACGACGGCAAGGGCAACGATCAGGATCGCGGCGGTAGCCAGGCGCTCAAGTGCGCGCATCGAGAAGCACGTCATCGCGGTCGGTGGAGGTGATGACGATCCGGTTGACGTCGCCGGTGGCGACGGCGGCGGCGCCAGTCAGTCGCGCCAGGCCCTGCGGTGTTGATTGCCAAGTCGCGGCGGTCGTCCAGTTGCCTGCGGTGTCGATGGCCCACAGCTGGTAGCTGTCCCGGGGGGCCAGCCCGACCAAGTCGAGGTCGATGCTGGTGCCCCAGGGGCGCTCGGCAACCACCACAGTCCCAGACGCTTCGGTTTGAGTGATGGCGAGCTCGGTCCCGGCCGGACCAGTGTCGGTGCCGCCAAGCATTCCCGCCGCCAGCACGACCAGAAGCACCATCGCCGCCGCGGCTGATGCCAGCGCCGCCCACCGCCATCGTTTGGTGGCGGTGGCCAGGTGGCGGTAGTCGTGGTCTGCGCGGGCTGCGGCCAGCCCTGTGATGCGAGCCAGCGCTGCCGTGTCGCTCTCGCTGTTGGGGTCGATCTGGGCCAACAGGCCGGGGAACGCGGCGAGCTCGTTCACTTCGGCCTGGCAGGTGGCACAGGTCCTGAGGTGCTGCTCGTAAGCCACCCGCTCGGCCGGTTCGAGCGAGCCCAGCACGTAGGCGCCGACCCAGTCCCGGTACTGATCGTTTTCATCGCTCATTGCATCACCCCGCGTTCTTCAAGATGGCCGCGCATGGCCTTCAAGGCGTAGTAGAGCCGGGACTTCACCGTCCCAGCCGGAATCTGCTGATGAGCGGCGATCTGGGTTGTGGTCCGGCCGTTGTAGTACGCGTCGATCACCGCCGCACGATGATGGTCAGACAGCCCATCCAGCGCGTCACG
>Ga0114932_10005892_pt1 | contig 10686 bp, 14 predicted proteins | sample 2SBtaG_2_FD_87286 | JGI IMG/M metagenome (GOLD analysis project Ga0114932, IMG submission 87286) | Deep subsurface microbial communities from Kolumbo volcano to uncover new lineages of life (NeLLi) - 2SBTROV12_ACTIVE470 metaG | ecosystem: Environmental > Aquatic > Marine > Volcanic ... | reverse complement strand
TTACCACAAGATGTATGGCAGAAGGCCATGATTGCTGCAAATCAATGTGATTTGATGATAATAGCAGGTACATCACTTGTTGTATCACCTGCAAACACATTACCAATCTATGCAAAACAAAATAATGCAATATTGATAGAAATCAATCCAGAAGATACTGAAATGTCATCAGAGATGGATTTAGTTATAAGAAATACAAGTGCAACTACACTGCCAGAATTTGTTTCAATGTTCAAAGAAAATTAAATGATTATTTATGAAATATATCTGAAAAAATATTTGTTATGGATTCAATAGGATCTAAATTAGAGATTTCTTCAGTAATTGTTTTTTGAGATGATTCTTTTACTTCAGAGATTTCATCACTAATCTTATCTCCAGTTTCGCTAATTTCATTGGTTATAGAATCACTTGTTTTATCTACTATTTTATCAATTGAATCATCAATTCTTTGTTCTACAGAATCTGAAGCTATAGATCCAAAGTTAGATAAATCATCCTTAAACGAATTAATTACAGTAGCAGAAGTATTTGGAAATATGCTATAAATTTCTGTAGAAAATATCATGCCTCCCAATATCAGAATACCAGCTATTACGCCTAATTTTATGAACATTAAGCAGTAATTCTAAAAAAAGGATTTTAGATTCAAACTAAAAAAAATACTCAAAAATGATTGAATTTTCTTAGCTAAGTTTCATCATATCTAGAAACAATCCAATCAATTATTGTATCAATATATGATGAAGTAAGAATTACTTTAATTGGTCCTAGAGGGGATTCGTCTGCTTTTTCACAAATTACTATTTTTTCAACAAAAGCCGCTTGTTTATTTAGATAAAACCAAGTAGTGTTATTTTCTAAATTCTTTTCAAGATTACGCCTATAGATTTTTTGAGATTGTTTTGTATGAATTGTTTCATAGATCTTTTCTAGAGATTTAAGATCATTAGATTGAGAATTAAGTGAAAAATATTCAGTTTTTATAGTTGAGTATGGAAAAATATTTGAAATTGCTTTTTGTATTTTTTTTGGATTCTCAGATGGATTTACTGGACAAAACATCTCTATTTTACAATTAATACTTGGAATTTTCATTCTATCCAACTTTGAATGATCGAAAAGGCAGTTTCTATTAGCTTGTCTTTTGTTAAACTAATATTTGATATTGCATAATCAGATAATGCAATTGAATTACTGATTCCAACACCTAATTCACGATTATCTCTTTCTTCAAAGTGATCTTTAGTTTGGGGATCATCTACTCTCCCTCTTTTTTGTAAAAAATCGAATCTAGTGTCAGTTGATGCATGAATTGCCAGTAATTTTACATTACCAAGTTTTCTAAGAACTTGTAACTCATCATTAGATCTTACTCCATCAATTAATATCACATTTGCCGTAGAGGATTCTATTTGTGGTTTGATTAATTCTGCTATTGCACCAGGACCATTTTTTTCTCTAAGTTCAAGCATAAGTTTTCCAAGATTAGATCTGGTTGGTTCTAAGTTTTTTTTTGTTGCTTCTTCTCTAACCACATTTCCCATATTGATAATGTCATATCCTTTTGGCTTTAGTCCTTCAGCAATAGTAGATTTACCAGCTCCAGGCATGCCTGTTAAGCATACAATTAGTTTTGTCAACACATATCAAAAAAGAGGCAGGTCTATGAAGCTACCGGAAATTATTATAAAGATACTTCAAAGGATGTTATATGCGAACTTTTGTGGCTATTGAAATCTCAAATGATGACATTATTAATTCCATGAGAAAATTTCAAACTGAAATTAGTATTAATGCAAAACCTATAGAACCAAAAAATTTCCATTTTACTTTACAATTTCTAGGTGAAGTTTCAGAGAAGATCTCACAAAAAATTGTAAAAGCTCTTCATAAGATTGAATTTTCAAGTTTTAGTGTAAACTTGAAAGGAGTAGGTACATTTCCTAAATCTAAATCTCCAAGAATAATTTGGGTTGGAACAGATGATTATGGAGGAAATATGTTAATTCAATTATCAAAAAAAGTTGAAAAAGCATTGGAACCTTTAGGGTTTTTTTCAGACAAACCATTCAAACCTCATATCACAGTATTTAGAATTAAAAAGAAGATTGGAGATATTACAAATGAATTGAATAGTCATAAAACAATGGATTTTGGAGTACAAGAAGTTACTAATCTCAAATTGAAAAAAAGTGAACTTACTCCGGATGGACCAATCTATTCTGATTTAGAGGAGATTAAAGCAAAAAAATGAAAAAATTTATTTCCAAAGTTTCTAAGACTGTTATTCCATCAAAAGCAGTAGAAAAATCAATAAATAAAATTGCTGAAATGGCATTTAAATTAGTTGAAAAAGAAATTAAAAAATTTCCAGAAGTGATGGGATTAGAATTTGGGGGTTCATTTGCAAAAGGGACTTGGTTATCAAAAGATGCAGATTTGGATATTTTTATCAGATTCAAAAAATCTACGTCAGAAGAAAAATTTGAAAAAATATCAAAAAAAATTGGTTTTGAAGCAATGAAAAAATATCAACCTTATGTTAGATATTCTGAGCATCCATATGTTGAGGCTAAAATAGAGAATACTAAGATCAATGTTGTACCATTTTATGATGTAAAAAATGGAGAATGGAAAAGTGCTGCTGACAGATCTACATTTCATACTAAATTCATGAAAAAATCATTAACACCAAAAATGAGAAATGAGGTTAGAATTCTAAAAATATTTCTTAAGGCAAATGGAATTTATGGAGCAGAAATTGCAAAGCAGGGGTTTAGTGGTTATGTTTCAGAAGTTTTAATTAAAAAATTTGGAAGTTTTAAAAATGTAATAAAATCAGTATCAGAAATTAAAGAAAATCAGATTATTGGAAAGACATCTAAGAAATTTAAAACATCAATAGTGATTATAGATCCTATTGATAATAACAGAAATTTAGCTGCTGCAATTTCTGATGAAAATATTGGAAAATTTGTTCTTGTTTCTAGAGCCTTCAAGGAAAAACCCACATTAGGATTCTTCAAGAATAAAAAATCAACAATTTCAAAGAAACATTGGGAAAATTTGTTAGTGATAAAATTTAACTTTAAAATTAGAAGTCCAGATATTATATGGGGACAGATTAAAAGAGCTGCTTCATCATTGTCCACTCAATTAGAATTAGGCGGATTTAATGTGTTAAGAAGTAAATCTTATACCGATCAACAAAAAGAGGTTTATCTATTTTTCCTGTTGGAGACTACAAAAATTCCAGAAAAATATACAAAAAATGGGCCAGAGTTTTTCAGAGAAAATAGTTCCAAGAGTTTTATTTCTAAAAATATTGTAAATACAGAATTAATGTGGATTGGAAATAATAAAAAAATAATTTCGTTGGAAAAAAGAAAATATACTGATGCAGTCAAATTTATGACAGAATTTTTGAAGAAGAATCTTCAAACAGATATACCAAAAGGTCTACAAAGTGATTTAAAACGAGGTTTCAGGGTTTCGTTAGGAAACAAAAGTTTAAGCAAATCAATTAAAGAGGCTGCAAATGATTTGATTTCAACAGATGGCACACTCATTTATTTCAATTAAGAAATTTGTTGATGAGCCATACTCAAAAATTCTGGGATATCCAAAGGCTACTAATCGTCAAATAAGATCAAGAATTAATGAATTAGAGAAATTAAAAATCAAATCAATTTCATTAACAGGTCCTACTACACTTGGAAATTTAGCAATTTTAGGAAAAGGTTACGTTGGAGTAGTAGTTCTTGCAAAAAAAGGTGACAAACAGGTTGCGCTAAAAATTAGAAGAACCGATTCACAAAGAAATGAAATGAAAAACGAAGGTGTGTTACTAAAATTAGTAAATTCAGTAAATGTTGGACCAAAAATGTTTGTTGTTAGTAAAAATTTTCTAGTTATGGAATATCTTGAAGGAATTAAGATAATTGAATGGGTAAATGTGTTAAAAGGAAAAGGTAGTGCAAAGAAATTAAAATCTACAATTAGAAAAGTTTTAGAAGATTGTTACAAACTAGACCAATTAGGTTTTGATCATGGTGAATTAAGTAATATTTCAAAACATGTTATTGTTGGTAAAACAAAATCTGCCCTAATTGATTTTGAAAGTTCTAGTACAAAACGAAGGCCCTCAAATGTAACATCGGTTACACAGGCAATTTTTATTGGATCAGGCATTGCAAAAAAAGTCCAAAAAATTTACAAGAATCCACCTAAAGAGAAAATTATTGAAGCCTTAAAACAATACAAACAAGAAAAGACACAAGAAAGTTTTGATAAACTCTTAAAAATTCTTAAATTATAATGGGACCGGCAGGATTTGAACCTGCGACCACTAGTCCCCCAGACTAGTATCATACCAAGCTAGACGACGATCCCTTGTCACAAAGGCACAAAATGAAATTATTAAATCGTCGTATTGATTAGTAAATTTATGAAAATTTGTAGCATCTGTCATAAAATTTCTGCAACTGGAGAAAATCATCTTGACTGTATTCAAAAAAGAAGTATTGGATTAGAAGATGCAGAATTTAAAAATGACATTCCTGAAAAACTAAATCTCTCAAAAAATACTCAAGATTTAGAAGTTGAAGTAAGAGCAATTTTAGAGCATCTTACAAAAGAAAAAAATGAAGAAAATAAAGTCTGATTAAATTTTCAAACAAAAAATAAATCTAAAATTATCGTTCTTGAGTTGTTGGTCTTATCAGGATTTCATTAACATTAACATGAGATGGCGATTCAACTGCATACAAAATTGCGTTTGCGATATCTTCTGCTTGTAATCCTTTCATCTTTTTTGTATTTTCAACAAATCCCTGCAAAGATTCATCAGTAATTGTGTCATTAAGTTCTGTTTCTACAACCCCAGGTTCAATACTAGTTACTCGAATGTTTGAGCGTACACTAAATTCTTGTCTTAATCCTTCACTAAATGCCGCAACTGCATGCTTTGTTGCACAATAAACACTACCAGATGGAAATACAATTCTTCCAGCTACTGATGATAGATTTACAATGTGGCCTGATTTTTTTTCTTTCATATGAGAAATAACTGAGCCTGTACAATACAGAACACCTTTAATATTCACATCAATCATTCTATCCCATTCATCTACTTTGAGACTTTTGAAGAAGCTCAGAGGCATCAAACCGGCATTATTTACAAGAATGTCAATCGAGCCCCATTTTTCTAAAACTGCCTCTGCAAAATTTTCACATTCTGATCTTTGTGTAACATCTAATTTTTGATAAAATACTTCTCCACCATTATCAGTAATCTTTTTTGCAAGTTCTTCTAATCTGTCAACTCTTCTAGCACCTATAGCAACTTTTGCGCCTGCTTTTGATAGTGTCAAAGCAGTAGTATATCCTATACCACTACTTGCCCCCGTAATCATAGCCACTTTATCTTTAATCATCTAAATCACTGAACGCATTTAATTTCAACATCGTAAAAATGTTTAGACATTAAAAAGTTAAGTTTTAAGAAAATAACTGACAACTTTATTAAAAGAAAAACGGTATATGAAATTATGATATCTGAAAAATGTGCTTATTGTGGAGATTTAACAGACTTACCCTTCCAGTGTAATTATTGTAAGGATCCATTTTGTTCAGAACATAGACTTCCAGAAGAACATAGATGTGTAAAACTCAGAACGATTCGAGCAGAAAAATTTGGGGAAAAGAAAGTAATACGAGATGGAGGACCAAACAAATCAAATATTTTTAAACGAATTTTTAAAAGATTTTAAAATTAATAAGGACTTTTTTCAGGAGAAATTTTTGCACGTCTGCCTTGATAAATTAGAGCAATAGCAAGTGCAAACATCACCATTGCAGTTAAAGGAAAATTTTGTGGTTCAGGTAAAACAAACCAATAGTAAACTCCGAACCCAAATGATACAGCTGCTTGTATCCATAGTTTAATCCATTTTGGTGCTTTGATTAATCTACTTATAGCTTCAATAGCAAAAATTCCAATTACTGGATAAATCGAAAATAATAAAAAATCAAATACTTCAACGCCTGTGTGAGACATGTAAATGAAAATAAACAGGTGTAATTTTTATCTAATCATCCCAACGAATTTTCGTTGCAGCATTTTTGGCAATTAAAGCCTGAGCATTTTCATATGGAATTGTAGCAATATCTTCAGTTTTGAATGGACCATATTTTTCAAGATCAGCGCCTACAATTTCATCTACTTCTTTGAGAAATCTAATGACAATTCTCTTTGTTTTATGATTTTGAGATAATGATTCAAGGAATTTTGATTTTCCATTTATTGTTGCAGAAAGAATCATTTCAGTTCTTTCTCTTTGTTCCTCATATGAATCCAAAATGAATTTTTCTTCATCTAAAAGATTTTCAAATTGGATGTCTTCAGATTTAGAGATTTTTTCTAGTCTGATATGTATTAGTAATGATGTTAGTTCAGTTGCCATTTCTATCAAAGTATCTTTGATTTTACTTTCCACACCATCAAATTCTTGTTTTCTTAAATTCCCAATAAAGTCAGAGAGATTTCTGTAAAAGTTTGGATCAATTTCTAATATAGAATCATTTTCGGTTTCTCGTAAAACTGTATTATGTAAAGAGTTGATATCGATTTGATTTATTTCAGACATTTCTTACCTAATCCTTAAATGCTGCGTGTATTTGTGTTTGATTGAAGTAAAAAATTGCCCTATAAAGTTAGTCATGGAAAAGCAATCCAAGTAACATATTCACCTGATGAAGTTTTCTCTAGGATTCAACACGAGAACATTCAATTTATCGATCTACAATTTACTGGTCTTACAGGTCATTTCCACCATACTACAATTTCAACTGACATGTTTACCCCTGAACAAATGAGGGATGGATTACCTAAATTGGATGGTTCATCAATTGTTGGTTTTACTAGTATTGATGATTCAGATCTACTTTTAAAACCAGACCCAAATTCATTTGCAATAATTCCGTGGATGACTGAAAACAAAACAGCTAGACTTCTTTGTGATGTTTTTTGGGGAGAAAACAGAGGAAGATTATCAAGAGACCCAAGAGGGATTGCTCAGAAAGCTGAAGAGTACATCAAAACTCAGGGATTTGATTTTAGTACATGGGGTCCAGAGGTGGAATTCTTTGTTTTTGATAAAGTGCATTGGGATGTTTTAACACCATACAAAGGACAATCTTATTCAATTGAATCAAAAGAAGCCCCATGGAGTCAAGAAGGGGAAGGATACCCAATGGGGTTACAAGAAGGATACTATCCTAGTACACCATCAGACACTCTTACGCCATATAGAAACGAATGTGTGAATATTCTAGGAAAGAATTTTGGAATATTATGTGACAATCATCACCATGAAGTTGCAACTGCAGGGCAATGTGAGATTGATATCAGATATGATCATTTGACAAATGCTGCAGATTCAGCACAGACTTACAAGTATGTTATTAGAAATATTGCGCAGAAATATGGAAAAGTTGCAACAATGATGCCAAAACCAATTGCAATGGATTCAGGTTCTGGAATGCATGTTAATGTTAGTTTATGGAAAGGAAAAGAAAATACATTTTTTGATCCAGATGATGAGATTGAGTTGAGTCAAACTGGAAGATATTTTTGTGGTGGAATCGTCAATCATGCTAAAGCATTATCAGCAATTTGTAATCCAACAACTAATTCATATCATAGACTTGTACCTGGATATGAGGCTCCAGCATACATTGCATGGAGTTCAGGAAACCGTTCTGCTATAGTCAGAGTTCCAAAACATCTCAAAGGAAAAGGATACGCTCATCTAAAAAGACTAGAGTTTAGAGCTCCTGATCCTTCCTCAAATCCATATCTTGTTTTTGCTGCAGTAACAGCAGCTGGATTAGATGGAATCAAAAAGAAGATGGATCCTGGAGATCAAGTACGTGAGGATATATTTAGGATGACTAAATCAGATAGAGTCAAAAAAGGTATTGGTGTTCTTCCAAAAAGTCTTGGCGAAGCATTAGATGAGTTAGAGAGTGATAGAAAATTCCTGAATCCAATTTATACTAATGATGTAACTGATAAGATAATAGAATTAGAAAGAAGAGACCAACGTGAAATAGCCATTAGGCCACATCCACATGAATTTTATCTATACTTTGATGTTTAGATTCTTCCAGTAAGTTGAATGATATAGTATAATGAAATAACTATCAATGTAAATCCTCCTACGAGAAACTTCATTCTTTTCTTATCAGATGTTACAGGTGTAATGGATCTGTATTCTAAGATTCCACTTGTGCCTTCAAAGATTCCTCTTTTCTTTTCAAACTGAGTAGATCTATACAATAAGATCCCGCCTGCAAGGCCCACAAATAATACTAAAACACCAACAATTACACCATCAAAACTTGTGTTGTTAATCAATGGATAAAATAATCCAGCAAGTAATGCAAAAAATACAACCAGGTAAATGTATTTGAAACTAGTAAGAACTCTAGATGATGTTTTATTCAATGTTGTTTTTGAATGTAATTATAAAATAAACTTTTGAAAAATTTTTTTAAATTAATTTACATCATTCCGCCCATATCAGGCATTCCACCCATTCCAGGTGGCATTCCACCCATTCCAGGTGGCATTCCACCCATTCCAGGTGGCATTCCACCTTCTCCTCCACCAGGTGGACCTCCTGGAGATTTTTGAGTAGCAATAACATCATCAATTCTGAGAATCATGCATGCTGCTTCAGCAGCTGCAGATATAATCTGAAGTTTAACTGCAAGTGGTTCAATAATATCACTTGATTTCATGTTAGCAATCTTCCCTTTCATAACATCAACACCAGTCCATTTTTCTCCTTTCTGTTGTTTTGAGCGAAGAGTTGTAAGTGTATCAATTGGATCCATTCCAGCATTTTCAGATAGTGTTAATGGTATTGATTCTAAAGCATCAGCAAATTTTTCTGCAGCTAGTTGTTCTCTTCCTTCTAGAGATTTTGCCCAGCCTCTTATTTTTGTTGCAGCAAATGTTTCAGGAGCACCACCACCTGCTACAATTGATGGTTTTTCCATTACATCCTTTACAACCATAAGTGCATCATGAACAGAACGTTCAACTTCATCAACTACTCTCTGTGAGCCTCCACGAAGAAGTAAAGTAACTGATTTTGGATGTTTACAGCCTTCTACAAATACCCATTTGTCTTCTTCAATTTTTCTTTCTTCAACAACGTCTGCACCACCTAAATCTTTTTCAAAAAGATCATCAAGGTTTGTAACAATTCTAGCACCTGTTGCTTTTGCAAGTTTTGTAAGATCACTTTCTTTAATTCTTCTAACTGCAATTATTCCAGATTTTGCTAGATAATGTTGTGCCATATCATCAATTCCTTTTTGACAGAAAACAACATTTGCGCCAGAACCAATGACTTTGTCAACCATTGTCTTTAACATTCTATTTTCTTCGTCTAGAAATGATTTCAGTTGTTGTGGATTTGAAATGTTAATTTTTGCATCAGTCTCAGTCTTACTAATTTCTAATGCGGTATTAATTAATGCAATTTTAGCTTCAGTAATTTTTCCAGGCATGCCTCCATGAACAATCTCTTTATCAAGAACAACACCTTGTATAATCTTCGAATCTCTGATAGAGCCACCAGCTTTCTTTTCTACCTTAATATCATCAATATCAATATTGTAAATGCCACCTTCTTTTTCTGAAACAGCAAGAACAGATTTTACAACAATTTCAGCAAGTTGATCAGAGTCTTTTCTAACAAGTTTAGTTTGCATTGAGGTTTTTGCAATTTTAGTTAGGATGTTTTTATCGTTAGCAGGTACTTGATCTGCAATACTTTCAAGAAACTGCTTTGCCTTTTTACCAGCTTTTCTATAACCATCAACAATAATTGTTGGATGAACATCTTGATCAATTAATAATTCAGAGTTTTCAAGTAAGGCACCTGCCAAGACAACAGCTGATGTTGTGCCATCTCCAACTTCATTATCTGTAGTTTTAGAAATTTCAACTAGCATTTTTGCAGCTGGATGTTGAACATCAATTTCTTTCAGAATGGTAGCACCATCATTTGTAATAGTAACATCGCCTAAGGAGTCAACTAGCATTTTATCCATGCCTCTTGGGCCTAGACTGGTTTGAACAATTTCAGCAATAATTTTACATGCAGCAATGTTATTCTTTTGTGCGTCACGGCCTTTGGTTTCTGAGCCGCCTTCCTTTAGTAATACAACTGGCATATTGCCCTTTGAAGTAGCTTGCATACCCATAGAAGCAGAAACTCAAGATTCCCCTTTTATACCTTGCAGATCAGAGTTTGAGTTGAATCTAGTATCGGTGTTTTTAAATTGGGAAAATTAAGTTTCAAAATATGGCCAAGTCACAAAATAAAGAATCTTACAATAAAATTTTTACAAAATTAAAAGAACACCACAATTGGTTTGAAAATTCAATTCCATTAATAGCAAGTGAAAATATTCCAAGCCCTGCTGTTCGAGAAGCCATTATTTCAGATTTTGGAAATAGGTATGCAGAAGGTTGGCCTGGGGAAAGAGTGTATGTAGGTTGTGTCTACATTGATGATGTAGAGTTTGAATGTATGAAATTAGCCAAAAAATTATACAAAGCAAAATTTGCTGATGTGAGACCAACTTCAGGAGTTGTTGCAAATC
>Ga0114932_10005891_pt1 | contig 10687 bp, 18 predicted proteins | sample 2SBtaG_2_FD_87286 | JGI IMG/M metagenome (GOLD analysis project Ga0114932, IMG submission 87286) | Deep subsurface microbial communities from Kolumbo volcano to uncover new lineages of life (NeLLi) - 2SBTROV12_ACTIVE470 metaG | ecosystem: Environmental > Aquatic > Marine > Volcanic ... | reverse complement strand
GACTATTAACCCCAGGAGAGTGGAAGGTAGAAGGTATGTTAAGTTTACAAGTAGTGGCGAGGGAATAGATGGACAAGATTCATGGGTGAGAGGCTCAATTAAAGGAGAGCCACTTATTTTGGGAATTAAAAACTCCTTAGTTAGTTTACTTAAGTGGGGAAGTAGGTCTAATTATCATAAAGCCCCTGATAATTTCAGGGTAGCCTTTGTATTGCCCAATAATAATAACGCAACATTTATGGTTGAGAAGAAAAAACCATACTATAAATTGATGGAACAAAGAATGACTAAGAAAAATCTAATGATTGCTTTAAGTCGTGCTTTCTATCGTTCCTGTTTTGAAGAAAATGCTGAAACCTTAATGGTGTATTTATTCAGGATGATTCACTTACCAGAAAATGTAACCTATGCATTAGAAAACAGGACTCCATATTGGTTCTTTGATATAGAAACAAGAGAAAAAATGGAAGTTCGGTTGAATACTAAAATGATAGATAATGACCTAGCCGCGCTAGAAATATCCGATGGTTTTTGGTCGCCAATATCTATTAAAGACTTAGATACTTTTGTAAACTATTTCCATTATGGAAACAGTAGGGCAAAGAAATGGGCGTATATGTCGCCTAAGAAACTGTGGACTACTCTAATGGGTAAACCACCATCCTCTTCTCAACACAAACTAATGGTTGAGTTTTTATCACAAAATAGAACTCAAGATATTGTTGAAAATAGGGCTAGAGAATTAATGGAATCTTTAACCAAAAGATACCCTGATAGAATCAGAATATTAGAAAGAGATAACTATACTATGATGTTAATTAGAGGAAAGAAAGCAGATTGGGTTATTATTGATTCTACATATAAAACTAATATTCAAAAAGTTAAGACATATGTATATATAGACAATAAGTATATTGAGGAATCAAAGGATAGTAATGGCTATCGTCGTTCAGGCGGAGCGAAATTTATTTATGGTCAATTAAGAGGCCCAATATGTATTGATAACATACACACTAATTCTAGTGTAGGCGACCAGTATGCAGCAAGAGGATTAGCATTATTAAATGACACAATAACAATGAAATTAGTAAACACTATCTCAAGGTATCTCCCAGAGGGACTTAGAGAAGATGAAAATGCAGAATCAAGGTTTGATTTTCATGGGTTTACTGGAAAAGAAGATGATTGGCAGGTGATTGAATGAATGACCCCTTTTCAGATTGGTATTGTAATTGTGATATAAAATCAAAAGAAATACGATGCAAATGTTGTTTTGGTTGGAGGAAGAAAAATGAAATGTGAAAACTGTAATAGTGAAAGTAATTACTTTGATGATAAAGTAGGAGAAACTATCTGTAGCGATTGCGGATATGTAATGGTTTCTAACATATTAGAAGACACATTATCTGTTCGAGATTTTTTTGATAACAATTCTGATTTTTTACAGGGTAATAAATATATTTCTAGAAATCCAGATAGAGGACAGTTAGGTTCTAAATTTAACACAGGTAGTGGAAACACATCTTCTTACATAAAAAGGTTGTTTAGAACACAACAAAGGTTTAGAGGTAGACAAGAACAGTCTTTATCTAGGGGTTATTTGGAAATAAATATGGTTTTATCTTCTCATTTACCTAACTCATCATTAAAAGAAAGAGCACATTATTATTACAAGAAACTATTTTTTGATAGAGTAATGTCTGGGTTTCCAATTGATATTAGAGCGTGTGCAATATCGCTTATTGTTCTTAGAGAAAACGGAATACCAATAACAATTGCTGAATTAGCAAAGAAAAACAATGTGCATCCAGCAAAGGTTTCTAAGTGTGCAAAGAAAATAGCAAGAAGTTTAAAGATACCATTCATACTACATTCAATGCCTATTGGGCCGTGGGTTGATAAAGTAACTTATGACATGATAATGGATAAATATAATGATATTGCTTTAAAACAAGCATTTAAAAGAGATGCAACTAGTGTAGTTAATTATATACATAACTATGTAACAAATAATAATATAACATTTACCAAAAGTTATATGGCCTCTTCTTTATGGATTACTGTGTGTTTAAGGTCGTATGGTAATATGACTGAATTTACACAACAGGAAATAGGGAATGCATGCAATTGCACCTCTGTTTCACTTAGAAATAGAAATAAGGAGTTATTAGCAATGTTAGGGCTAACTAAAAAATGTTTGGCTAGATTAACGGTTGAGCAATTTATAGCAGGTGTAAGATATGAATGAAAGAAAAATATTAATAATAGGTGTAGGCGGAATAGGTAGTTATTTAGCACCCGTCTTAGACAAGACAGGACTATATGACTTAACTGTTGCAGACCCAGATGATTTAGAAAAGAAAAATCTATTGTATCAAAATTATGAATTACCAGATTTTCTTGTGGCTACCGATAAAAAGAAGGTTAGTAGATTAAATCTAATGAAAGCAACTAGAATACCTTTCCCTATATTAACAGAACAACAATTGAATAAGAAATATGATTTGGTTATTTGTTGTGCTGATAATTTAGATGTTAGGCGACTAGTTTATAGACAAGGATTTCAGTCAGACTGTAAGGTGAAATGGTTAGACTTAAGAGCGCAGGGTAGAAATGGTGCGATAATTAGTTATCTAACCGACCCGAAATACTGCGATACATTTCTAGCAGGGCCAGAAGGCTCTTTTAGTTGTCAGGGAGAATCATTTGGTAAAACATTGGATGCAAAGGATTTACATTTTACCCATGTAGCGATTGCTGGCATTGGAGCACAATGGATTCAAAGATGGTTTAATGGGGAAAAAGTAAAAGATAAAATTATAGTAAATTTATGAGGAATATATATGGCGAAAAGATGGACAAAAGAAGAAGAAGAATATTTAATGGGATTATATGAAGAGGAACAAGACGATGGTAATAGAATACCATTGAGGATAATAGCAGTATTGTTTAATGACCACTTCGAAAGAACCAAGAACTTTAAGAACAGGTCAGTAGGTGCTCTTGAATCAAGAATATGGGCATTAACTTTCGAAAAAGAAGGAAAAAGTCGAGGGATTAAATCAAAGTTAATAACAAAAAATCGAAAGAAAGAAGAAACAGGAATGGCGTCAAAGGCGAGCATTGTTATAAATAAAGACACAGTAAGATTTCCTAAGTCTATTAGAGAGAATGCTGTTAATTCAAGAAGGGGATGGACTCCGGCAGACGACAATTTTCTCTTGAAGAATTATACATCAAATTTAGATGAACAGATGGCTATTGCTAAAACACTAGGCAGAACAAACAGCGCGTGCAAAAGCAGATTATGTAGACTTAAAACCAATAAAGAATACCTTAATACTGTAATGCGTTCTCATGTAGATGCTAGAGAATTAGAGGATGAGACTATTGCTGAACCAACGAATTATGAACTCCCAATGACTTTTTGGGGGTATCTAGTGCTATGGTGGCGCAGTAGAAAAAAGCGTAAGGTTGCGCGACGAAGACATAAATTAGAAGAAGAATTAAAGAGGTTGAGTTAAATGAGTAAAAGTAAATGGACACAAGAACAAATAGATGGAATGATTGAATTTGCAAAAGCAGGAAAGTCATTAGAAGAAACATCGAATGCAATGATAGCAACAGGATGGGAGAATAGAACAGTTCCATCATTAAGGAGCAAGTATCGTTCCTATACAGGTAATAATTGGCCTAAACAAAATAACAACGATGAGATAGTAATAGAGGATATTGTAGAGGATGTTCCTCTTTCTGCAGAAATAGATAATTTTGAGCCTAAATGGACTCAAGGATTAATTATATTATTATTAATTGCAGGAGTAGCAGTAGCGTATGGGTGGTTTTATTGAAAGAGAATATAGAAGAAGTAGTAGGCGATTTGATTAAACTCCCCAAATGGAAAGAATATATACAACACGCGTGGACTGATTATTTATCAGGTAAAGCAAATGGACAGGGGGAATATACTAGGGAAACCTTTTATGAATCTATTTGGTTTATTTCAATGAATGCTTTTGATATTCCAAGAGAAGTGCAGGTATTGATTGATAAAAACGGAAACCCTTTTATATCCGTAGGCAGTCCGGGCTTTGTATCATTTGAACATCAAGATGATGAGTTATATGATAAGGCACATAAAATGTCTTTCCCACTAATTGAGTGGATTCATACACACCCATTCGGACAAGCATACTTTAGCGGAACTGATTTAAGAACAGTAGGATTATATAGAAATCATATGAAGAAAGCAACTGTATTGGGTGATAGTGAAAGAATGACCATTAAATTTGGTATTGGGCCTTTAGGCGAAGACTATCAAGAGTATACTCAATATACATGGATTGGAGATGAAGAAGAATGAAAATTGAAATAAGTAAAGAAATGATGAGAGACATTAAGGAATGGGGAGAAGCAGATGGTATGACCTTAGATGAAACAATTGAGTATCTTTTTCGGTTAGGGCTTTTCATTCAAAAACACAAACTTGAAGAAAGCGTGGAAGAACTAAACGAAAACATGAATAAGTGGAGAAAAAGCATAGGTGAGTAAAATGAATAAGAAGATGATAGCGTTAATGGTAGTATGCAGTTTTATGGCGGGTTGTGCGGATGCAATTCCAAGCCCTGATGATGTATATAATGAAGAAGAAGCAATAGCAAAGGACTGGGATATAATGACTGGTGAATTTACACTAGTGTTTGCTAACAATAGCACTAATGAAACCCTATTACATGCTCCCGAAATTTGGCTTGATGTTAATAAAACATATGGGTTAATTGAATTGGCACGATTTAATTATAGTGCAGTTCACTTGAGTTTTGAAATAGTAAACAATTCAGTTATATTTCATAACTATACCTTCAACATGCAAGGACATCTTATGCAAGATGGTTATGTTTGGAAAGAAGGTTTAGCACCCAATTTTGGTAATGCAACTTTGCAGTTTGCATCATTTCCTTTTGATGTTACTGTAATGTATGAAATAGAATATAGAATTTGGGATGGAAGAGAATGAACGCAATAACAGTTAAATTTCCTGCTCCCTTACCTGCCGAAATACCTTGTCCTATTTGTAGGTTTGAGGAAGGAAGAAAAGGTAATGGTTGTAGAGCCTGTGAATTTAACGGCAAAATACATTTAACTGTTGATGCAAAAATTCCAATCCAAAGAACGCACATAATTAAATATGTAGCAAATAACATGTCATCGGTTTCACAAGAATTAACTAGACTTTTTGGTTTAGTTCCTAGTGTTGAAACCATTGATGTAATAGAAACAGAATTAGGACAATTTGAAATTGTGCAGGTAAGTAGTTTAGGTGGAGCAGTATGGATAGCCAATAGGTTAGATGAATTTGCTGCACCCCGCTACTTTCATACACATCAAGAATTAGAAGTTTTTAAAGGAGGATTTGAAAGTGAAAGATGAAAAGATAATAGCAAGGATTCCTAGAAATGCTAATGATGAATTAGTAATACGCACATTCAATTACTGGAATATAAATGTAGTTGATATGCGTTGGTATAACAATGGTAATCCAACAAGAAAAGGACTGAGGGTTAATTTTGATGAAGCAAAGACCCTCGTTAAAGCAATAATAAAAAGTATAGGTGATGAAAATGGAAACAGTAAACTCGATGAAGAAAAGGGTTAAAGAAGGCCTTGATGATGGAACTCATGTGTCGCCCGAAGTATATGATTTATTAGCAAAAACAAGTAATTGGTTTGCAGATAGATTAGTAGAACACGCGCTTCTTGCGTTTGAAAAAGAGAAGCATTTGGGTAGTAGCAGAAGAATGAACAAGGTTCATGTAATGCAAGGATATTTTTATCTCATGGTTGAACATGGGATTAAAGAGGATGATTAAATTGGAAGGTGTGTTAATAATGATATTTATTTATGGAATTTGGAAAACAATAAGGAGGCCATATTAATGACTTTAGAAAAATTAGCAAGAATGTGTGAGGTGTTAGAAAACCAAACACCAACAAATAAGGTTAATACTATTGTAGGGTCAATGTCAGCCGTTGATAACAAAACTCATTTAATTCATATATTATCTATGGAATATATGCCAAATAATATAGGAAATAAAAGAGCAATAAAATGGATTGCAGAAGCAATGGGATTATTTGAATCAGAAGTAGAAGATGCAGTATATACATGGGGAGATATAGGAGAGGCAGTATACCAACTTGATGAAGGTAATGAAACAGATTCAAATATATCCTTAGTAACAATGGCTAGTCTTTTAGAGAACGATTGTTCCTCGATTAAACATCAATCATATACGATATTTAATGAGCATTTAAATCAAATGAGTGCAAGAGAAAAGAAATGGTTTATTCGTTATTGGTTAAGGACACCTAGAAATGGTGTAAACAACAAAATACCATTGAAAGCAATGGCTAAGTATTACGGTAAAGGAATTAGAGAAGTAGAAAAATACGCCAAGTTTAACACGGCAGGTGAAATATGTGTTGCGTTAGACGCAGGAGAAATACCCGAATGTAAATTAGTGCATGGACAGTTTGTTAAACCTATGTTAGCAAAAGCAAAGAAACCAAGAGATATTATCAGAAATCCTATAATTGATATTAAGTATGACGGTAATAGATATCAAATACATAAATCATGGGTTGCTAATGCTGTATCTATTATTATCTTTAATAGAAAAGGTAATATTGTAACAAACCAATACCCTGATATTGCTGATATAGTTAGAGAGTTTGAACCAACTAATATAATTATGGACACAGAAATATATCCTGTTAATTTAGATGGAACTCCTGCTGAACATAAACTGTTAGCAAAGAGAGTTCACAAAAAGGATAAACAAGAGGCAGTTCAACAATGTCCTGTTAAGTTAGCAGTATTTGATGTATTGTCGTTAGACGGCAAAACATTGTTAGAAGAGAAACAGAAAGACAGGATGGATATATTACAAAAAGTAATTCCTAAAGAATACCAAACTTATGTATTTGATAATGAAACAACTCAAGAAGGAGCATATCATACCGCAATCAGTTTAGGATTTGAAGGTATAATGATTAAGGATGGAAACATGACTTATCAATCTGGAAAGAGAAGTAAGGGATGGTTAAAACATAAACCTCCAAGATTTAATTATGATGTTGTAATTACTTCCGCTGCGTATGGTGATGGTAAAAGAAGTCATGTGTTTGGAACATATGGTATATCTGTAAAGAATGGTTCTGACTATGTATCTGTTGGCAAGGTAGGAACTGGGTTTTCTGATTATGATTTAGAATGGCTCACTACTGAGTTAAGAAAGAATGTTGATTCCTATTCAGGGGAAACTTTTGTTTTCCTACCTAGAATTGTTTTAGAAGTAACTTGTGATTTAGTGACGAATGATTCGGATAATAACATAGGACTTCGATTTCCTAGATGTATTAGGATTAGGCGAGACAAATACCCTTCAGAAGTAGACACATTAGATACCTTGAAGGAGTCGATGTAAAGTGATTATCGCAGGGTCAATGACCCTTCTTGAGCATATACCATATACCTGTGTTAAAATTGAGGGTAACACGGCTTTTTTGAAGAGGGTCGGGGATGAAAAGCGTGGTAGGTTCAAGAAAATGGATGTCAGATTAGTCCCTTTTGTGAACGAGAAAAACGAACTTATTGTTCCAAAACCATTACCAGTCAATAGAAAGCGAATGACGAGATTCCACTTTATGAAGATAATAAAGGAAGAGGTTGAATTACCTCTTTCACATGATTTGGCTTATTTTGTTGCCGAATGGTTAGAAACATTAGTATCAAACGCTGCTTATGAAGCAGAAAGAAATGCTAAACAAAGAGGGGATAGTAGAATAGTTGCTTCCCATTGGCCTCCTAAAACTGATTTAGGTAATCAATTAGGTTATTGGCCTGAAAACAGGGAATATGCAAAGGATTATAAGGAATACCTAAGCATGGAACAAACAAAGGGAGTTGAGATAGAAGATGTATGAAGTTAATATAACAGATATAGTCTCTAAGTATGGTGGTGCTGATATAATTACATTTATGTTTTATGCAGAACCCGGCCATAGAGATTTAATTATTTTGAAAAGCGGTATTGAAGATGTTTACAATGATAAGTATTTTATTGACGCAAGAGAAATAGATGAAGAAACAGCCAAAGCCTTTGATTGTAAGCGAGGATGGTTAATAAAATTTATCTTTATTAAAGACATCAAGGAAACAAATATGGCCGATTGGATTTCTAAAGGGTTAGATGAATTAAGAGTTAAGCATGAGTTATTAGAAGTAAAGGAAGTAGTAAGCAATGTATAATGATGACCAATTAGTAGGCATTTTGATTTCTATAGCAAAGCCAGAGATACATATATCAAGGGCAGACAACACAAACATAGGTTATAGAGTAAGACTAAGAGTTAATTTAAGAGGAAGCGAAGAATTCTTATTAGCAGTATCTAGAACTTTAAACCAAAAAGGAATAGATGCTAAGTATAAAGCACAGGAACATAAGAGCCGACCAAGACCTATCCTAACAATTGGTGGAATAGTTCCTCTTTGGAAGTTATCAGAGTTTGTTCCAGATAATCTTCCTGATGCAAAGAATTGTTGGGGAGATTTTAAAGAAATTGTATCTATAGTTGATGATGGGCAACACCACACATTAGAAGGATTAGATAGAATAATGAAATTAAAGGGTGTCATTTGATGATTGCTCCTGATGAAGAAGATATAATCATATTAGAAAATCACACTCATAAAACCCTAGAAGCAGGGTGTAAAGAATGTGGATATATGCACATTGTATTTCAAGCATGTATAAGCATTGAAATGGAATCAAAGATATTTTTCTTATCGGTAGAATGCCCTATGTGTGAATCTACATATAAGGATATTATGATAGCAATCCCTTTAAATGGATATGAAAAGAAGAGGTATGATTTAAATGATAAGTCAATCTATAAATAGAGCAATAATTATAGTAGGTAAAGAAGGAACAAACAAAAAGAAACAAGCATTATCTTATATTGATGACCCTATTATTAAATATGCTAACGAATATGATATAACAGATAATTTTAGTATTCCTTTAGATAGGGGAATAATAATACTTGAGGCAAACTATAAACCTAAAACAGAATTGATTGTTGATACTATACTTAAGTATCGTGGTAAAATTGTTTTGACTTCTGCTAATCAGAAAGATGTTCCTAAGAAAATATACTCTTTGTGTAAATTGAAGAGGGCAGGTAAATCTAAATTACTAGAGCAAATTAAAACAGTTGCTCCTAATTCAGAACAACCGGAAGATTATTTCAAGAATGTATTTGAGATGACTCATGACTTCTTGAAAAATAAAGATAGGGAAGATGTTGCAATTAAATTAAAACTAAATAAACCACCAGATGTTCAAATGCTTTCTTGGTTGGTCGCAAACATTCACCCTAATAAATTAGCATATTTAGATGCTAAAGTTAAAAGAAAATGGTCACAAGACTATTTTTATGAATTGTTAGCATATTCACATAATGGTATAATTACTAGGGGAGTGACTATTCCTCAAAGAAGAGGTTATGATGAAGATGCTAAAATATGTTCTAAGTTAGGACTGAAAAGACATGAAAAATATATATTGGAGCAACTCAAACAAGACCCGGATTTTGTAAAGCATATGAGAAATAAATTAAATCATATACAAAAGAGAAGGGCAAAGGTATCTCAAAAACCTAAGCAAACGGTTAGCGAAGATAAACCATTATCATTAGATAATTGGATGTGAATAAATGTCTTGGTTAAAAAACTCAAACTCACAAAAGTATAAACAGTTAGAATATGTTTTAAGTAAAATGGAAAAAACATTTACTGTTGCAGACTTTCAAAACTTCCTGAGATATTCTTGGGAAACACATGGTCAAATGGATAGTAGAAATAGACTAAGAAAAATATATGGTTTTCATGGCTATACAATAACAACATGGTTAAAATATAGAGATGATGTAATAAAGTCTGGGAAAGGTTCAGGCCATACAATAATATATGAAAAGAGGAATAAGAATGAGAATGTGGATGATAGACCCAAAATTGATGTGTGACCAACATTTGTTGGGAGAACATGGAGAACTGCATAAGTTCATTCCTAGTTTTTACAAGAAATATAAGGTAACAAAAAGAATAGAACCAGTAGTTCAAATTGAACTTTCATCATATCAAAAAAGACATGATGAGTTAGCAGAAGAAATGTTGCGTAGAGGAATGAATCATAAGTCTCCTTTGCCAGAACTGCCTGACTTTTCGTATTTGCCTGATGAACATTTTAATGCTAAGGTAGATATAAATAAAAGCATTGCTGACCTAAAAACTAGATGTAGGAGATGTAGAGATGCTATGGACTGAAAAATATAGACCACAAGAATTAAGTCAAATAATAGGTCAAGATGGTTTTGTAGAAGATGCAAGGCATTGGAAAGAAGGCATGCCTAATCTATTATTGTATGGGCAAGCAGGTATTGGAAAAACTGCTGCCGCAGGAGTAATAGCAAACTTTGTATTGGGTGATGATAAAGAAACAAACTTCTTTGAAATTAATGCATCGGATGATAGGCGACTTGAAATAGTTAGAACCACGATTAAAGAAATATCTTCCTCTATGAAATTAGGAGATGTTCCTCATAAAATCATATTACTTGATGAAAT
>Ga0114932_10005890_pt1 | contig 10687 bp, 10 predicted proteins | sample 2SBtaG_2_FD_87286 | JGI IMG/M metagenome (GOLD analysis project Ga0114932, IMG submission 87286) | Deep subsurface microbial communities from Kolumbo volcano to uncover new lineages of life (NeLLi) - 2SBTROV12_ACTIVE470 metaG | ecosystem: Environmental > Aquatic > Marine > Volcanic ... | reverse complement strand
TATACGAATCTTGACTTGTCTTATTGTCCGTCTTCTGCGTTGTAGCAACAGTTGCGTAGCCCTGCTATGCGCCTGTTGCTACGCCTTGAAGACAAACAATTATCCTGCGTCAATCTTTCGCATTTTATTAAAACCTCGCTCCTTAGTTTGTTTTCAGAGTGAGTGTCACTTCTTCGACTTGATTGTTATCCCGAAGGAAGAATCCTCGCATTTCCAGTACGCCTTTTATGTTCAGGGAAATGATAATTTGTAAAGTTTCCGGATAGTTTGCTGTTTCCAGGTCAGTTGCTGAGGGTTCTGGCGGTGCATCAGGGTGTGAGTGGTAAATGGCAAAAAGGCTTTCCTGTTTTTCGCGCATATTTCTCATGGCGGTAATTTGTTGTTTCGGATCCATCCAGAATCTGTGACCAGGATTTTCGGCAACATTTTTAACTGGATAGCAGGATGTCGCGCTGTTGTGATGTCCACCAATTAATCCACAGATTTCCATATCGGGCGAACTTTGTGCTTGCTGCAGCAGTTGATTGACCAGCTCTCTGGGTAGTTGTATTCGGTTGTTCATAATGTTCCTGCTCGGTTTTTGACTAGTATGCGCTGACAGTCATTTGTGCGTGAGTTAATCGTTTGTGACCTTGTAAGTCGGTGTATGCCTGAATGTTTTGGTAGTTGAATTGATTTAGCAATGTTCGAAATATTTCGTATTGCTGGTAGCCATGTTCAACGATTAAATGGCCACCGTTCAATAGTTTTTTTCCTGATCGAGCGGCAATAATGGTCAATGCATCCAAACCTTGCGGGCCTGACTGCAATGCAATTTTTGGTTCGAAGACGAGATCTCCTTGGTTCAGGTGGGTGTCGTTTTCCGCCACATAGGGTGGATTGCTTAAAATCATGTCGTATAGTGTATTATCTAGTTGATCGAACCAGTTGCTGGTTCTAAATTCTATGTTGCTTGCTTTGTGTCGAGAGGCATTTCGAGCCGCTACCTGCAGTGCAGTTGAACTGATGTCGGTAGCGATTATATTGGAATCAGGTCGTTCTGCGGCTAAAGTTACGGCTATAGCGCCACTGCCGGTACCCAGCTCCAGTATTGAAATATTTTGCCGGGTCGGTATGAGGCTGAGTGCCAATTCGATCAATAGTTCGGTTTCATGGCGCGGGATTAATACCTCTGGATTGACTTCGAATTCACGTGACCAGAACTCTCGTATTCCGGTCAAATATGCAACCGGGGTGCCTTGTGCGCGGGATTCAACTAATTTTTCAAATTCGGTTGATTGCCAAGTTGTTAGATTTTTTTCCGGCCAGGCTCGTATGTAAGAGCGGGTTTTTTTGAGGGTATGCAAAATGAGTGCTTCCGCATCAACACGGGCGCTGGTTGAGCAGTGGCCTAATGTTTCAGTCGCGGATCGAAGGGCAGATTGAATGCTTATAGTTGAGCACATGGGTGCAGCGTTAAATCAAATACTATGCGAGAGTGAAGTTAATAAGGAGGATTCTTGATTTTTGGATAGCAGCTAGCCAATTATCAGTTTGCCTCTTAAGACTATTGTCTAAAATGGTTTACTATTCTGGATTCTGTGGAATCGAGGTAGTGTCTTGTTACTTATTCGGAAAGTTGGCCTCAAACTCCACTCCCTTCTTTAACGACTTCTGCTCTCGAAAATCCATTCTAGTTTGATTATGAAGAATTATCTGCAATCTGGCTTAGTAGTTCGGTTTGTCGCTCATTGGTAAGGGGCTGAATCACCGGGTCGAGATTGCCTTGTAGTATCTCTTCGAGTTTATACAATGTTAAGTTGATGCGATGATCAGTCAGTCTTCCCTGTGGGTAGTTATAGGTACGGATTCGTTCTGACCGGTCGCCGCTACCGACCTGACTTTTTCGAGCTTGTGCCAGATCCTTATTCTGTCGCTCCTGTTCTGCGGCTAATAACCTTGCTTGCAATAAACCCATAGCGCGAGCACGGTTCTTATGCTGTGATCGCTCATCCTGACATTCAACAACCAGGCCTGTAGGTATGTGGGTAATGCGTATTGCCGAGTCGGTTTTATTGACATGCTGGCCTCCAGCTCCTGAAGCGCGAAAGGTATCCACTCTCAGATCTGCGGGGTTGATATCAATATTATCAATTTCTTCTGCCTCCGCCATAATCGCAACCGTGCAGGCCGAAGTATGCACTCTGCCTTGAGATTCAGTATCAGGGACTCGCTGTACTCGGTGGGTGCCCGATTCGAATTTTAGTTTGGAATTTACTGCCTGTCCTGAGACTCTGTGGATGATTTCTTTATAACCTCCTTGCTCGCTTTGGCTTTCACTGATGGTTTCCATGGCCCAGCCATTTTTTTCAGCATAGCGCAGATACATGCGGGAAAGGTCTCCAGCGAATATGGCGGCTTCGGCACCTCCAGTTCCGGCACGGATTTCCAAAAAAATGTTGCGTTCGTCATTCGGATCCTTTGGCAGTAGAAGTATTTCCAATTCCAGTTCCAGTGCTTCTTTGACCGCTGCGCATTCATGAATTTCGTCCTTAGCGAGCTCCTGAACATCTTTGTCTTCATCGCTCAAAAGTGCTTTTGCCGAATTAATTTGAATAAGGTTTTCTTGATAGCGTTTGAAGCAGTCAATGACAGCGCTAAGCTGTGCATATTCCTGTCCCAGAGAGCGGAATCGGTTCTGATCGTTCTGGATTTCAGGCTCAGAGAGCAAGGCAGCTATCTCTTCGTATCGGTCCGATAAATTTTCCAGTTTTGTTTGTATGGACCTTTTCATATTTTGTTACTTTTTTTCTTTAAGGTTGAACAATTCGTGTGCGGCACTAAGGATATCATGTCTCTCGTTGATACCGGCCTGTTTCAGTTGAATACTGGGAATATGCATGAGTTTGTTGGTTAATTGATATGCTAGAATTTGTAGCACTTGCTCGGGATCTTTGCCGTTTTTCAATGAGCTTAAGGCTTTTTTTAGTGCTTCATCGCGTAACGTTTCCGCTTGAGAGCGAAGATTTTGAATCGTTGATACGGAGTCTTCGGCCCGTAACCAAGTGAGAAAACTTTCAACCTGAGTATCGATTATTTCCTGGGCTTGCTGGGCAGCCTCGCGTCTTGAATTCAGATTTTCTTCAATGGTATCTTCAAGGTCGTCTACAGTATACAGATAGACGTCCTGTAGTTGCTCCACTTCGGGTTCTATGTCACGCGGAACTGCAAGATCAATCATTAGCACCGGCTTGTGCTTGCGGGTCTTTAATGCGCTTTCGACTCGGCCCTTGCCAAGAATCGGTAGCTGGCTGGCGGTTGATGAAACGATGATATCTGCTTTAGACAAATACTGAGGTATGTCGGATAGAGGAATACCCAGTCCGCCGAATTGGCGCGCAAGCACATTAGCATTGTTTACTGTACGATTGGCAATTATTGTGTTGCGTATATTTTTTTTGTTTAGGTGTCGGGCGGTAAGTTCTATAGTTTCTCCAGCGCCTATGAATAGTACGGTTTGTTCGCTCAGATCGTCGAAAATTTGTTCGGCGAGTCGAGTAGCGGCAAATGCAATGGATACAGGGCTTGAGCCAATGGCGGTATCAGTACGTACTTTTTTTGCAGTGGAAAATGTAAGTTGAAACAATTGGCCCAACTGCTTTCCCAATGTTCCAGCATCGAATGCTGCCTGGTAGGCGGATTTCATTTGGCCTAGAATTTGTGGTTCTCCAAGGATTAGTGAATCGAGTCCGCAGGCGACCCGAAAAATGTGGCGTATAGATTGGTTTTCTATATGGGCATATGTATAGGGCTTAAAATCATCCAGCGGGATTTTGCGATTGTGTGCAATCCAGTCGAGGATGAGTTTATGTTGGTTGTTTTGGACGTCGCAATATAGTTCTGTTCGATTGCAGGTTGATAAAATCGCAGCTTCGCTGACGATTGGAATATTTTTCAGATCCAGTAATGCCGGTTTTAACAGTTCCGTCGAAAAGGCTAGCTTTTCGCGAACGCTGACAGGTGCTGAATGATGATTTATCCCTAATGCGATAAGCGTCATAAAACCTAAATAAATTCTATAATCTGCAGGAAACTTTAAAATTTTGGGTGAATTACACCAAAAAGCCCCAATATTGAAATTGGACTTTAAAGGGATTCATGGACATTATATTGAAAATTGGCGGCAATTGGGTTGATCATGATGTAGGATACCGCTGCAGATAGACATTTTATGAGTATTTATTACGTGGTTAAAAGAATTTTTATTATCTCCCTGTTGTTATATTTCTATGGGTGCGCTGACCTTGCCAAGGTTCCGGATGGCGATGATTCTGTCCCAGTACCAAAGGCTGATGAAACTGTAGATAGTACTGGCCCAGAGACTGCGCATGTGCCTGTAAATACAGAATTACTGTATGAGTTGCTCGCGGCGGAAATAGCGGGCCAGCGTGGGCAATTTGAATACGCGTTAGCAAGTTATCTAAAGGCTGTCGCATGGAGCGGTGATTCAAAAATTGCCGAACGCGCAACGCAGATAGCCTTATTTCTTAAAGATTTCGATAAAGCAGAGCAAGCAGTCTCGGTTTGGGTGGCTAACGATCCAGATGATGAAACTGCCAGGAAAGCCGCCTTTCTAGTCTACCTAAATCTAAATGATAATGAAAATGCATTGGTACATATTAGGGCATGGTTAAATTTAACGCAGACCGATTTTGAGTCTAAAACAGTCGATCTTGCCAAGCTTATGGACAAAGGTTCGTCGACGCGATTGCAGATCATGGAAAACCTCGCCGGGATTTATGGCGAAAACGCAGATTTTTTGTATGCCTATTCTATTCTAGCGTTAAGTAAAGGTGATCAAAATCTGGCATTGGATAAGGTCAACGAGGCTTTGGCTATTCGTGACGAATGGGATAAGGCGAGACTGCTTAAGGCGCGAATCCTGTTGAAAAACGAAGATACAGAGCGAGTAAATGCATCATTGCGTGATTTGATTGATGAGTACCCGAATGACTTCCAGGTGCGATATTTATACAGTCAATTTTTAGTAAAAAAAGGTGATTACGAGCTGGCTCGGAGTGAATTAGAGCAGGTGGTTGAGCGAGGTCCGGAATTCCATGATGCGGTATTTGCACTGGCTGGCCTGAATTTGCAATTGGGCGATCAAAAAGCGGCAAAAACTCTTTTTATGCGGTTGGTGGATGTACCTTTGTGGTCTAAGCAGAGCTACCTGTTTCTTGGTCGAATCGAGTCTTCTGCTGAAAATTATGATTTGGCCCTGGAGTGGTTTGATCGTATATCTGCCGGGCCGTTGGAAGTCGATGCGGGGCTTAGTGCAGTGTTGGTTTTGGTGAAACTAGGGCGTATTGATGAGGCCAGTCGGCGACTGAGCGGGTTGCGACTCCGTTTTCCCGGAGAGAGTATTCGTTTCCTGCTTTTGGAGGCTGATATTCTTTCCAGGAAAAAGCAGTTTATACAGGCGAAGTCTTTGTTGGACAAGGCTTTGATGAAAAACCCAGAGCAGTCCGATTTACTTTATAGTCGGGCCTTGGTTGCCGAAAAAATGAATCGTTTGGATATTCTCGAAGCGGATTTAAAAACTATTTTAAAAAATAATCCAGACGACGTTAATGCGTTGAATGCATTAGGATATAGTTTGGTTGATAGAACTCAGAGGTTTGCTGAAGCAAGTGGCTATATCGAGCGTGCGATAGAATTGAGCCCAAATGATCCGGTAATAATCGATAGTTTCGGATGGTTGCAGTTTAAATTGGGGAATCACGAGGAGGCGCTGAAATATCTGAATCGGGCGTTTCAAAAAAATCCTGATCCAGAAATTGCTGCTCATTTAGGGGAGGTCTTTTGGGTAATGGGCCGATTTTCTGAAGCCAGGAAAACTTGGCGAGAGGCGATGGATAAAAATCCGCAAAGTGAATATCTGCTAAAAATACTTCGTAAATACCCCAAGGCATTTAACGATTGAATGTTTTGTTGAGCCAGGTCAAGCTAAGGTTGCTAATATTTCTGAGCAGGTGATGGTCCTGAATATCACTCGTTTGAGTCCCAGATTTATCTCGTGTGGTTTTTTCGTGCTGCTGGTGACTTCTTGTGCAATTTTTGAATCACCGCCAGTTCCGTCTGTGACAAATTCGGATCGCGACGGTCTTTATGCATTGGCAGCATGGTCTTTGGATGGGCGAATCGGCATCCGATCAAGGCACGATTCCCTGCAGGCAAGTCTATTATGGCAGCATCAGGGAGAGATGGAAAAGTTACGGATTGCCGGGCCATTTGGTCAAGGAGCCGTCAGTATCGAATATTCCGAAAAATTTATACGTATTTTACATGCTGACGGCAATATCGAAGAGTCGAATCGGCCGGAAGATTTACTCAATTCGCTTTTGGGTGTCTCTTTGCCTGTGTCAGCAATGCGCTATTGGGTGTTGGGTATTTCCTACCCGTTTGCGCAAGCGGTTGAGGAATTTGATGAAGGCGGTAAACTGAAAACGCTTAAGCAGTTGGGTTGGGAAATTAACTACAAACGCTTTAGTCTTGTTGAAAATTGGGTTTTACCACAAAAACTTGAGGCGAATAATGGGAACAATCGGGTAAAATTATTTGTTGACGAATGGAGTATTGTTAAACCATAGTCGCTATTTATATATAAATAGTCTTTTAAGGGTGTGCGTTGAAAAATAAGAAAGTGAATGCCGGATGGGGTGTTTTTTGGCCAGCACCAGGCAAACTGAATTTAATGTTGAGAATAGTGGGTCGTCGCGCTGATGGTTATCATTCCTTGCAAACTGTTTTTCAGTTTATAGATCGATGTGATCAGTTAAGCTTCAATGTTTCCTCAGATGGAACGGTTTACCTGAAAAGCCCTTTGCCAGGCGTGCCTGAGCAGGAGGATTTAACAGTGCGCGCAGCAAATTTACTTAAGGCTGAAAGTGGTTGCGAGCAGGGTGTCGAAATTTCTGTCAATAAAGTTTTGCCCATGGGTGGTGGTCTGGGTGGTGGAAGTTCGGATGCGGCAACAACCCTGGTGGTGCTTAATAGATTATGGGGTTTAGGGTATTCGGAAAGTGAGTTAATGCGTATGGGTTTAAGTCTGGGCGCTGACGTACCAGTGTTTATAGGTGGGCATAGTGCCTGGGCGGAGGGTGTCGGCGAACAGCTCGAGGCTCTGACCCTGGTTGAACCTTGGTACGTAATTGTCGTGCCGGACTGCCATGTTTCTACAATTGATGTTTTTAATGCTGAGAATTTGACACGAGACAGCAAATCAGTCACCATAAGCGATTTTATGTCTGGAAGACATCGCAACGACTGCCTGGCCGTGGTGGAGGAAATGTATCCTCCTGTAAAGGTGGCGATAGACGCACTGTCGGAATACGGAGAGGCACGATTAACCGGAACCGGGGCTTGTGTGTATCTGGCGCTTGATAGTAAGTCCAGTGCAACGAAGGTTGTCCGTGATTTGTCGAGCCATTATCAAGCTTATGCCGTTAAAGGTAATAATCGGTCGCCGTTGCATGAAAAGATGAGAAATGTGTTGGGCGGTGGTGCGGTTGATCGGTGATGGGCCGCCTGACAGACTATGATTTATTGGGGCGTCGCCAAGCGGTAAGGCACAGGGTTTTGATCTCTGCATACCCAGGTTCGAATCCTGGCGCCCCAGCCAATTCATGCTGGTTAATTACTATGGTCTGCCGGAGGGGTGATTGAATGGGCGATGGCTCATCGATGATGGTTTTCTCGGGGAATGCGAATCTGGCTTTGGCTAAGGGCATTGCCGGCAAGTTGAATGTACGCTTGGGGATGGCGACCGTGGGACGCTTTAGCGACGGTGAGATTGCTGTCGAGATTGAAGAAAATGTTCGTGGTAAAGAAGTCTTTGTCGTGCAGTCGACTTGTGCGCCGACCAACGATAATCTTATGGAATTGTTGGTGATGTGTGATGCGCTTCAGCGATCATCTGTGGAAACCATAACTGCAGTTATTCCATATTTTGGTTATGCACGGCAGGACCGGCGCCCAAGATCTGCGCGGGTGCCCATCTCGGCAAAGTTGGTTGCGAAAATGATTGGTTGCGCAGGGATTCATCGCCTTTTAACGGTTGATTTGCATGCCGATCAGATACAGGGTTTTTTTGACATTCCTGTGGACAATGTGTATGCGTCGCCATTGTTGCTGGGTGATGTTTGGCGTCAGGACTACGAAAAATTATTGGTGGTATCGCCTGATGTGGGCGGTGTAGTCAGGGCCAGAGCTTTGGCAAAGCGGCTGGATGACATGGATTTGGCGATCATCGATAAAAGGCGTCCGCGGGCTAATGAGGCCCGGGTGATGAATATAATAGGTGATGTCGAAGGGCGATCCTGCGTTTTGGTGGATGATTTGGTTGATACGGCGGGTACGCTGTGTCAGGCAGCTGCCGCGTTAAAGGAGCATGGAGCATTGATGGTTGTTGCTTATTGTACACATCCCGTGCTTTCAGGGGCGGCGGTTAGGAATATTCAAGATTCAGTGTTAGATGAGTTGGTTGTGACAGACACGATACCATTGCGTTCAGACGCGATTGCCTGCCCAAAAATTCGTCAATTAGGTGTTGCCGATATGTTGGCAGAAACTATTCGACGGATTATGTGTAAGGAGTCTGTTAGTTCTTTATATGTGGATTGATTTTGTTGAGCGGGTTCGTTGTGGAGCTGTTCGAGAATAATGGTGTCGCGGAGGGATAGAGTCCGATTGGGTCAGACTTTTTGGTCGTTGCTCGGAATCGTGGACAATTTTTAAATAATAATCGGAACATGTGACCTTTCAGGGTCATCTTTAGTAGATCGGTCTGTTCTCGGACGGGCTCGATTGTTAGGGTTTTGGAGAAGAATAATGGCAAGTAGTTTTGAATTTAAGGCGGAACGACGTTCAGCAGTTGGAACGAGCGCTGCACGAGCGTTGCGTCGTGCGGGTAAAGTGCCTGCCGTATTGTACGGTGGCGAAGAGGATCCGGTTTTGTTGTCCCTGGATAAATTCGAGGTGAGTAAGAATTTGGAGAATGTTGCTGTATATTCTCATATTTTGACGCTGGGTATAGATGGTAAGCAGGAAAGTACAGTTTTGAAGGGATTGCAGCGGCATCCGAGTAAATCTGTTGTAGAGCATCTGGACTTTCAGCGTGTGAGCAAGATGGAAAAGATCAGAGTTCATGTCCCGCTTAATTTTTTGGGCGAAGATGTGTCAGTTGGTGTTAAGAAGGGTGGTGTTGTCACTCATAACATGGTTGATGTTGAGGTAAGCTGCCTTCCTGGAGATTTGCCGGATCATATAGATGTTGAATTAGCGTCGATAGATGTCGGAGGGGCTGTGCATTTGTCAGAGCTGGCAGTGTCCGATGGTGTAGAGATCTATGCTCTGGTTCATGGTGGTGGTCAGGATTTGGTTGTTGCTTCAATACAAAGTGGCAGAATTGCTGACGAGGTAGAAGAGGCTGGAGGCTCGGATGAAAATACTGAGGCTGTGGATGATGAATCGTAAAGAGTTCGCTCTTTTCTGTATTGATTGGGTGTTGTATTGGCGCAGTACACGCTAATTGCAGGTTTAGGTAATCCCACTGGAGAATATGAAAAAACCCGGCACAATGCCGGGTTTTGGTTTGTAGAAGAGATTGCCAGGCGAGAGTCTGTATCCTGGTCGCAAGAATCACGCTTTGAGGCCGCGGTTGCCAAGTATCTATGCGGAGATCGAAAAATTCTTTTGCTTCGGCCAGCTACTTACATGAATCATAGCGGTCGATCGATTGGGGCAATATCCAGATACTACAAAATAGAGTTCGAAAATATTATTGTTGCTCATGATGAGCTGGATTTTCAGCCCGGGGTCGTGCGTTTAAAAAAAGGTGGTGGGCACGGGGGGCATAATGGAGTCAGAGATGTTATTAGTTGTTTGGGAGGCGGGTCTTTTCTGCGGGTCCGTATAGGCATTGGTCGGCCTGGATCTGGTGGGTCTGTTTTGAATTATGTTTTGGGTCGGCCTGGATCGATTGATAGTCGAGCTATATTATCTGCTTTAGAAGAAACCGCGGCTTTGAGTGATGAGCTGATATTCGGGCGGATAGATAAAGCGATGAATAGTTTGCATACAATGGCCAAAAATTAATTATCGTAGATTGACATATTGCAATTTATGGTCCAAAATACCCTGCTATCGTGCGGGAGGGGTTCCCGAGTGGCCAAAGGGATCAGACTGTAAATCTGACGGCTCAGCCTTCGGAGGTTCGAATCCTCCCCCCTCCACCAGTATTAAGTGGTCGCACGCGAAAGATATAGTTGCCGGGGTTAGTTGCCGCGGGTGTAGTTCAATGGTAGAACCTCAGCCTTCCAAGCTGATTATGTGGGTTCGATTCCCATCACCCGCTCCAAAGGTAGAATGTTATGCTTGTCAACCAGCGTTTTGCCCATATAGCTCAGTCGGTAGAGCACTTCCTTGGTAAGGAAGAGGTCACCGGTTCAAATCCGGTTATGGGCTCCAGCGATCTCCCGTAATATTTTAACTAAACAGGATTAGATAAAGGAAGGGGATACTCTGATGTCCAAAGAAAAGTTTGAACGAACCAAGCCACATGTAAATGTAGGCACGATTGGTCATGTAGACCATGGAAAGACCACACTGACAGCGGCGTTGACGAAGGTCATGGCGGAGGCTCAGGGTG
>Ga0114932_10005888_pt1 | contig 10692 bp, 11 predicted proteins | sample 2SBtaG_2_FD_87286 | JGI IMG/M metagenome (GOLD analysis project Ga0114932, IMG submission 87286) | Deep subsurface microbial communities from Kolumbo volcano to uncover new lineages of life (NeLLi) - 2SBTROV12_ACTIVE470 metaG | ecosystem: Environmental > Aquatic > Marine > Volcanic ... | reverse complement strand
TAACTAAACATCTTTCAGAAAGCATGTGGATTTGCATCGCGTCAAGTGCAGATGTAGCAGCACCAACCGAGCCAGTAACCCATGATTTCATTCGTCTGTCATCAGTTTGAGAAGCTCTATAACGAACATGTAAGAATGGACGTTTTAAGTTTTTCCCTAACATTTGGTCATAAACAGTAGATGTACCAGCTGGAACTATAATACCTCTAATAGCCTCGCTAGTAGCAGCACTATTAATACCACCTCTTGTAGCTTTGTCATTTAAGTATCTCATGTCTGATTTGTAGAAATCGTAAGATCCACGTCTGAAACCAGAGAAACCTAAATTTAACGCCATATCTTCCGAGTTGTTGAATACACCATAAGATGTACCACCAGCACCGTAAGAGTTCATAGAAGCTAACATATCATCCATTGCTAAACTAGTAGCTCTGTTTACAAACATCATGTTTTCTTCAATAGCACCTTGATTGTCAAACTCAGCTAAGATAGCATCAAATTCAGCTAAATCAGTAGCAGCGTTAACACCAGTAACACCAGAAGTTACGTTACCTCTATCTTCGATAGCTGCAAATAAACCTTCAGTACCAGCACCGTTTAAACCAGCATCAGCAGCACCTCTAACTTGACTGTTAGCACCAAAACCAATAATAGATGCATCAGCAGTTTTCTCAGCCTCTAATAATGTCATCTCTAAATGATCAGCAAAACGCGCTCTTGTGTCAGCTTCAGCTTTTAGATACCACATGTAACCAGAACCACCTGCTTCAGAAGCTACTTCAACCCAACCAATTCTAGAAACATCAGAACCTGATACTTCGTAGTAATCTTTCATTATAATTGGTTTGTTGTGGAACGACTTGAAAGTAGGTTCGTTAGCACCTCTTGAATCAGTTTTATAAGTACCAGTTTCGTCAGCGTAAGAAGCTCCTTTACCAAACTCAGAACCTATAACTAATAAAGTAGCAGCACTAGCAACTTCAGAGTGAGTTGTTAAAACAGCTTCACCATAAGACTCAAGCGAAACAACGTTTGAATCTGGAGTTTCTACTACTAAACATTTTGAAACTTTTCCAGCAGTTGCTAAAAGTACCATATCGTTAACTCTAATACCATGAGTTCTACTTGTTGTAGAACCTACAGTTGTATCACCATCGATATCAGCGACAACAGAAAACGTACCGTTTGTATCACCATCTAAATCTATCGTACCCGTGTATGATAAATGTAATCTTGATTGCTCAGACCAAACAACTTGGTCAGCCATCATAGACTCTTCAGCTCCAACTTGTGCTAAGAAACCTGAAATAGTTCTCGGTCCGAAAACTTCAGCTTCTTGCTCCATTAGATCTGGTAAATATTGTTGCGCCCAGCCTTGTCCAGCTGTAGACGCAAGATCTAAATAATTTGTAGATAATGTTTGCTTCGCTGAAGCTGGAACACTATTCAAATTACTTCCTGCAGTAATTGCCATAATTAATAATTTTTAAATTGTTATTTTTTGTTTTTAATTCTAAATTTGAAATCAGAAGAATCATCGCCTAATACCCTTACTTTAATTCCGCCTGCTTCAACAACTCCATGTTCTTGTCTAGGATCCATATTTATATTTTTCCCTTTCTCAACACTTTGTTTTAAAGCATCAGCTTGTCCTTGTTCGTAAAAATGTTTTGCAATTGCATCAGGATTCATAGCTGTGAATAGAGATTTATGATAACCTTTAGCGTCGCTCATAGTGTTATTTTTATCAAGAAACTTTCCGATAAAATTATTTATGTCGCTTTGACTATCTCTTGTTTTCTCTACATCTTGAACGTTATACCTAAATTTCTTTTCTCCAACATTGAATTCAAAACCTTTGAACTTGTCGTTAAAAACATTTTTTGTTTTTTGTTGAAATGTATTTACACGTTCCTCTGATCCTTTTACGTTCTCTTCTTCTTCCTTTTTGTATCTATTAAAGAAATCAACTGCTTTTTGCTGCTCTTCAGTGAGCTTGCTTCCAGCTTTAATATCTTCATAGTATTTGGATTTGGTCTCTTCCAATTGAGTTTTAGCGCTGGCAACTTGCTCTTTTAACGCTAATTTTTTTCTTTTTATATCCTTTTCATCATCAACATCTTCGTTGTAAGAAAATTGATCTTCCATTAGAAAATTAATTTCTTCTTTACTTAAATGAGGTTTTGTTTGGACATAATATTCTTCTAATAAACTTAAGTTATCTAACTCACTATAATCTTGATTTAGTTTAACGTAATCGTTTAAATCTCCACCCGTTTCTTCCATAAAATCAACAAGTTTCTGAACACCTTCGGGTAAAGGTTTTCCAGTTTCAAGCGATTCTTCTATTGCTTTGCTAGCCTCTTCAGCTACCTCCTCAGCAGTGGATGTTGTTTCATTTTGAATGGAGTCGTCTTCTCCGGAAGATTCTTCATCTGTTTTTTCGATGATTTCTTCGACCACTTTTTCGCTAACTGTGGATTCGTCTTGTACAGGAATCTCATCTGTGCTTTGCTCTTGAACGGCATCTTCTTCTGTTTTTAGTGGTTTGTCTAAATCTACCTTAATTATAGTTTCTTCTTCTATAATAGGTTTCATTGTCATTTTTTGTTTAACCTTAGTAACATTTCCTTTTGTCTCGTTACCAGCAGGTTGTTGTTCCTTTTTTTCTTTTACTTTTAACGAACCAACCTCGTTATCCACGACTGGTCCTTCTTTTTTGTTTTCTGCCATAATATAATATAATAATAGTTAATAATTTTTTATTGTCCTAATCCAGGCAATCCCATACCACCACCTAATAGATCATTACCTGAAGATTCAAAGTTTTTAGGTGGAGAACTCATGTTTCTTTGCTCTATTAACTCACTTTGTTGAGTTGCTTGAATCTTTGTTCTTTCATCTTTACGGTCTTCTTTTATTTTATCTCTATTTTGAACCGTACCTACTTCAGTTTGTTTAAGCTGCATATTGTATTGAAACTCTAATTGCATTAGTTCTTTTTTAAGAGAAGTTTCTTGCAACATCTCTTGTGCTTTCATTTGGGCTTTAGCTTGTTCTAATTGTATTTGACTTTGCGTTAAAGCTTGTTGTTTTTGAACTTCTGATTGAGCCGCGGCTTGTTGTTGCTGAGCGTTAGCTTGTGCTTGAGCTTGTATATTCTCTTGTTGCATTCGCTGATCTCTTTCAATTTTTTTCTTTCTTCTAATTTTTAACACTTGATTAGCTAATCTAACACTTCTAATTTCTCTAACATCAATAGCATCTTCTAAGTCTATACCTTGCTGCTGCAACGCCATCTGTATATTGTTTTCAAGTATTGCTTTCTCTTCTTCGTCTGGCATTAATTCTAAAAATATACCAAAATCATATAGGTGTAAATCAGATATTTCCTGTAACGTAGCAACGTTATGTACACCTATACCTCTTACAAAAGCGTCTCTTGTTGGTGAATATTCTAGTACGTCTGATATTCTAAGAGAAAGACATTCTGCTATAGATGTTGTTAAAAACAATCCCGCTTGTAGTACATGTCTTGTTGCTGTGTTTGAATTTGCCGCAGCTAATTTTTGAACGCCAACTAAAGAATACTTATCTGGCATACTACCATCTCTGGCTTCGTTTAATCCAGTCACATCTCTTATCATCTGTAGATAGTAATTATAGTTACCTATAAGAGCTTGCATTTTATTACCAGCACCTTGTCCTCCAGATATTTCTTGGATAGGTACTTTACCTGGATTCATATCTCCTTCTTGAGTTAACGACCTACCAATAATACTACCTGTTTGGAAGAACATATTTAAGGCTTCTTGTGGGTTGTAATTAGTTCCATTACCCAAATCAATCTCAGCGAGTCCATCAGCATCTAAATAAACACCATCTGGTACCATTCTTGATAATACTTGTTGTAGTTTCAAATGCGTTAATTGAATCATATCAGCAAAACCGGTAATTCTACCAACTAATGATTCTATTCTACCCTCATACATTCTAGGCGCCACCATAGAGTAATTCATTTTTACTTTGGTATAATCACTTTTTGGTCGCATCATGTTCTTAGCCATTTCCCATTTTAACAATCTATCAGTTCCTAAAACTAAAGCACCTTCATATAAGCACTCTATAGATCTTGATATTTTTTGATAATCTCCTTCTAAAGTATCTGGTGGATTAAAAGAATCATCTTTCTCAATAGCTTTAGTACCACCAGTACCAGTTTCTTTTACTTTATATACTTCATTCATATATGTCTTATAGTTGAAGTATAATATTTGCACTGTGTTATTGTCTTCTTTTTCGTGATTATAATTGCTAGCAACATTAGATCTTCTAAGACCTTTGTTTTTCATTATATCTTCTAAATCTTCTTGGGTTAAATGAGGAAATTGCTTTGCTAATTCGTTTACAGGTATAGTTTTTACTTCACCAACGTAATATATATCATCAAAATAAGGAGAATCTGTATGAGAGTAAACTAAGTTAGCTGGATCAACATAATCAATAGTAATACCTTCGGATGTTGTAAAATTTGTTTTAACAGCACCTATACCAATAGTAGCTAAATCATAATAAAAACGCTTTTTAATTAACTCGTAATTATTACCGTCAAATAAAACATTTAAAGCTTGTTCTTCAGCCAACTCCACGCCTTGCTTGTAAGTTAACTGCATGTGTAGTTTTAACTCTTCTTCTGTTTCTGGTAGTTGATCCGGATCGCTGGTGTAAAGATTAACACCTAAAGCTTGTTGAGCGTAATCGTTTAATTCTTTACTACGCATGTCGTTTAATATGGATTGCATATAGTCAGTTCTTTTACTGACACCATAAGGATCTTGGGAATACGCTTTTAAATCGTACATTCTTTGCGACATACCATTTACCAGTATATCTACAAATTTAGGTATAATTGGAACTGGTTTCCAATCTAAATTAAGATAAGACAAATCGCCATTTATCGATAATTCATCTTTATATTTTTGTATTGATTGTTCGCCTCTAGCATACAATCGTAAGTTATGAAAGTTACTAATATTTTTTTTAAATCTATTTGAATTCCTTTCTTCATTAAACCACTCGTGCTCTATAGCTTTAGCTACTTTTAAACCATATTCATAACTATGCTTTTCTACATCGCTTACAACTTGGCTAGGAAAATGATTTGCGTTAAAATATCTTGCCATATTTACTTTTTAATTATTTTTGACATACTTCCTTTATTCTCATATCTAGAAATATTAATATCTAATTTTGGTTTTTCAATCTTAGCGTTAGGCCTATATAAATGTCTATTACAAGCCATTATCGCTAAACCAGAACTTATAGTAGCGTCAAATTTAGTTCTTTTTGTTATATCAAATTTAGCCCAATCATTTAAAGTACGATTAAAATACATAGCGCCAAACTTTCCATCGTCTATCATACCAACGTTACTTTGTATGTACATTTCAATCGCTGCTGCGTGAGCTTGTTTTATATCTTCACTTGTATTAGGTATACCACCTATTTCTTTTTCTGCCACAGATAATTTATTCCACAATTTATCTGGTCTATTCATACTAAACCCTCTATATCCTCTTCTTCTTAAATAGTATAATAATCTAGGTTTATTGTTCTCTGCTAGTATTGGCATTCCATAAAAAACCAGTGCCATTAAAACGTCTTCAAAGAATATATCTGCGGTCTGTGGTCTAGCTACGTATTCTAAGAAAAATTGACTAGGTGGTGCGTCTTCCATGCTAAACTTAGTTAACCCGTGTAAAGCGCCTTTAGAACCTCTACCATCAACAGTTCCACTAATATCGTAACTATCACACCCAAAAGCACCCATGTGTTCATTACCAGGATATCTAATACCATTCTTTACAACGATATTGTTTTGTATGTTTTGTGGTGGAACCCAACTTATTTTAAATCTACCTTTTGGATCTGGATAATAAATAACTTGTGAATCTTTTATACCATTTACCCATTGGAAATTACCCGTTGTGACTCCTAGTGTCCTAGACATTTCCTCGTTATAATCTATTTGCTCGTACAGTTTAACTAGATTAAAAATACTGTTTAAAGCTTCATCTCTAAAAGCGTGCTCTGTAGTTCTAGGAAATTGGCGATAAAACTCATTTAAAGCATCATGATCGTTTTTTAATCCATCAGCTTCGTTTTGCCAATGTTCTATGATTCCATAATCTATTAATTCGCCGTCTGGCCCGAGTACATTTGCGTCAGGGTTATTAAATACAGGATGTCCGTATTCGTCAATAAATCCTTCATAGTTCCATTCCATTGGGATAAACAAAGAGTATAAACCAGACTTTGTCTGACCGTTTCTATTTCTTTGTGTGACATCGGATGCATTGTATAATTTTTTAAAATTGTCTCCACCTTTATCTAGTGCGTTTGAAGTTGAGCCCATCATGCATTTACCAACTATCCTACTACCTAATCGTAAACACGTTTTTGTAACTCTCCAGTTGTTTAATATATTATCGGGTCTTTCCCATTTACCGCTTTCATCGTGTACTAATAGATTAAGTTTTTCACCATCATAACTATTGTCCCCAGTATTTTTCCAATCTATCGTTGTGTCTAGCCCTTCTAAATCTTCTAACTTCTCGTTTGAAGTAATTTTCTTTCTCGTAAACTTACTAGCAGGAACTCTATATGCTAATTCCGTTTTTGGACGATCCATACCATCTTGAATCGGTTTAAAGAAAAACGGATAATTTATACTTATTGGCACAACTTTATCCGTAAACATTTTTTTAGCATCACTACCAGTTTTAGAAAGTATACCATATCTAGCATCACTTGATATTGTTGCTAAATTAACTGCTTCAGCAGAACTCATAAAAGAAAATCCAGAACGTCTGTTTTTTAAGTAGCACATACCGTAACATCTTTTATCCGCTTTACAAGCTTCCCAAAAGATAAAAAACAATCTATTTGCCTCTCTAAAGTCTGGAGCGCCAACATCAATTTTGCTCCATTGTAAATACATATAATGTGTGCCTGTTATATATGTTGGTTTATCTTTATTCATAAACCAAAACCCTTCTTCTCTTCTTTTAAACTCTTCGTCTATATAATCAAACCACTGATCCTTTGCCTCGTCTGGATAATTTCTCCAATCAAATATATTTTTTAATCTATCTAATTCTTTTGGATATGTTATTTTTTCCCATTTATTTTTGGGGTGCATGTGCACTGATTTTGGTTCCAACGGCAAGCCAATTCGCAAGTTTTGAATTTCAACCACTTCACCGATTTTTCCAGTTTTTGAGATAATAATGATATCATGTTCTTTATCGTATCCATATTTCCATTTTTTACCCCTATTCATACGAGTTATAGTCGTACGTTTAATAGGTTCGATTATTTTTACTAATGTTTGTTCGTAACTCATTTCGATCTACCTTCTGCGAATCCCTTAAAAGTTCTTTCTTTTTTCTCTTCAGGTTCTTTACCTTCTAAAATACTCTCTTCTTCTTGAATTCTATTAAGTATTTCAAACGCATCAAATATAGCTAGTTTTTTAGTAGCTGCAGCATTTTTCAATCTATCCGCTGATATATCATCATCTGAATCTACAATTGCTTCTTTAGCTACTTTAACTAGTTCTTCAACTGCTTTGTGCCCAGCTTGGATTATACGTTTCTTCGTTTCCTTGATATTCATATTTGATTGTAATTAAATTTGATAAAACTCTATATAACCTTTCTCCATCTACTATAAACTCAGATTCAGTTCTTGGTCTATAACCTATAAGATCGCCGACTTGAACTGTACCGTCTGAATATTTAACAATACCCTGTAAAGGTTTTTCAGATTCAATGTTAAATTGATCTACAGCTTTTAAAGGTTTTATAAAACAATAACCTTTTGGAACTATCCATTTGTTATTTCTTTTGTATAAGAAAATTTGATCATGACTAATAAGATAAGTAGATTCGTTAAAATAACTTCTACTATTTCTTTCAACACCTCTTACATCATTCCATCTTCTAAAAACATTATGATGTATTAAAACGGTGTCTCCAGTTTTTATATCTGTATCGCCAATCATAGGTGTTGATAAAACAATAGCTTCTCTATTTGTAAATTCGTGTCTATAAATATCAGTATTTAATATTAACTCTGAATCTCCAACTTTTTTAGTGTTATTATATCTTCCTCCTTTTGGCGTTACAACAAAGTTGTAAACACTTTTCATTAATATTCTAGATTATATTCTACAGACACCGCCATGTTTTTATTAAAGTCTTTCCATGGTAATACGTCTTTTTTCTTTTTAATATAAACAGAGTATTTGTCGTCTTCCTCTATAATATCGCAAATGGTATGACCACCATAAACTTCTTGACCAACGGCATAGTGCATAGCATCGTTTTTATAATCTTTACCTATACTAATCTTCCTTATTAACTTCGCCATTTTCTTTTGCTTTTTCTTCTTCCGGAGAATAAGCTATTTCACCAGTTTGAATATTAATGTTATCAGTACCGTAGCTCTTCATAAACTCTTGTCTCATCTCGTCTATGTTACCTTGTACTTTTTGCATAGCTACTAAAAGTCCATACTTTTGAGTTTCAATTCTACCTACGTCCGCAGTTAATCTATCGATAGTTCTAACCGTGGATTGTAGTTTAACTAATTCCTCGTTGGTAATTTTTTCTGCTCTAGTAAAGTCTAATACTTCTTCTTCTTGTTTTGTTTCTGTTTTTGCCATTTTATTTAATTTAAGTTAAGTTAATTGTTTGTTATTTGTTTATCTTTCAAATGATAATATTATTGTAATAGGACTTAATGGGAATAACTTTTTCTCATCAACACTCGCGTTTGCTAAATTACTTTCCATTGTTAATTGTGTAGCTGAATCAACTGTTTTTATTGTACCCATAAGTCTATCGTCTTCGTCGTGTATAATATCGCCTACATCAAAACAACTTGTAGCAGCCGTGCCTTGTACAGTTAAAACCGCTTGTGTAGTAGCTTGTATTCCATTAACATTTATTGTATTTTGAAAATCTGGAGTTGTAACACCTAATCCACCTATATACAATTTATCAAACCCTACATTTGTTCCGCTATCAGGTTCGCCTGTTAGACACGGTAATGCCATTTCCCCATGAGCCGTTCCAGTTCTACCAATACTACCTACAGACATAAAATCTTGTCCATGATAAAAATCAGCATCTGCAATAGTAAATGCTCCTATAAGATCTGTAAAATAACCAGCACCATCAGCGGTACTGTTTAAAGTTCCTAATGATGCTGGGGCGCTATTATTTCTACTTTTAGCAAAATAATAATCTATTTGTGCTTCTTGTCTAGCGCCAGCCGTGCCACGCATTAATACTACTGCGTCTATAAGTTTATTTGTACCTTTAGGCACGTCAAACGCGGTCCAATCAAAAACAACGTCATTAGCGGCAAACGCAGCCGTGTTTTGCTTACTAGCTGCTATTGTAGGTTTTACTTCTACTGTGAAATATTTTCCCATAATTTTATTTTTTTACTTTTTCTAGTGATCTACCGCCAAAATAGGCACCGATCACGGTTATTAATACTAATTGTAATAAATCCACCCATGAAGCCTTAACTTCAAAAGCAATAACTCCAGCATCGATAAAAACTAACAATATTGTAGATACTACTAGAAATATTAAAACTAGTGGTCTTATATTTTTACTAAGCCATGAATCTGATTGCATATCCATTCTCCATCGCTCTGTTACTTGTTTTTGCATTTCTGCTTCATAACCCATTACTAGGTCTTTTATTTTAGCTTCAGCTTCTGCTTTTTCCTCTGCTGATGTATGTAGATTATCTATAACTCCACCTACATTTTTTATTAACTCTCCAGCTCCTGCTGAAAATATTTTACTTAACATAATTTATTTTTTCTTTGAATTACTTCTACGCTTTTTCATTATATCAACCTCTCTTTGTAAAAACTCTTGATCTTTCTTTTGTTGTTTTGTTTTAGGTTTGCCTGAACTGTGCACATCTTCGTTAATAAAACTTATTCTATCTTCAAGATCACCAATTCTTTCATTAGCCGTAAACTTTTGATCCCTATTTCCGCCAGGATTAAAACCTTTACCTGGATATATCCAAGTATCTGGATTCTCTGATTTTTGTAATTTAGGATTTTGTTTATTTATTGGGCCTTCTTGTTTTAATGGAGATGAATTTCCTTTTCCATAAAAGCTACTTCCTTTCATTTGGTATCCTGTTGATTTTTCAAATTTTGGCATTGTATTTGTTTTTAATGTTGTTCCCAAGGAAAATCTTTGCTACCTTCCGGTAACCATTCTCCATTGTATAATATTTCCCCGTTATTTCTTGGGTATGTAGCCCCATTATAAGTTATTGATTGGTCATCATATTTTAATTTACCTATTTTCATTTCTGTTAAATGACGCATTTCGTGATCTAATATCTGTCTCTCTTCTTCACTGTTAGGTTCTATATCTTTACTGATAAATATAGTGCCATCATCATTAGCTTCGCCTTTAACCCCTTTATCTAATTCTTTTCTATATAAAGGTGTTCCAGGAGCTGCTTCTTCTTGAAAGTTAGAAAAACGTCCTTTAGTTACTTTTCTATGTTTTTGATTAGGTAATTTAAACATTCTATAACCCTGCTGTTGTAGTCGTAGCATCAGCACCTTTTAATTCACCAACATTT
>Ga0114932_10005887_pt1 | contig 10693 bp, 12 predicted proteins | sample 2SBtaG_2_FD_87286 | JGI IMG/M metagenome (GOLD analysis project Ga0114932, IMG submission 87286) | Deep subsurface microbial communities from Kolumbo volcano to uncover new lineages of life (NeLLi) - 2SBTROV12_ACTIVE470 metaG | ecosystem: Environmental > Aquatic > Marine > Volcanic ... | reverse complement strand
GACGATCAACCTGAATTCCCGATACGGACAGGCCCGACGGCTTGGACCGGTACCCGCGCCGACCCGTCGCCGCCGGCGCGACCGACGGTGCTGTCGGCGCCCGGGCCGCCGGTATCAATCTTTTCGGGATCGACAATTTCACCGGATCCGATGTCTGCTGCGCAAAGGCACCGCAAGAAACAGCCACAGCAGCGGCCACGGATACCGAGACGACGGTTGCCGACGCTTTACTTGGGAAAACGGTCATCAGGCAAATCTCTCTTGATCGTCTGGGTCGGCGCCGGAATCTCCCAGGTGGCGAGAAAGACGCCGCCACCGGCAATCAGCAATATGACAAGAACGAAAATAAGTCGGGAAAAGTTTTTCATGAAAGATTATGGCGCAACGCCCCTCAGATAACCCGCTGCCCTTGACGGCGGCGGGGTACGCGTATGTTATTCGGAAATGTTAGTCATCAACTGTGTCAATTTTTCGGCGCCGTGGTGACATTCATACTATCGGCTCAAGGGCCGCCTTTCAACGGACCGCGGTTGCTGTCACACCATGCGCCCGCGGCCAGGAATTTCCCAATGACGAACGGCAAGGGCGTAATCGTTTTAATCGGACTTATGGGCGCTGGAAAAACCAGTATCGGCCGAAAGCTGGCCGAACGCCTGACGCTGCCGTTTGTCGACGCCGATGACGAAATTGTCAACGCCGCCGGGTGCTCCATACCCGATATTTTCGAGATTTATGGAGAACCGGCATTTCGCGATGTCGAGGAACGGGTGATCAACCGCCTGTTGGATGAAGGCCCCTCGGTCCTGGCCACCGGTGGCGGTGCCTTTGTCAATCCGCAGGTGCGCGCAGCCATTGCGGCACACGGTCTATCGATCTGGCTGAAGGCGGAATTGGACGTGCTGGTCCAAAGGACCGCGCGGCGTACCGGCAGGCCTTTGCTGAACCAGGGCGATCCGGCGCGCATCCTGGGCGAGCTCATGGCCGAGCGTTATCCGATCTACGCCGAGGCCGATATGGTTGTCGAAACGGGCAATGAAAGCGTGAACGACACCCTGGAAGTCATTATGAATGCCCTCGACGATTATGCGACGGTCGATGATGGAGCCTCCGAAACATGACCAGCGGCACCTTGACGACGCGGCTTAACGTGGATCTTGGAACCCGCGCTTACAATATCGAAATCGGTACGGGGCTGATCGCAGCCGCCGGGGCGAAGGTTCGCGACCTGCTGCCCACACCCCGGGTTTTCGTGATCACCGACACCAATGTGGCCGACCACTGGCTGGAGAAATTGACCACCTCCCTGGACGACAACGCGATCCGCTTCGCGGTCAAGGTGCTTGCGCCGGGGGAGCAAACCAAAAGCATGGCGCAGGTCGAGGAATTGACCCATTGGCTGCTGGATCAAGGTGTCGATCGCAAGTCGACATTGATCGCGCTTGGCGGCGGAGTGATCGGCGATTTGACCGGGTTCGTCGCGGCGATCACATTGCGCGGCATCCCCTTTATCCAGATACCAACAACCTTGTTGGCCCAGGTCGACAGTTCCGTCGGCGGCAAGACCGGCATCGACACGCGGCACGGCAAAAATCTTGTTGGTGCCTTCCACCAGCCGTTGCTGGTGCTGGCCGATACGGGGGCTTTGGATACCCTGCACCGGCGCCAGCTATTGGCGGGCTATGCCGAGGTCGTCAAATACGGCCTGATCAATGACCCGGAATTCTTCGAATGGTGCGAGGTCAATGGCCAGGCGGTCATCGACGGCGATCCGGCGTCCCGGCGCCGCGCCGTCGAAGTGTCGTGCCGCGCCAAGGCGGCGATCGTTGCCAACGACGAACGCGAGACCGGTGATCGCGCCTTGCTGAACCTGGGCCACACCTTCGGCCACGCGATCGAGGCGGAAGCCGGGTTCGGCGATCAACTGTTGCACGGCGAAGCCGTCGCCATCGGCAGCCTCTGTGCCTTCGAGCTTTCGCGGCGCCTGGAGTTGTGCACCGGCCAGGACGTTGAGCGGGTGCGGGCCCACATGACGGCCGTGGGATTGCCCACCGGCCTGGACGGTATTGCCGGGCCCGGCTGGACGGCCGACGTGATCCACGGCCACATGGCCAGGGACAAGAAAACCGAAGACGGGCGGATGACATTCATTCTGGCCCGCGGCATTGGCAAATCCTTCATTTCACGCGACGTCGCGATGGATACCCTGAACGACCTGTTATCCGATATACTTCCAAAATGACGGACGCCAATATCGGCCGCACCGGCCGGTTCAAATACGGGAGCTGACCCATGCTGGCAATCCTGGCAGCCATCGCTTTGCTGCTTGTCCTTTCGGCTTTTTTTTCCGGTTCGGAAACGGCCCTGACGGCGGCGTCGCGGCCGCTGATGCATCAACTGGAACACAATGGCGACCGCAAGGCCGGACTGGTCAACCGATTGCGCGACGACCCCGAACGCCTGATCGGTGCCATTCTGTTGGGCAACAACCTGGTCAACATCCTGGCGTCGGCCTTGGCGACGGGTATGTTGATCTCCGTATTCGGCGCCGCCGGCATTGCCTATGCGACGGTTGCCATGACGTTGCTGGTCCTGATTTTCTCGGAAATCCTACCGAAAACGTATGCCCTGCGTACCGCCGACCGCACCGCACCGATGATCGCGCCGGTTGTCAATGTGGTGGTCGCCGTGCTGGCACCGTTCACCAAGACCATCAATCTGCTTGTCCAGGCCACCTTGAGCCTGTTCGGCGTCAAATCGGAAAGCGACCATGGCGGCTCCACGGAAGCCGAACAGCTGGGCGCCATTGCGCTGCACGACGGCACGGAGACGGCGGTCAAACATGAACGCGCCATGCTGCGCAGCGTCCTTGATCTCGACGACGTCCAGGTTTCGGAAATCATGACACATCGCAATGATGTCCTGGCCTTGGACGCGGATTTGCCGGTCACCGAGCTCATTCAACAGGTCGTCGACAGTCCCTTTACCCGGATTCCCATGTGGCGCGAAGACCCCGATGAGATCATCGGTGTTGTTCATACCAAGGTGTTGCTGCGCCATCTCTGGGCCCGCAGCGGCGATCCGGCCGGCATGGATATCCTCGATGAAGGCGCCGACCCCTGGTTCATCCCCGAACAAACGCTGCTGTTGGATCAGTTGGAAGCGTTCCGGGCCCGGCGTGAACACTTCGCCCTGGTGGTCGACGAATACGGCAGTTTTCAAGGTGTTGTCACATTGGAAGATATTCTTGAAGAGATCGTCGGCGATATCGACGACGAACACGACGTCGCCGCCAGCGGCGTCGATCACGCCGATGACGGCAGCTACGTGGTTGAAGGCAAAGTCACGATCCGCGACCTGAACCGCGAACATGAATGGGGTCTTCCCGACGAGGAAGCGGCGACCATTGCCGGGCTTGTCCTGCATGAGGCGCGGCGCATTCCGGACGTCGGCCAGTCCTTCATTTTCCACGGATTCCGCTTCGATATTCTGGAACGTCAGCGCCATCAGATAACCCGGGTGCGCATCACGCCGCCCGTTTAATACATGGGCCCGGTGGGGCAAACGGGGATTTCCCCTTGCCTGCCCCCCCCATGCCTGCCCTAAAATCATTGGGGATACGGATCGCACCTAAACTCGGAGGCTTCGGGGATATGCAGAGAAAGATTATACCGGACATCGTCGAGCGCATGAATATCGCCAGGGTAAAGGTGGATGACACGATTTTCACCAGCGCGAAACTGATGGCCGAGAAGAATATTGCGGCGCTCATCGTCGTTGATGACGATGACAAGCTTATCGGCATCATGACGGAACGCGACCTTACCCAGAAAGTCCTGGCCGCCGGCCTGGACGGAAAAACCACCAAGGTGGCGGATATCATGACCACCAATCCTGACACGCTGGCGCCCGAAGATTCGGCTTGGGATGCGCTGGAACTCATGCAGACCCGCGGCTATCGGCACCTGCCCGTGGCCGAAGACGGCACTTGCGTCAGCATCGTCTCGATTCGTGATCTGTACTCATCCGTCAAAGAGTCCTTGGAACAAGACATCAAGGAAACGGAAGCTTTCGTCTTCGGCGATCGCTACGGCGCCTAAGTCTCCAAGTCAATCGCCCGGTCGGTAACGTAGACGGTGCCGGTAAAGGTCGCCACCGTCTCGGCATCGCGTGTTAGCTCAACCCGATAAACGGCGGTCTTGCGTGATCGCGAAATTTCCTCGGCTTCGGCCCGCAGGCGGTCGCCGGCGCGGCAACCTTGAATGTAGGCCATATGCGTATCGATCCCCATGCACATGGTCCCACCGGCATTGGCAGCCAATCCGAACGCCGTGTCGGCCAGAGAAAACAATACCCCACCGTGGGCGCCGCCAAGGAAGTTCACGTGGATGTCGGCAACCGTCATTTCCAGGACCACGCGCTTTTCCCCGGCGGATACCAGTTCGATCCCCAAGGATTGCACGAAGGGATCGCTTTCGTGCAGACGGCCGGCGCGGTCTTGGACGGTTATCATGCGGCGACAAGCGGCTGTCCGAAACCAAGGTCCTTGCGCAAGCGCCCGCAGACCTCGCCATTGGTGGCCCCCGCCTCCACAGCGTCGACAATCTTTCCAAAGATGTTGATGGTGTCGTCCTCGGCCGCCCGGGACAGCTCATCCAGGGCCGTCGCGACCGCATTTTGTGAGCGATCGGCCTTGAATTTCTTCAACTTCTCCAGATGCCGATTGATTAGTTCCGGGGCTGGACGCTCGAGGGAGGTAACCGGCGCGGCCTCTTCTTCAATGTAGCGGTTAACGCCGACGACGGTCTGTTCACCACCGTCCACCTGATCTTGGAACGCGGCCGCGGATTCGCCGATCATTTGCTGGACAATGCCTTGGCGCACGGCCTCGAACATGCCGCCGGCGTCGGCAACCCGGTCCATGACGGCCAGTATTTTCTGCTCCATCTCATTGGTCATGGTCTCCACATAGTAGGACCCGGCCAGGGGATCGATGACCTCTGATAGATGCGCTTCCTCGCGCAGGATATTCTGGGTCGCCACGGCAATTTTCGCCGCCGCTTCCGTCGGCGTCGAGAACACCTCGTCATGGGAATCCGTGTGCATGGATTGAAGTCCGCCGAAAATGCCGGCAATGGCCTGCGCCGTGACCCGGGCAATATTGTTCAACGGTTGCTGGCGGGTCAGGTCCAGGCCCGACGTCTGGGCGTGGAACTTGAAACGCTGGGCCTGTTCGTTCTTGGCGCCCAGGCGGTCCTTGACGATGCGTGCCCAAATACGCCGCCCGGCCCGCATCTTCGCCACCTCCTCGAAAAAGCTGATGGAGATATCGAAGAAGAAGGTGAAACGCGGCAGGAACTTGTCCGGGTCCATGCCGCGGGCCACACAGTCATCAGCGAACTGAATGGCCGTCGACAAGGTAAAGGCCATGGCCTCCGCCGGTGTCGCACCGGCCTGCTGCATATGCTGGCCGACAACGGAAACCGGATTCCAGCGCGGCACGTGATCATTGGCAAAGGCGACATGATCGACAAACACGCGGCGCGCGCCGTGCAGTTCCAGACGGTAGAACATGTGGTTGGCGACAAAATGCGAGATGAAGTCGCTCTGGTTCGACGTGCCGCTCACCTGATCCCACGAAATGTTGCGCCGCTTCGCCGTCGCCAACAAGAAGGCCAACAGGGTGAACGGCGATGGATCGTTCAGAGCTATAGAGGTCTTTTCAATGGGCACGCCGTCAAGGCAGGTATCCATGTCATCCACCGTGTTGATGGTCGTGCCGCAAGTGCCCAACAGCACGGGATCGACCTGATCCATGTCGTAACCGCGATAAACGGAATTGCACGGGATGACGCTGAGCGCCGTGGCGCCGGCGGCGATAATCTTGCGCATGCGTTCGTTATATTGTTCGGGCGTCGCCAATCCGATCAGCTGGCGCTGCGACCAGGCCCGGCCCCGGTGCATGGTCGGATAGATACCTCGGGTCCAGGGCGCTTCGCCTGGAAAACCCAGATCTTCCATATAAGTGTCGCCATCCCAGTCATCGGGGGAATAGATCGGTTTGACGTCGATGCCGGATCGGTTTTTTCGGTTCGTGTCGCCGGGAAGTTGGGCGTCGTATGATTGCCGCCAGCGGGCCTCGGCGGCTTGGCGTTCCGCATTTGACTTGTTTTCACTCATCTCCGGTTCTCCTCAGGCGCCACGGTTCTGCACGATCAGGGCGGCGATCTTGGCAACGATTTCACGGCGCGACGAGCCGGGATGGAAAACCTCCGCAACGCCGGCATCGCGAAGCACCGCAACCTCATCGTCGGGGACGATACCGCCAACCACCACCGCAACGTCATCCATCTCCGCTGCGCGCATGGCTTCCATCAGTTTCGGCACCAGCAAATGATCCGTCGCCAGGGAACTGATACCAATCACGTCGACATCCTCCTCCAAGGCCTGGCGGACCACGGTTTCGATGGCTTGCCAGGGCGCCGTATAGATCACCTCCATGCCGGCATCGCGCAGGAACCCGGCGACCAGCCGTGACCCTCTGTCGTGACCGTCGAGGCCTATTTTCGTCACCATGACGCGGGCCGGACGGCCCAATACCTGGCGCAGGTCCGGCGCCGCCGCGGCGGCCGGTTCGTTCGCTTCCATGCCGCTCATGGACTGTCTCCCCGTCGGATAATTTGGACGAATGCCTCGGCAATGGCCCCCGGATCGTCGCCATCCGGCCGATACCAGCTTTGCGACCAGTTCATGGCGCCCAGCACCAACAACCGCATATGGCGCCGCGACAGGCCTTCCGAGACGGGCAGATCATCGATCAGCCGGACGAATATCGCTTCGTAGTCATCACGCAGCGTGATCAATCGGCGGCGTGCCGCGGTGCCCTCATTCGGTAATGTCTTGATGACGACCCGGGCGTAATCTCCGCCGCCCAACAGCGCCTGCAAATGCGCGCCCATGGCGGCCTGCAATCGCCGCCATGATCCGTCGACGCCGGTGATGGCCTGGGTAACCGCGTCGGTAATCCGGTCAATGCCCTCTTCATGGACAGCCACCAGAAGGTCTTCCTTGGAGGCAAAGTAATAATACATGGAGCCGGCTTTCATGCCGGCCGCGGCGGCGATGTCACGCATGGAGGCCGCATTGTATCCGTGTTCGCAAAAATTGCGGGCCGCCGAATCAAGAAGTTGCGGCCGCTTGTTGTCGCGGACCGGTGCATGCTGGACGGCTTGTTGAGCCACGGTGGGCATCGATTTCACCTCAAGATATCCATTAAACTGATGCCTAACTAACATTTGTTAGGTAAAATGAAAACCGGTAATTTTGAAACCCCCATGATTGACATGTGCTGGGTGCCGGGGCATGCAGGCGCCAACACGCCACCCGCAGTCATTCAGTCAGGAACCAACAGATGTCCCTCTCCCGACCAGCGCCCCGACAGCATATTCATACAAGAAACATCGAATGCCGAGGCTATCTCCGGGATGATGGATTGTGGGATATCGAAGGGACTCTCACGGATAGCAAAACCTATTCCTTTGACAACATCGACCGCGGCGGCGTCGCCGCCGGCGAACCGATCCATAACATGACCGTCCGGTTGACCGTCGATCAAGACCTTGTGGTCCGTGAAGCCGAGGCGTTCACGGCAGCCTCGCCCTACATCATTTGTGGAGACGCCAATACCCATGTCCCGGAGTTGGCCGGCTTGAAAATCGGTCCGGGATGGCGCGCCGGGGTTAAAAAAGTCATGGGCCGGACAAAGGGCTGCACCCACGTCCGCGATATGATCATGGGACCGGTGGCACTGACCGCCTATCAATCAATCATTCCATGGCGAAACAAGAAAAGCCAACAACCGCCGGGCGACAAACCGGCCATTCTGGGCACCTGCCACGCCTACGCCACGGATGGCCCCATCGTCGAAAGAATCTGGCCGGCACACTTCACCGGCGCGCCGGCACCGGAAAAGCAGGCCGGATAGCCGGACCTCAACCGGCGGCCGAAAGTTCCGGAATTAATTTGCCGACGTGGCCGCCCGGCAAGATGCCGCTTTCCGCGACCAGTTGCCTGAAATAAGTGATGATGAAGGCCCGCACCGCGGCCGTTCGGCTGGAGTTTGAGCGCCGCTGATCGATTGCCGTACAGAGATCGTTCAGACTGATGTTCTCGTGCCGGCAGATGTCGTCGATGGCTTCCCATCCGGCCTCTTCCAATCGCATGCTGGTGCGGTGACCGTTGACAACGATATTGCGGCTCATAAGTCGACTTTTCATGCCCCGGAGACTCCCCCAATTCGAAATTCTTTGCATCGACCGATGCGACCCTGAAATCCAGCCTGACGGTCGCGAGTTGCCCTTAAATCCCCCAACAAGAACAACGACCTGACTTTTAGCAGATACCGGCCAACCACCGATCTTCATTCGATTGTCGCAAATTACTATACCTCGGGGGAGAGATATAAGCCAAAAACGCTAAATTCCGCCCTTAGCGCTAACTTTTTGGGCGAGTATTAATTACTGCTCAATTGTCGTCCCAAAGTCTTGTCTCAAAAACACGAAGGGCTCATAGTTATTGTATGGGCGTGAAACTTAACACACCAGTGCTCGACCGATATGGTCCGACATCGGAGTTGGAAATCAACGACTGCGATTGGCCGGGCTGTCATTGCGACGGCCCCCACCGGGCACCGCGTTCGCGCGATGAGCCGGACGAATTCCGATGGTTCTGCAAGCAACACGCCGCCCAATACAACAAGGCATGGAATTTCTTCGCCAATCTGTCCGACGACGAGGTTGAAGCCATCGTGCGCCACGACACCGTGTGGAATCGCCCGTCGTGGCCCATTGGCACCGGACCGGCTGTGCGGGCTTTCATGCGCGGGCACTTCAAGGACCCCTTTGATGCCTTTGAAGCGGCCGAGGGCGACGGACAGCGGCCGCCCGGCGAGGCCCCGCCGACGGAGCTGGGCGCGGCCATTCGCCGTGCCTTGGCCATTCTTGGATTGCAAATCCCGGTTGATACCGCGGCGGTCAAGGCCCGCTATAAGGAATTGGTGAAACGCTATCACCCGGATGCCCAGGGTGACGCGAAACATGCCAAGGGCGTATCCGACGACCGGATCAAGGAAATCAATCAAGCCTATACCGTGATCATGGAGTTCTTGGAGGCCTGACACGAAACGGCTCCGCCTTGACTGCACCGGACATTCCCCCTACACCGACGGGTCCAAAATGAGGCCCTACGCACGACCCACCTCCAGAGCACGGAAGATTTGCCATGACCGCCGCCATCGACACGACCGAAGCCCTGAACAAACTGGAGCCGGATCTCAGCGTCTCCGTGCGCCAGATATTCGGCATCGAAAGCGACATGGAGGTCCCGGCCTTCAGTGATGCCAGCGAACACGTGCCGGAAATCGATGATGCCTACCGCTTCGACCACGATACCACGCTGGCCATTTTGGCCGGTTTCGCTCACAACCGGCGGGTCATGATCCAGGGCTATCACGGCACCGGCAAATCAACCCACATCGAACAGGTTGCGGCGCGCCTCAACTGGCCGTGCATCCGGATCAATCTGGATAGCCACATCAGCCGTATCGACCTTATCGGCAAAGATGCCATCGTGCTTCGCGACGGTCAGCAGGTGACGGAGTTTCGCGAAGGGATTCTGCCCTGGGCCCTGCAGAACCCGACGGCGCTGGTGTTTGACGAATACGATGCCGGGCGTCCCGACGTGATGTTTGTCATTCAGCGGATATTGGAAGTCGATGGCAAGCTGACACTTCTGGATCAAAACCGGGTGATGCGCCCGAACCCCTATTTTCGCTTGTTCTCAACCACCAATACGGTCGGCCTGGGCGACACCACCGGCCTTTACCACGGCACTCAGCAGATCAACCAAGGTCAGATGGACCGCTGGAATATCGTCTGCACCCTGAACTATCTGCCCCATGATGCGGAACTGGATATCGTATTGGCGAAGGCGCCGGCCTACGACACCCAGGAAGGACGCGAAACGCTAAGCGCCATGGTCGACGTCGCGGATTTGACCCGTGTCGGGTTCATGAACGGCGACATTTCCACGGTCATGTCACCCAGGACGGTCATTACCTGGGCCGAGAACGCCCAGATATTTGGCGATGTGGGCGTCGCCTTCCGCCTGACGTTCCTCAACAAGTGCGATGAGATCGAACGCCCGGTGGTTGCGGAATACTATCAACGTTGTATTGGCCAGGACTTGCCCGAATCGGCGGCCACGGCGGTCCTGCAGTAACCGGCGCGGTGGCGGCTGAGGCCGCGGAGAGGCGTTCATGTTACGCAAGGAAGAAACCAATGAGCTGATAAAGCGGGTCACGGCGGCGTCCTTGAAGGCGATCGCATCGGAACCCGAACTCGACGTAACGTTTGCGCCGGGGCAAGCCAGCGCGACAAAGGAACAAGCCGTCCTGCCGACGCCCGTCGGCAATATTGACGCGGCCGCGTTGACCAAGCTTCGCGGTGTCGCTGATGCCTTGGCCTTAAGGCTGCGCTACCACGACCAGGAAATACACCGCAAGCGCATGCCGTCGGGGCCCGAAGCCCGAGCCGTCTACGAAGCCATTGAACAGGTCCGCTGTGAAAGCCTGGGAACCCGCCGGTTCACCGGTGTCGCCGAAAACCTGGGCGACACCGGTGAACCGGCGGGTTCCCAG
>Ga0114932_10005885_pt1 | contig 10694 bp, 7 predicted proteins | sample 2SBtaG_2_FD_87286 | JGI IMG/M metagenome (GOLD analysis project Ga0114932, IMG submission 87286) | Deep subsurface microbial communities from Kolumbo volcano to uncover new lineages of life (NeLLi) - 2SBTROV12_ACTIVE470 metaG | ecosystem: Environmental > Aquatic > Marine > Volcanic ... | reverse complement strand
TCGTCCATCTTCTCGAACAACTGCGCCGAATGCTGGTTGCCGACGGCCAGCATGAAGACCGCCGCCTTCTGCATCCCTGATAAGCTGCGATAGTCTTCCTTGACCCGGGCCATCGTGAGGTTCCGAAAAACAGATGAACGTTAACCTCAATTTTACGAAAGGTGCCTTAAAATTGCCATCCTGAATTGCGTCTTTCGGCCAATTAATGGCTGGTCGGGCATCAGGATGGGTGTGGAAACTCAAGAGATATAGGAGAACGCCATGATGAGGCGTCTATTGGCAATCATATCGGTGCCGGCCCTGGCCCTGCTGCCCGTTGCCGCCGAGGCCGGGGAATGGGCCAACCTGTCATCGGACAAGAAGGCCGGCAAAATGGTCGCGCCGGCGTCCGTGCAACAAGGCCAACCAGCCCCGGACGGCCGACCGAAGCTTTACACCAGTAAAAAATGGGGGTTCGCCATACCCGTGCCCCCCGGTGCCGAGGTGGTCGAGCGCGAAGGCACCAATCAGATTTCCATGCGCTCACGCAAGGGCTACGTGATCAACCTGCAGGTCGGGCCCAAACGGGCTCAGATCCCGTTGGCCCGCATGTCGTCGCTGCTGGAGGCGCAATACCTGGGCGACGGCAAGCCCTGGTCGGCGCGGGGCGCCGAAAACCCGGCCAAGGTCGCGGGCCTGGCGGCCTATGATGTCATGTACAGTGGCGCCGGCACCCAGGCGCGCGTGCTGGTCGCCAGGGGGCCGGTGAATGACTACGTCTTCATATTCATCGCGCCGGAACGTGTGTATCGGAAACTGGTCGCGGAGTTCGACTGGGCGATCAAAAACTTCCAACCGAACCCCCAGGACGTGATCCAGCGCCATACCGCCGTGCAGCAGGTGTCGCCGGCGAACCCGGCGGCCGCCCAGGCCAACAACCAGCGTTTTGCGGAACCGGGTTACGGCTATGCAATCAACTATCCGGCCAGTTGGCAGCTCAGCAAGCCGGCCGCCATGGCGGCCATGTTCAGCGGCCGCGAAGGAAGTTCCGATTACGCCGCCATTATCGGCGTCCAGAACATCGCACCGCCGGGCGCGCGCAATCCCGGCGAAGCGGCGAAGCGGGCGTTCAACCAATTGAAGGCGTCTCTCGGCAATGCTGTCCAGGACCTGCAGGTCATCGACGACCAGGCCTGGACCTACGCGCGGTCCGGCATTCGCCTGATCGGACGGCAACTGGTGGTCACCTACCGCCATGCCGGCGAGGTTTTCCAAAAGCAAATGATCGTCGTGCCGAGGCCGACCGGCAGCGTCGCCCACGTGTGGTCCTATACGGCGCCCAGGGCGCAATATGCCAGCCTGCAACCGACGGCGGAAAGCATGCTTCGGTCGTGGACGATCTTGACGGACAGGCGCCAATAACGCTTTAACGGACATCTATTTAAATTTCTAGCAGGCAGAAGATGGCCATGGCGCGTCCACGTTGGATAACGGCAATGGCCGCTGCCGTGGCGTTCCTTGTCTGGAGCGCAACCCCGGCGGCGGCGGAAAAACAGGCGGAACGGCCTGGCGTCGATCAACTTGTCGCGTATTTTGATAGCGTGGTGTTCGGCTCCGAAATCACCGGCGTGAAACCCCTAACCCATATCTGGAAATGGCGCCAACCGTTGCGGGTTCTGGTCCGCGAATATGGCGAAAAGGTCAGCCGCGACGGTGCCGGCAAACAAGTGCGGGTGCTTCGCCAACGGCACATCAAACGACGCCATTTTGACTTCGTTCAACGCCACTTGAGCACCCTTTCACGCCTGACCGGTACGAAAACCGAGGACGTCGAAAAAAGTGGCAATAAAGCCAATCTGATTATCAATTTTGTTCCACGATTTCAAATGGGTAACCCGGAGTTGGCGAACGTTGACCCGGACCTCCTGAAGCGCGTGGCATCGCAGGGGGGATGCTATTTCCTGTCCTGGCCGGATGCCGATACGGGCACCCGCATCGTCAAGGCCGTGATCGTCGTCAATTCGGAATTGACCATGGCCCGCAAGGACCATTGTGTACTTGAGGAATTGACTCAAAGTCTGGGGTTGCCGAATGACATTGAGACGGCCTGGCCATCGATATTTTCCGACAATCGATCGGTGCGAAACCCGGACCGGATCCGGGAACTTTCGCGGCTCGACACGATCCTCATCAAAACCCTTTACGACCGGCGCATGACGCCCGGATTGCCGCGCGCCGAAGCGCTCCGCGTGGCGCGCCGGGTGATCACCGAACTGGATCGCCGACTGCCGTAACCGAAACGGCGCATAATCGCCCGGCTTGGGCCCGTTCCCAAAGGCGTTTTCAAATCGTTCTCAAACCCGGGCCACTAACAAATTGTTAAGCAAATTCAATGACAAATAAGAACGGGGACGTGTGTGCGCCGGCCGACGCGCTCACGTTCACGGATCGGCGGAAAGGAAACCTCGGCAGCGGATATCCATAGACCATGTTCGGGATCGGACGAAAAAGGCAACAGCATGCAGAAACGGAGGCCATCGGGTCCATTGCCCTGATGCCGGGCGGGGTCAGTGACATGGTCATCGCGTCGCTGTTCATCAACATCCTTGCCTTGGCCATGCCGATGACCCTTTTGCAGGTTTATGACCGGATTATTCCCAATTCGGCGCAGGAGACGTTGGTCCTGTTGGTGCTTGGCGTCGGCAGCGCACTAATTTTCGAGGCCCTGTTACGGCTGGCGCGGTCCTACGTCAGCGGCTGGATGGGCGCGCGGTTTGAACACCTTGCCGGTAGCGCCGCCATGGAACGGCTGATGGCGGTGTCCATCGTTGACTACGAACGCTCCGGTGCCGGTGCCCATCTGGAGCGATACAATGCCCTGAACATCCTGAAGGAGTTTTATTCCGGGCAAGGCGTGCTGGTGGTCGCCGACGTGGTCTTCATCCCCATCTATTTGTTCGGCATCGGGTTCTTGGCCGGCGTGCTGTGGCTGGTGCCGGCCTCAATGATGGTGCTGTTCGCGTTGAGCGCCTATCTGGTCGGCCTGAAGTTGCGCACCTCCCTGGAGGCCCGCCTTGACGCCGATGACCGGCGCTTCAGTTTTATCATCGAGGTTCTCGGCGGCGTCCATACGGTCAAGGGCCTGGCCATGGAAGAACAGATGGTGCGCCGCTACGAACGGCTTCAGGAAACCTGTGCCGACGCCGAATACAATGTCGCCCTGCACAGCACCACGGCCCAGAGCCTCGGATCGTTGTTCGCCCAGGTCGTGCTGTTCGGCATCGTCGGTTACGGCGCCACCATTGTCGTTGATGGGGCGCTGACCGTGGGCGGCCTGGCCGCCTGCACCATGCTTGGCGGGCGGGCCATGCAGCCGATGACCAAGGCGGTCGGTATCTGGACCCGCCTGCAGAGCATCCAGCTGGCCCGGGGACGGTTGCGCAAGCTGTTTTCCATGGCCATCGAGAAACCGCCGGGATTGCCCGATCTGCCGCCGGTGCGCGGCGATATCGATCTTACCGGCGTGACCTTCACCTACGGGATCAACAAGGATGGCGATGAACTGCCGCCCCTGTTCGAGAACCTGAACATCCACATCGACGCCGGCGAGACCGTCGGCATCTCAGGCGGCAACGCCAGTGGAAAAACGTCGCTGCTGTATTTGATTATGGGGGTTCTGGCGCCCTCCGACGGGACCGTCAAGATTGATGGCAATGACCTGCAGGACTACGCGGCATCTTCGATCCGGCGTCAAGCGGCGTACCTTCCCCAGGAAGGCGTGCTGTTCAATGGCACAATCTTGGAGAATGTCACCATGTTCCGTGACGAAAAGATCGACGATGCCATGGACATCTCCAAAATTCTCGGCCTCGACAGCGTCGTCGCTCACATGCCGCAAGGCTACGAGACGACCGTCGGCGACGGCGCCGGCGACAAGCTGCCGCGCGGCATCAAGCAGCGTATCGCCATTGCCCGGGCGCTGGTCGACAAGCCCCGCATTCTGCTTTTCGACGAAGCCAATTCGTCCATGGACGGGGCCGGCGACGCGACGTTGAAAGGATTGCTTGAGAAACTGAAAGGCCGCGTCACCTTGATATTGGTGACGCCGCGACCGTCGCTGTTGAATATTTCCGATCGCATCTATGACATCGAAGGCTCGAATGTCGTCGAGCGTGGTACCGAGCCGAGCGGACTGCCGCCGGCCGGCGGTCAGGTGCAGCCGGCATGATCGTTCGCTTGAAAAAAATCGAAGCGCTCAGTGATCACCCGGTGCGGCCGCGGGTCTGGCGCCGCGTGGCGTCGCTTTGGGCCGGCTGCGGCCGGTTGTTCGCGGCTTTCGGCGGGTAGGGTCGGATCATGGTCAAGTCGCTCGGCAAAATCGAAGCCCAGGATGCATCGCCGCTGGATGTCCCGGGGCGCCCGCTGGCGGGGATCTTGGCCGACACGTCGAAATCCTGGGACGAACAAATCGGGACGCCAGCCGATGATCCAAGCCCCGACGCGCCGGCCGGGTTCCGGCGTTTCGGCATGCCGCCGCCGCCCATGCGCGACAAGCTGCGCCGGCGCCTGGACGCGCCCTCGGCGGACGATGAGGCCGGCAAACGTCCGGCACCGACGCCGCCGCAACGGCCTGACGCCATTGCGCCGCCGGGACAATCCCCCGGACATGCATCGGCGCCTTTGCCGCCGCGGCCGGAAACCACGGAGCCCGATCCCAAAAGGCCGTCGACACCGGATGACGGGACCGCAGCGGAAGAACCGCCGGCGGCAAAAGCCGAGGAAAAATCGGCACGCCTGCCGCCGCGCATGCGAAAGAAATTGGCGCAGGAAGCCAAGGCGAAAGCCGAGGACGAAGTGGCCAAAGCCCCAGCGGCAGTCCCGGCACCGGCGGCTCCAGCGCCGGCAGCCCCGGCACCGGCAGCTCCAATACCGGCGGCTGCCGCGGCACCGGCCGGACTGGCGCCCATGCCCGCCGCGGCGCCACTTCCGCAAGCCCCAGATGGCGCCGCGCCGGCGGCGCTGTTGCCGCCACCGCCACGCGAGCCGCGTCCCTATCAACGCCACTACGGCGACGACGGGGGCCCACCTGAGGGCCCGCCGCCGCCATCCCGGGCCGGCGCTTTCGGTGCATCCCAGCCATCGCGGGAAGACGCGGTCCGGGCGGCCCTGGCGTCGCTCAGGGAAACCACCGATCTTGCCAATTGTCTGATGCCCTTGCTTGACGCGCTGATCTGGCGCGGCGATCCGCGCCATGTGGCCGAAGCGCTGCCGCACTTCATCAACAATATCGACATCACGTCGTTTCGTAATATTTTGGCGACCCTGCATTTCGAAAGCCGGCCCATCGACTTGCGCATCAAGGACCTGGATCCGCGACTGATGCCGTGTCTGTTCCTGCCGGAAGACGGTGATGCCTTGGTTCTGGTTGGCCGCCAAGTGGAGACGATCCGTATCTTCGACGGCGGCAAAAACGATTTCGGAGAAATTCCGGTCTCCGGCCTCAAGGGGACAGCCTACATCTTTCAGGCCGTGGAGACGGAAGACCTGTTGTCGGCGCAGCAGAAAGTCGGTTGGTTCCGGGCGGTTACCGAACGGTTTCGTTCACTGTTCTACCAAACCCTCGGCATCACCCTGATCCTCAATCTGCTGGCCCTGGCGACACCGCTGTTCGTCATGGCCGTCTATGACAAGGTGGTGGCCACCGGGTCCATTCCGACGCTGGCCTACTTCGCTGTCGGTGTCGGCATCGCCATCGCATGCGATATGATCCTGCGTTCCGTGAGAGCCCGCATCCTGGCCTTCATCGGCGCGCGCCTGGACAACATTGTCGGCCTGGCCATCTTCCACAAGATTCTGTTCCTGCCGCCGGCCCTGACGGAACGCGCCACGGTCGGCGCCCAGGTGGCACGGATCAAGGATTTCGAATCGATCCGCGATTTCTTCACCGGCGCCATGGCGACGATGCTTTTGGAAGTGCCCTTTGCCTTCATTTTCTTTGCCGTCATCATCTATCTGGCGGGTCCCCTGGTCTGGGTGCCGGTGATCATGGTGGCGCTGTACGCGATCCTCGGCCTGATCTTCACGCCGCTCATCCGGGCCAATGTTTCGCGCGCCGCCAGGGCATCGTCCCGGCGCCAGGAACTGGTGGTCGAATCGCTGAACAACATGCGGGCAGTCAAATATTGCGGCGCCGAGGCGAACTGGTTGGAACGTTACCGCGACCTCAGCGCCAAGTCGGCCCTGAATGGTTTTTACACCTCACAGCTGTCGTCCGTGGTCGCCACGGCGTCACATATTCTGATGGTTGCCTCCGGCATTGGGACGATCGTTTTCGGCGTTTTCCGGGTGCTCAATGGCGATATGACCGTCGGTTCCCTGGTGGCGACGATGATGCTGGTGTGGCGCATTCTCGGCCCCCTGCAGGGCGCCTTCATGTCCATGTCGCGGATCACCCAGGTGCGTTCATCCATCGGCCAGATCAACAACCTCATGAATATCAAGGCAGAGCGCGACCAGCACTCCATCGTCAACCCCCTGAAGCGCTTCGAGGGCTTCCTTAGCTTCGCCCGGGTATCCATCCGTTACAGCCCGGAAGCCGACCCGGCCCTGGTCGGTGTCAGCTTTGAGGCTGAGCCCGGCGACGTTGTGTGCATCGTCGGCGGCAACGGGTCGGGCAAGTCGACAGCCCTGAAACTGATGGCCGGCATGTACACGGCGCAGGCCGGTTCGATCCGTATCGACAACCAGGATATCCGCCAGATGGACCCGGTGGAGCTGCGCCACGCGGTGTCCTACGTGCCCCAATCGCAGGAATTTTTCTACGGCACCATCGCCCAGAACATGCGCCTGGCCCACCCGACGGCGACCGAGGACGACATGCATTGGGCCTGTGAGAAGGCCGGCGTCTTGGAGGATGTTTTGGCCTTGGAGCAAGGTTCCGGCAAATGGCAGCGCCAGGGCTTCGAGGTGCGCATCGGTGACACGGGCGTCGGTTCCATGCCGACCAGCCTTCTGCAACGGCTGAACCTGGCCCGCGGCTATCTGAAGCGGGCGCCTATTATGCTGTTCGATGAGCCGGGCAACGGTCTTGATTTCGAAGGTGACCAGCAATTCATGCGTTATGTAGATGAATTGCGCGGCGAATCGACGGTGCTTATTGTCACCCACAGGCCCAGCCATCTCCGGATGGCTGATAAGATCATGTGGTTGGATTACGGAAACGTCCGGGCCTACGGTCCGGCCGAGGAAGTCCTGGGCCAGATGCCCAAGGATTTCTTGTGAGGGAAAGATGAGCGAACAGGCCATCGCCACCGCAGACGAACACGACGAACCCGCCCGCAAAGTGAAGCGCGGCGACCGTCAGACGCGCTTCTTGGCGCAGTCGGTCATTCTCGAGGAAGCCGGCTCATCGGGGCTGATCCGGGTCGCCATGCTGACCATTTGCGTGGTCATCGTCGCCTTCCTGGTGTGGGCCGGAGTGACCAACGTCGACGAAGTGGCGGTGACCTCGGGGGAGATCGTGCCGACTGGTCAGGTGCAGTCTATCCAGCATTTGGAGGGCGGCATCATCTCCGCCATCCCGGTCAAGGAAGGCGAAGTGGTGGAGAAGGAGCAGGCGTTGATTCGTCTTGATCCGTCGGGCGCCGCGACGGAGTTGAACCAGACCAAGGCGAGGCGCGCCGCCTTGGAGCTGCAGGCCGAGCGATTACGGGCCCTGGGCACGGGCCGCGAACCGGATTTCTCCTTCATCGGCCCGGAATACAAGGATCTGGTCGAAGATCAGCTGGTGATCTACGAAAGCCAGCGCCTGGCCGCGGAAAACCGGCGCAAGGTGCTGAACGCGCAAATCGAACAACGCAAACAGGATCTGGCCGCCTACGACGATCAGGAGGAGACGCTTTCGCGCGATGCCGATATGCGCCTGGAGGAATTGAACCTGCGCGAAGACCTGTTCCGGCGCGGGCTGGCGTCGAAGATCAATTATCTGGACGCCAAACGCGCCGCCAACGATATCCGCGGTGAATTGTCGACCCTTGTCGTCGACCGCCAACGCAGCGAAGAAGCCCTGACCGAATCCCTGGGCAAGCTGGAGGAATTGGAGACCAATGGCCGCGAACAGAACCTCAACGAGATGGGCATCGTCACCAATGAACTGGCCCAGATCAACGAATCGCTAAGCCGGCTGTTCGACCGGGTCCGGCGCCTTGAGATTGCCGCCCCGGTGCGCGGCATCGTCAAGGGCCTGAAGTTCTTCACCGTCGGCGGCGTTATTCCGGCCGGCGCCATCATCATGGAGATCGTCCCCCTGGATAAGGAATTGCTGGTCGAGACGAAGATCCAGACCCGCGACGTTGGCCACGTGAAGATCGGCCAGCCGGTGACCGTCAAGGTCTCTACCTACGACTTTGCGCGTTACGGCGGCATCACCGGCGAGCTTCGGGAAATCTCCGCCACCACCTTCGCCGATGAGCAGTCCGGCGATCCCTACTACAAGGGCATCGTGGCGCTGGATCGGGGCTATGTGGGCTTTGATCCCGAATCCAACCGGGTGCTGCCCGGCATGACCGTGCAGGCGGACATCAAGACCGGCCGCAAGACCCTGTTGGAATACCTGCTGAAGCCGGTGGTCAGCTCCGTCAAGACGGCCTTCCGCGAACGCTGATCGGCACCGCCTTCGCTGGGCGCTTCACCTCATCGACTTCCTCGGTTAGAATGACATGCAAGGTATCTTGGCTATGGGGGTGGTTTGGATATGTTTCGACGATCAACGTGGCGGGCCGTGATTGCCACTATCGCGATGGTGGCCGGGCTTCAAATCGCCGGCCAATCAACGGCGGCAGGCCCCATCGTCCTTATGGGGACGGGCGGCGAAGGCGGCGTCTGTCTGCCGGCCGGCCGCGCCATATGCCGTCTGGTCAACGACGCCTATGCAAAAAAGGGCCTGACCTGCTGGGCCAATCTAAGCAAGGGTTCCATCGCCAACCTCAACGCCTTGCGGGCAAAATCCCTGCACATGGCGATCGCCCAATCGGATTGGCAATATCATGCCTACAACGGCAGCGCCAAATTCAAGAAGGACGGCCCCTTCAATGATCTGCGGGCGATGTTTTCGCTGCATGCGGAACCGTTTACCGTGGTCGCCCGTGCGGATGCGGGGATCAAGAAATTCACGGATCTTATGGGCAAGCGTGTGAACGTCTCCAACCCTGGTTCCGGCGCGCGCGGCACCATGATCGAGGTCATGAAGGTGCTGGGCTGGCGGGCCCGAACGTTTTCAAAAGTCATGCAGCTCGATGCCGCCGCCCAGTCAAAAGCGCTTTGCGCCGGCCAGATCGACGTCATGGTCTATACGGTCGGTCATCCCTCGGAGACGATCCGCGACGCGACAAGCCGTTGTAACACGCGCCTCGTCGCCGTCAGCAATCCCGGCATCGACTCGCTGGTCAAGTCCCAGCCCTATTACGCGACGGTCTATATTCCGGCCGGCATGTACAAGAACAACACCCGGCGCATTCGGACCTTCGGGGTCGGCGCGACGCTCGTCAGCTCGCTGGCGGTTCCCGAGAGCGTCGTCTACAAGGTCGTTAAGGCCGTGTTCGCGAACCTGAAGAAATTCAGGACCCTGCACCCGGCGCTGAAATCCTTGAATGCCCAATCCATGGTCAAGGACGGCCTCAGCGCGCCGTTGCACCCCGGCGCCGTCAAATATTTCAAGGAAGCGGGCTTCATGTAGCTGCCGCGGCCGAGAGCCGTGCCATTCCAAATTGAGCCGATCTAGAAGTGTTTTTCGACCAATTCCCAGGCCGTTGCCGCGCGGGCCTTCGCCATTTCGCCAAACATCAGGGCTTGGTCTGAAGACGCATTGCCGTCCAGGCCGCGCTTATAAACACCTTGGATGATGGCGGCGCTGCGGAACAGAGAGAAGATCACGTAATAGGGAAAATCGTCGATGCTGGCACGGCCGCTGTAGTGGCAATAGCGTTCGACGAACTCTTGCTCCGTGGGAATGCCGAGCGCCTTGTGGTCCAAGGTGTCGAAGGCTCCCATGGAGGAAATTTGCCCGTAATAGCCGGCACAGCAATAACCCAGATCGGCCAGGGGATGGCCGAGCGTGGAAAGCTCCCAATCGAGAACGGCGACGATCTTCGGTTCATCCTGGGCGGCGATGGTGTTGCCGGGCCGATAGTCGCCGTGGACGACGGAGAACGAGGTGTCGGCGGGCAAATTCATCGGCAGCCAGTCGATGACCCGGTCCATGGCCGGGATGTCTTCGGTCTTTGAGGCTTCGTACTGTTTCGACCAGCGCGCCACCTGGCGCTCAAGATAGCCCTCGGCGCGGCCGAAATCGTCGAGACCGACGGCCTCGACATCGACCGCATGCAGGGCCGCCAGGATGCGGATGAAATGGTCGAAAAACTGCCGGCGCTCCTCGACGCCGAGCCCCGGCAGGCCGGGGTCGTGGAAGACCCGGCCGTCGACCATCTCCATGACGAAGAAGTCGGTGCCGATGACGGTCGCGTCCTGACACAGATGCAGGGCCGCCGGCACCGGCACGCCGCTGCCGTGGAGCGCGTTGATAACCTTGTATTCCCGGTCCACCGCATGGGCCGACGGCAGCAGCTTGCCCGGCGGCTTCTTGCGCAGCACGTATTTTCGCCCGCCGCTCAGCAATTGATAGGTGGGATTGCTTTGGCCGACGGGGAACTGGCGGACTT
>Ga0114932_10005884_pt1 | contig 10696 bp, 11 predicted proteins | sample 2SBtaG_2_FD_87286 | JGI IMG/M metagenome (GOLD analysis project Ga0114932, IMG submission 87286) | Deep subsurface microbial communities from Kolumbo volcano to uncover new lineages of life (NeLLi) - 2SBTROV12_ACTIVE470 metaG | ecosystem: Environmental > Aquatic > Marine > Volcanic ... | reverse complement strand
CCCCGAAGGCCCACAGAGAACCGCTCCGACACGCCAAGCTGCAGATCGGAACTCAGGCCCCGCCGGTTCAAGAAGGGATCGTTGACGAGCGTCGTAAAACCGAGCGCAAGCGACAGCGGCAGCAAGGGGGTCATTCGGCCCGAGTGTAGCCGTGACAGACGCGGATGGCGTCAGTTAGAGGGATTGGCAAGTTCCATCTGCCGAAGTTCGACGTTGGTCCGCAAGGGTTCCTCGACGTCCAACGCCAGCGCGCTCGCAAACGCCTCGTTGGCTTCGGAGATGCGGCCTTGGTCTGCTGCACACAGACCGCGCCACGCCTGTGCTCGTGCGGCCTGCGCTCCGGCCGCTTCCTCGGCAAGTCGACGGTAGGTCGGCAGGGCTAGGCCGCAGTCGTGCAGACGGTCCCGTGCAAGGGTCGCTCGCAGCTCCAGAAGCTGAAGGCGATGGGGGAATGCTGCGTGCATGGCCAGGAAGAGGTCGATGTTGCGAATGACCTCGTCGGGGGCTCGCACCTCGGCGCCGACTTCGAGACGCAACGCGCGGGCCTCTGCGTCCATTGGGGACCCCGGGAAGTCCACGAGGAAGTTCGTCAGACGCTGGTACAGAACGTCAGGGTCTTCACCGGCACTCTGCGCATCGAGCACGGCGTTGAACTCTTTGGCCATCGCGGCGGGGGCAGGCTTGGGCGTTTGCATGCGCACAACCCGTGTCGGCGTTGGCGGCAGCTCTGGGGCAACGGTCATCGGGCTGACCGGGTCGCTGATCCAGGTCGCCTCGGCAGCGACAATGACGTCGGGTGGGCTCGGCGGGCGCAAGGTGGCGGAGGCGATGGCTTGGACGCTGGACCATGTAGAGCCGCCGTCGACCAAGAACTCCGCATCGCCCTGGCGCACGTGGACCTGTCCGCGATCGACACGGACAAAGACCAGTCCGCCAAACGTGTGCACTTCAAAGAGTGTGCCCTTCACGGTGACGTCGACATCGGCCGCGTGGACGACGAGGTCTCGATACTCGCCTGTGGGATCGACGTCGAAGCGCGCCACTCCGTCGTGAAGCGCTACTTCTGTCCCGTCTGTGCCCGCCCGCAGAAGTTGGACATCTCCGAGTCCATCCATGCGTATGGACGGCCCGAGCTGCTCGCTCTGGCTGATGTCCAGATGTACGGTGGTTCCGATCGGCATCGCGGGCGGCGCATATGCGGGCTCGGCAGGCATCCACAGGATGATCACAGCGATCGCCGTGGCCATCATCGGCGCCAGCGCCCAGCGGGGCTCCCACAGAATTGGCGCGGCTGTGCCAACGGTTCGGCGGCGGTCAAATGCCTCGAATTCCTCGTTGGTCGATGCGGTGAGGTCGGCCAGCACGGCTCGGACCTCTGCCGAGGGCCCTGGATGGACGTCCGCGACCTCGCGCTCGGTGGAGCCGATGGCAGACTGAATCCAGTCGCTCCATCGCATCACTGCACCTTCTCGGGTGCGAGGATTCCGCTCCAGCCGCTGGCGCCGCTGTTTAGTTGACTCTCGAGGGCTCGCGCAAACGCCTTCCGTCCGTAGTGGACTCTGCTGTAGACGGTGCCGACCGAAATTTCGAGCATCTCGGCCACCTCGGGGGCTGTGCGGCCCTCCATGTCCATCAGTACGACGGCTTCCCGGTGAATTGTCTTTAGCTGTTCGAGAGCCAGCATGACCTGCTGACGCCGCCACAAGCGTGCGACCACCTCTTCAGTGTCCGGACCAGGCGAGGGCACTTCGGGAATCGAGTCGAGTCCGATGAAGCGACGGAACGCCGAACGACGACGGGCGTTCGCAACGACACGGCGCGTCACCCCAAACAGCCAGGCCCGCGTGGAGTGTCCTTCTTTGAACGAATGAAGCCGGGTGAACGCCACCGCGAAAGCGTCGTGGGCGACGTCTTCAGCGTCGAGGTAAGGCCCACCAAGGCGGCGTACCCAGTCCAGTACGGTCCTTGCGTGCGCTCGGTAGAACGCATCAAGTGCCGACGCGTCGCCACGCTTGAGGGCATCGATGTCAATGTCGGCGTCAGGACGCAATCAGCTCCTCCGCTCATGCCTTTGTCGTGTGGACTGTGGATCCTTCACAGCTCGACGACAAAATCGAGAAGAAACACGAACTGCTCATAGGGTTGGTGCTCATTGACATCTCGCGAAAAGCGTTCGTACCAAGTGGCTCGCACAATGAAGTCTTCGATGCCCGCCTCAATGCCGGCTCCAATGACGGCACCGGTCCGCCACCCCGAATCATCCTTGCCCTGGTCGATCACATAGGACCCTGTATCTGTGCTGAAGACGAGCTCCCGCTGCCGCCACCGGTACCGCTCAGCGCCAGCGACGATGCGGGGGGAGCGCCCACGAATGGGGTGCCAATCGGCGGTCAGGCTGAACGCCGCTGTGTCTGCCGGAGTGGCAGCGTAGCGTTTGTCGTCCTTGAGGGACGCGATGCGTTCCTCGTAGCCGGGGGTTCTGGCCACAGAAAGACCTGCCGCTAGGGCTGAACCCTCGATTCCGATAGGCCCCACGTCGGTTCGCATCAGCACCCGCACGCCGTCTCCGAGGCCGGGTTCGGTGAACGCCTCGCGCAGTCCTACCCCTAGCGAGAACACGGCCGGTGGTGGCGGCTCGGCAGGGGGAACGATCACAACTGGATCGATGGTTGGGACGGGCGGGTCTGGCTCGGGTGGCGGGTCTGGACGTTCCGGGACCCATCCCGAGTCGACCAGTTCGATCTCGCGCATCCAGGCGCGCGCCAGCGTCACTTCCACCGCGGCGTCCGCGTCGGCATGGCGCTCATAGAGTCGGCCGTTGGCCACGAGCAGCAGCCGGTCTTCTTCGCGAGTCAGGCCGTCGAGCCCTGGGGGGATTTCGCCGACCAGCACCTCGATGGGAGCGTCTGCCCACAGCTCGTCAAGCGCCTCTTGCAGGTCCTGCTGCTCGGCTGCGGTGGGCACGTACCACGGAAGTGCGTGTGCGGTCGTTGTCCATAGCAGTGCGAGGAGCATGCCCATGATGGACAGCGTAGCCCGAGTGCGGTTGCGTCAGCTGAGATTTGGACGCAGAAACACCTCGCCCACCGGTGCTCTGTAGGTGCCGCCAAGCCGATCCCAGAACGTGAAGAACTGCCCGTAGTTGTACTTGCTGTAGTGGTGATGGATGGTGTGGTGCCCGGTGTAGTTTAGCCAGGGATGCCGTACGAGGCTCACTCTGTCGTGTATTGCCACCGCCCAGATCGTGACAAAGGACAAGAAGACCAGGTACACGCCAACGTGCAGCGGAAACAGAAAGGCGCACAGATGATGGGGCAGGGCCTGGGCAAAAGAGTCCAGGGGATTGAACGACAGGCTCATCCACGGGGTGCACTCTCGCCAGCGGTGATGCCGGTAGTGGAACCATGTATAGATGCGCTTGTGGTGCAGCCCGCGGTGAATCCAGTAGATTGCGGTCTCGGTGATGAAGAGCATCAACAGCGCAGACGCGCCGATCCACAGCCAGCCATGGTCTGCAACGTCCCAGTAGACTTGGCCATAGGTCAACGACAACACGTGCAGCGGGACCATCAACGCCGCGTTTCCAGCGACTGAGATGGCGGACCACATGACGCCCTTGCTGTTGGCCTCCCAATCCGGTCGGTAGTCAGGATTGTACCGCTCGCGTCGCCACACAAAGAACAGGGCGTAGGCCCCCGCCGCGAGAACAAAATAGTATGCGAAGCCCAAGACGGTGAGCGCCGCCCACTGGCCAATGTAGTCGAACATGAATCCTCCACTGACAAACGTCAGTGACGTATGTCAGCGAACATAACAGATCCTTGACTGCGAACATGCGTCAATGAATGCAGATTCAGCGACATCGGAGGTCGAGATGCGGCTGGTGTGGATGACGATTGCAGTGATGAGCCTTGTGGGTTGCCAGAGCGATCCGGAGCCAGGCGAACAAGAAGACGTCCTGCTGGTGGCCGATTTGGTCGAGCCAAGCGCTACATGCCCAGACATGAGTGAATCAGGCACCCTTCAGATCAACTCGGCTGGCCTGGACAGAGAATTCATCCTTCATGTGCCAGAGGACGCCGAGCCTGGCATGCCTGTGTTGTTCGTCTTTCATGGTGTCGGCGACACCGGCGGCTACTACATCGACTCCGGCCTCGACCTGGACCGCATGGCAGAACAGGAGCAGGCGGTCATCGTCACGCCCGCAGCCAGCGGCAGCTTCATGTTCGAGTGGGATTTTCTGAACGATGGCGCCGATGATCTGGCGCTGTATGACGACTTGCGCACCTGCCTGTCACGAGAGCTCGAGGTCGACCTGCATCGCTTCTACGCGACGGGTATGTCTGCCGGTGGCCTGTGGACCACCTTCCTCGCCATCCATCGCGCAGACACGCTGGCCACGGTGCTGACTTGGTCGGGTGGTGCCGAGCCGTTGGTCACCTATCAGCCCCTCGCCGCAGACATTCCGGTGCTGGTCGCATGGGGCGGTCCCGACGACACTTGGGGCGCTTCGGGATTCGTGGTGGAGTTCGAGGAGGCCACGATGGCGCTGAGCGAACACCTCCAAGACGACGGACACTTCGTCGTTGAATGCAATCACGGCGCCGGGCACACCATCCCCATGGACGGTCGCGGCGTGATGACCGACTGGCTGTTCGCTCATGAGGTGGGAGAGCCCTCTCCGTTCGCAGATGGAGACCTGTCGGACCTGCCTAGCTACTGCGAGACCGCCTCAGGCTCTACTCCATGACCGAAGCCAGGAAGCGTTCGATCGCGTAGGTTGAGATCTGACCACTCGGCCCGGCCAGATTGGCGTCGCAGCCGTGAGTGGCCGCTGGTAGCTCCAGGTTTAGGTGGCGAACGCCGACCTCGCTCAGCCGCACTTGTAGCATACGGCTCTGCTCGGGGAAGACCAGCTCGTCGCGGCCTCCATGAACCGTGAGGGTTGGCGCTGACTCACGGCTCACGAAGTGAATCGGCGATGCATTCCTAAAGTTGGAGGCAGCCGACTTCGGGTCGCCTCCGAGGTAGGCGCTCAGGTTGCCGAAGCTGTCGAGAATAGAGGGCACGGTGGGGTGTTCCCAGCTCCAGACCATGTCCGTTGGTGGGTAATAGGCAACCACCCCTCTGAACTCATCGGTGCCAGCTTCATACGCGGCCGACAACGCGAGCTGCGCGCCGGCCGATCGCCCCATCAACACAATGCGGGTCGGGTCCAGGCCGAGCTCCTTGTGCCGCTCCCGAAGCCAAGCAACAGCGGTGAATACATCATCGCGGGCCGCGGGGAAGACGTGGTCGGGCGCTAGGCGGTAAGTGATGGCCGCAACTGCATATCCACGCGCAGCGAGGTAGCGGTTGATGCCGGGCAGCTGGGTGTGGTCGCCACTCTGCCAGGACCCTCCGTGGACGACCACGACGAGCGGCCGGGGCGTGGGCGCGTCGGACCGTACATAGAGGTCGAGCATCAGCTGAACCCCTTGCTCGGTGGCGTAGAAATGGTTGCTGACCGCCACTTCTGGCGACGCGATGCGCAGCAGGTGGCTGGCAACGAGTGGCTTGGGGCGGGCCGGTGCACCCGGTAGCTGGCGCGCGGGGGTATCTCCAAACGCGGCGCTCATGCGGGCTGGCAGGGCCGAGGCCACCGGCACTGCTCGGACAAGAGGTGAGATGAGCATGACTGCGGCCACCACCGCAGCAACAACCGATGCCTGGTCTAGGCGTGAGTCCCAGGCGGGAAGCGTGAGGCATAGAGCGAAGAGTGCCAAGACATGACCCCACTCCGTTGCGCCAACTGCCGGAATCCACAGCACGCCGTGAGGAACCCGAAACACAGCCGTGAGGCCAAGCGTGAGCATCGCCAGCGACGCTGCCGCCCGAACGAGAGAGAAGACATCCATGTGCGGCTGCTAACCCGGCCGGTGGTTATGACGGGGGTCTGGCTCAGGAGACCGAGTGCTGGCGTTGATGCTGCTGTTTGCTTGCGACCCCTACGCCCACTGGAGCGAACCGGCCGAGGTATATCCAGCGGTGTTCACGCCGCAGGCTGACGTCGCTGCCTACGAACAGGTGCGCTGGGAGACCGAGGACTGGGACCCGCAAACCGACCTGGCGATGGCGGCACAATACCTGCTCAAGGCGCAGAATCACCGGCCTGGGGCCCCTGTGGAGACGGTGCAGCACTTCGAGCAAATGCGGCCGTCTTTGCCCCCTGTAGGTGCGGGCACGCGCATTGGCTTCGCCGGCGATGTCATGTGGGTCGGCGAGAACTGGGATCACTTCTTGGACCCGGTGGCTCACCTGTTTGACGGGGACCTTGCCGTCGCCAATCTGGAGACACCGACGTCGCCACTTCACTCGACTGACTTGCCCGACCTGGGCCTATATGCGTTCAACGCGCCCCCCGAGATGCTGGACGGGCTGCCCTTTGATGTGCTTCAGCTCAACAACAACCACTCCCTCGATGTCGAGGATGCGGGTCTCGAAGCCACCGTCGACGAGGCGGTTGCAAGGGGGTTTGACGCGCTCGGCGTCGATAGCCACATCGTCAAAGAGGTCGACGGGAGGCGGGTCGCGCTGCTGTCGTACACCTGGGGTCTGAACCGGCGTGACATTCAGAGTGAACATGAGCTGTTTGTCGTCCCATTCGGACACCTCGATGGGTCGCTGGATCTGGAGCCAATGCTCGCCGACGTGGCCGCCGCGCGAGATGATGCAGATAGCGTGGTGGTCCTGGTTCACTGGGGCTTCGAGTACGAGTACTACGCCGACCCCCACTTTATGCTCATCGCCCGGGACATCGTTGGTGCGGGCGCCGATGTCGTTGTCGGACAGGGGCCACACGTGGTGCAGCCTCCCGAGATTTGCCACGTCAACAAGCCCGAGTTTGCTCCTGGCATTGGCACTTGTTCACTGCGCACCGCCGACGAGCTGCCCCGGACAGCGGCCGTGCTGTACAGCCTGGGCAACTTTGGCACCATCATGCCCACCATTCAGGCCAAGGTCGGAATCGCCGCGGACGTCACTCTCGATCCCGATGTGACGGGTCTTGGCTGGACGCCGGTTGTGACTGTCGAGCAAGAGACTCTGAGTGTGCGGCCCGCCGTTGATTCAGTAGACCCAGCGGTTGCAGCCGAACTGGAGCGACTCCAGGCTCATCTGGGAGCGGGTTGGCGCCGTTGAAAGGGGGGAATAGGGAACCGCCATGACACTGCTTATGTTGCTTTTTGCGTGCGCCGGCCGGCCGACCGCGGCCCCAGACCTGCCCGTTCAACCCGACTCCAGGGATCTGCCCGTGAATGAACCGAACTACGAGCCCACCTACGGACAGCCCGTCGACCGCGTCGGCACCTTTCAGCAGGACCCCGTGCCCGGCGGAAAACGGCTGCAGGCTGGCTCGCTGGTGTGGGACGACGGCGAGGTCTGGATTGTCAGCTACCGGCCCATCGAGAAGTACTTTCAGTTCATCGACAAACGGGTGCACGTCCGCGGCCGGCCGTACGAGAATTCGCCGCTTGTGCAGAGCGTGATGGCCACTCACTTCGAGATTGAATCGATCGAATTGGCCGAGGGCGAGACGCCGTACGATCCTGTCCCCACACGCATTCCAGCACCTCCACACGTGCGTGACCGCGCCGCCTTCGACGCGCGCCGGGGTGGTTGGGCGCAAGTTGTAGGGACGCTGAGCCAGCTTCAGCCGGAACTTCAGGTCACGATGGCCGACTCGACTGTCGTCACCATCCCTTCCTCGTCCTACAGAGCCTCGGCGTGGCAGCAGAACGAGGGCAAGACCGTGACCGTCACCGGGCGTGTGGCACCCCTGTCAGAGGGCGAGGTCGTGCTCTGGTCCCGGAAGGTGTGCGCGGGCGAGGTCGAGCGCTGTGGAATGACCGACTAGGCCGGCGCAGCAGCCGCATGCTCCGCAAATCTCAGCAACATGCGAGCCACCCTATTGGGGTGGTCGATGAAGGGCGCATGGCCGAAGTTGTGAGGCTCTTCGCGCCATGTGTGAGCGGGAAGGTGGTCAGTGAAGAAACGGAAATGCTCACGGGGCAGGATGCGTTCGGCTTGCCCCCAGACCAGGTAGATCGGCATGGAAAGGCGGGACAGCTGTTCAGGTGTCAACAGTTCTTCAGGCGTGAGCCCGTGCAGTAGCTGCCTCACGGCGGGCCGACTAAAGCGTGAGCGTACTCCCATGGCCAATAGATGCCGGAGGCGATGGGGCCTCTCGAAGAGGCGGTCTGTGAAGTCCAGAGCGTGAGCGTGACTGGGCATCTCGAAGCCCGCCAAGAAGCGCTCGAGCTCTGCAGGGCGCATGAATGCGCCGGCGGGGGAAACGAGCATCAGGCCCGCGACATTTTGGGGGCGTTCCAGGGCGTAGCGAATGGCGCCCAGCCCACCGAGGGAGTTGCCGAACAAGATGGCCGGCTCGTCGATGGCCTCGTCGAGGGCATTGCAGAATGCCGCCCAACCGTCTTCGCGACTTGCTCCCGGTTGCAGTGGAGCGCTCATGCCGTGGCCAGGCATGTCTGGGGCGATGATTCGGCGCACTCGAGGCTTCAGCTTGGCAAGCAAACGCGCGTAGTGCACCGAACCCGAGCCGAGGCCATGCAGCAGGACGGCCGTTGGCAGTGGTCCAGTGCCGTTGACCTCCAGCCAGTGAATCGCGCCAGTGGGTGCCTGGTGGATGTGACTGCGCGCACCGATGAGCCGGGTAAGCTGCAGCAGAAATCGGTCGGCGATGTGTTGAAACAAGTAGGCTCCGTCGGGCACCCAATGCGCGACGCGTGTGAGATCGTAGCTCACGGACGGGGGAATGATTGGTGGTGATGGCCCCGATTCAGAGGCTGCTGACTTGGCTGCTGGGACCCACGCCTCGGCTGCGCGAGGTCGATAACAGCGGACCGCTACTCGTGATGGTGCTTTGCGTGGGCGTGATCAGCATGTGGCTCGACACAAAGCACACGTTCAATACCCCGGGTGCTGAAGACAGCTGGACGTTGATGGCCTACGGCTGCCTGCCGCTGGCCGCGGTCATTTGTTGGCAACTGCGCGGGGCAAAGAGCTTTGGCATTGCCATCTTGGTGAGCGTCGTGGCCATCGTTGCGCCGCTGCTGATGAGGGTCGCATCGAGCAACTGGAGTGGCTCGATCTCGAAAGATGCGGTGCCCCTGCTATTGGTCGGCGTGACCGGGAGTGTTGTCCTGGTCGCTCTCGCTCTCCATGAAGGCGTGGACCTCGAGGAATGGGGGCTGGGCGTGGGGGACTGGCGCTGGTGGCTGCCCCGCTTTGCATTGGCTGCGGTGTTGATGGAGGTAATGGTCATAGGTATCGCTTGGTGGGATCCCGAAATTCGCACCTACTACCCTGAATATGGGCCGGCTAAGACGTCGGCTTGGCAGCTCGCCCGCTATCAGGCTTGGCTCGGCATCTACATGCTCGGCTGGGAGTGCTTCTTCCGCGGCATCTTCCTGCAGGGTGTCGCCAAGCGCGGAGACGTTCTGTTCGCCGTCATGGTGCCCTCCATTCCGTTCTTCCTGCTGCACTGGCACAAGCCCGAAATCGAAATGCTGAGCGCGTTTGTGGGCTCGGTCGGCGCATGTTGGTTTTGCCTCAACGCGCGCTCCTTTTGGCCTGTCTTTCTGCTGCACTGGGCCATGAACCTGAGCATGGAGGTCACGTGCTTCGCGTGGCGGAACCTGACAGATTCCATTCCTCCGGGATAGGGTGCGGGTCACCGCGGAGTCTCGGGCCATGTCCATGTCTCAAGAAGAGCTGAACGAAGAACTGCAGCAGCTGGGTATCGACGAAGGGTCGTACAAGATGGTGGCCTTGTTGCCGCTGGTCCACGTGGCGTGGGCAGATGGTGCAGTACAGGCGTCCGAGCGGACGCTGATTCTCAAGATCGCAGACAAGCGCGGGTTCGCAGACGAGGCGGGCGCCAAGGTTCTCGAGAGTTGGCTCAAGGATCAACCGAGCCCTTACTTCTTGCATCGCGGGCGCAAAGTGCTCGAAGAACTCTATGACCGGCAGTCAGGCATTGGTGCCGAGATTGACAAGGCATTCCTCGAAGACTTGCTGGCCTTCTGTGAGGGCGTCGCCGACTCGGCCGGTGGGGTGTTTGGATTGTTTGGGCGTGTGGCCAACGAAGAGAAAGAAGCGATCAGCAAGATCGCGGGCGCATTGCGGGTCGACCCGTCCAAGCGCTGGGCCGATGTGAAGAGTGAGTTCGACTAGCAGGGCGCAGCTCACAACCGGCAGATTTGTGCCGCCGGATGTGATGATTGAGCAGGGGTATCCACGCCTCTGTGGGCCGGGAACCATTGCGCATGACGATCTGGGAGTCAGGTTGGTGGCCACCGCCTATGACGTAGCGAACCCCGTGCTCGTGCGTTTGGGCGGGGCCGGACTCTTGGCAACCTTGCTGGCCCTCGTCTACCTCTTTCCGGCTTCGGGCACGCCGATTGCCGGTGTGGGGACGGCCATTGTGTTCAGCTGGGCGAGCTGGATGCTGTACCGCGACAAGTTTGGCCGCGAGCTCGACGTGTCGGTCCCCTGGGAAGACGTCGAGAAGGTCGGTCTCACTGATGAGGGGGTGGTCCTGTGGTTGGTTCCAGGCCCGCTTGGAGCCCCTGCAGTGCCGTGTCCAATCTTCTTTGAGCCAGCTGAAGAGGAAGCTCCAATTATGGACGCGGTGCGT